>Ga0207864_1000857_pt1 | contig 37365 bp, 30 predicted proteins | sample HigsolmetaAR202D_FD_184834 | JGI IMG/M metagenome (GOLD analysis project Ga0207864, IMG submission 184834) | Ionic liquid and high solid enriched microbial communities from the Joint BioEnergy Institute, USA - AR20-2-D (SPAdes) (version 2) ...
TAAAGCCTCCAAATACCTCAATTTGCCACAAATGGTAGAAATGGCATATCGCAATTTTATTTGAGCACGTTATGCACCTGAACTATGCTGATGGGATGATTTTCCGACACCTTTCCGATACTTTCCGGATGCATGACATGGTTCATCTGTTCACTCGACTGGCAGCGTTTATCGTGGCGCTGGCAGTCGTTCTCCCTGGATGGGCGGCAGACCAGTCGGCCCAGTGGCTGACGGCTGAATCGGGTCTGTGGAGCGACCCGACGTTCTGGTCAACCAATCCGCTGGTCCCCAATCAGGGTAATGGTGGGTTCAACTTTAATGTGGTTATTGATGCTGAGGGCAACCCCTACATCGTCACGGTGGATCAGGCGACGACGCTCGAAAGCTTCACCCTTGATTCCGCTGATGCCACGCTGTGGATCGATGCACAGTTCCGCGCATCGTCAATCCTTATTAATCAGGGAACGGTTCATTTGAACCATGGAACGATTGTCAACAGCAGTGTGATCAACCACGACCTGATCGTGGTGGACCAACAGACACTTCGGCTTGGATTGCCTTGGGCCAACCATGGCGTTATCCGTCTGATCAACGGTGGATCGTTGGCTATCAGTGGTGCGAACGGATTCGCCAATCTCGGTCTGATCGATCGGATTGACGGCTCGGTGTCGTGGATCGACACGGTGGAGAACGTTGGTGGCGTCATTAACCTCGATGCGTTCGGCGGAGACGTGTATCTGGAGGGTACGATCATCAACGGGGGAGAGATACGCTCAGACAGCGGATATCAATTGTTGACCGCCCCGTACACGGAGACTCAGGTTACTCTGAATAACGTTAATCTTGGTGTGGACGTTAAGGTTGACCGCTCTCACACGTTGACCGTTCAGAGGAACCTGACACTGAGCGGTGGCAGTCGGCTGAGCGTGGTCAGAGAAATTGAGTTTCGCAACAACTCACTGCTCGACAATGTGCTGCAGGGCGATGGGCAGTTGGTCTTTGACAGCGAGCCTGGCTGGGATTACCTCGCGCGGATTGAAATGCAGCGTGGCCTGGTGATCGGTGAGGGCATCGCTGTTCGAACAGGCAGCGGTGGAGTTATCTTCACGAACCCCAATTTCAGCGCGAGCCCGGTGACGAATTATGGCCAGATTCTGGCGACGACAGCACCGATTATCTTCGAACGCAATCTGATCAATCATGGTCTGATCCACGCGAGCGGCGAGGGTATCATTGAGGTTCTTGGCGATTGGGTTAATCACGGCGTGGTTCTCGTGGACGGTGGAACGTTTATTGCACCGACGCTTGACCTGACCACCGGTACGTTCAACTTCGTGTCGGGAACGCTTTCGGTAGAGAGCATTACGGGTAATCTTGTAAACGATGGGGGGATACTCGCTCCAGGGAACTCGCCGGGAATCACGGTGATCGATGGCGATTACACGCAGGGGACAGGTGGCAAGCTGGCGATCGAGTTGGCAGGTCTTATCGCTGGGGAAACGTTCGATCAGGTGCTGGTGACCGGCACGGTGACGCTCGACGGCCTGCTGAACGTTACACTCCTGGATGACTTTGTGCCCGATGCGAGCGACACTTTCATTATTATCGAGGCTGCTGCCATCAACGGACATTTCGCCAATGCCTGGGACCGGGTCTTCTTCCATGGCGGCGTCTTCGATGTCACCTACACCGACACGCAGGTAATTCTGTCGAACTACGCCATCCCGGAGCCATCCACGCTGGCCTTACTGGTTATGGGGGCGATGGTGATGGCCCGGCCACGCCGCAGGAGTGATAAGTCCAGCATTTTCGAAGGTTTGTGCTTGAGCCGATGATCGGCCTCGGCGGTTTGCGGCGCTGATCTGGCCAAAAAACTTCGAAATTCCGGTTGCCCCGCACTGTCCTGAATTGAATATTTCCATTGTCATCGTGACAGCAGCAGTCGTAAACCCGACAGCGCATCACGATGATCGGTTGCGGCCGGGCACACAGGACCGCTTGCCCGCGGCTGAGCCAACCGACAACCCCCCGGGCGGACGGTGATGCTGACCCCCCAACGCGCCTCCGCCCATCCCTTTGCCCTGGATCGGGTCTCGCACCGGATTGCCTCCCCGGTGCAGACCTTTTTTATTTGGAGATGCGGTGATTCGCGATACGGGTCATTCACCGGGCGAGCGAGAGCAGCCAGTAAGCCAGGGGGGCGACGACGAGGGGGGAGTCGACGACGTCGAGCAGGCCACCGAAGCCGGGGATGGAGCTGCCCGAATCCTTGATACCAGCGTCGCGCTTGAAGAGGCTGGCGGTCAGGTCACCGAACTGGCCGAACAGGCCCAGGAGCAATCCCGCGACGGCTGCGGCCGTCAGCGGATAGGGCGTTGCCACGAAGGTTCGCGAACCATCGCCCAATACCCCCGTAACACCCGACTCATAGTGGCCCGCGATGCCCAGATGGTTCAGCAGGGCTGCCAGCCCCGTCGCCACCAGCGCGCTGAAAAGTACTCCGCCAATCAGTCCCTCCCATGTTTTGCCCGGGCTGAGCCAGACGATGAGCTTGTGCCTGCCCAGTGCCCGACCGGTGAAGTACGCGCCGATGTCGCAACTCTTCGTCGTCAGCAGAATTGCCGCGATGATCCACGCGCTGTGGTCGCTACGGATGACCAGATAAAACCCCGGCAGCAACCCCATGTAGACGAGGGCAAACAGCGTCGCCGCCCCGAAGGCGACCGCGCCCTCCACCCGCTGCTGCCTGTAGCTGTACTTCACCAGTGCAAAGAGGAACACCGCCACGATGACGGTTGCGAACAGCGCCACGGCCGTCTGGCTCGACATCGTGCCCGGAATGACATACGCCAGGGCGCAACCGATCATGCCCGCCACCATGCACATACCGTTCTGCGCGGGGATCTGCTTGGCGCGGAAGATGGCTGCCAATTCCCGTGACCCCAGTGCGATCAGCGTGAGGAACAACGCAAACAGGATCAGCCCCGATGGCAGGTGGCTGCGATCCGGAAACAGCGCCCGCAGGAAGGTCGCCTGGACGTCCAATCGGTCAAGCTGTTCATCCAGCAAAACCAGGCCCACCAGCGCCGCGATCATGATTGGACCGAAGATCAATCGGTATCGGAGCATGGCGGCCATTGTAATGAGGCGGGTGCTTTCATGATTGAGACGTGTCACTGCGATCGTCCCAGTGGTCTTTCCAAGTTGTACCGGTCAGGCCGGCCATCTTTGGCATGGCAAGTAGCTTGCGTTACCTTGTCGCCATGATGGTTTGTTCCCTGTGGGGTAAACAGGTGGTGTTCTTCTGGGTGTTGTGCTGCCTGATGCTGGCGGCCGTGGCCCCGGTACGTGCTGCAGAACGGATCGCTGCGGCGGCTGATGAGCAGCGGTTGTGGATCGTCGTGCAACGTATCGACGACAAGCGATTCACGCTCTACGAGCGTCGCCATCAGGATCCGCCGGGCATCGCCCGCCCGTTCGGACCGGTGAGCGGTCAGTTCAGCGGCATGGTGGCGCAGCATGGCGTCGCGGCGGCGCATGAACGGCTGTGGGTCGTCTTCAACGACAACACCGTCCAAAGCTTCCGACTTGTCGAAGACCCAGTCGTTCGGCCCATGCCCGATATGCGCCGCAACCCGCGGCTGCCCGAGGGGGCTGAGCTGCGCTCATTCCAGGTCGGCCGCACGCCCTGGGCTCTGTTGCGCATCGACAACCCACGGACGCTTGGCATCATCGACGCGACAGCCCCACCCGCTCCGGAACCAACTGAAGCCGACGAGGCCGCTGTTCCGCCATCTTCTCCGCCCGTACGTTACCCCGTCGATCGTCTGGTCTATCTCAAGGGCGACACCTGGGTGCGGCGCGACCTGCCGGACGATTGGGTTAGCACCGGCCGCAACTTCATCGTGATGCGTCGCCCGAATGACGAGACACCATGGCTGGTGTCGGCTGTCCGGCAGAGCGGGCGGGATGAACTGTGGGTCTATCAACCACAGCCCGATGGATGGCACAAGCAGGTACAACGTGTGGAAACCGCGGGCATGGTGCAGCCGATCGCGGTGGAGGGGCAGCTCGTGCTGGCGCGGCGGCGTCCCACCGTCGGCCGCATCGACCTGGATCTCGTCGCCCTTCGACCGCAGGGGCCGGTCGCGATCGGAACGATCGGTATGGCCGCGACCGAAGGCTCCAGCTTCACGCTGCTGGGGCAGGGCACCGTCGCCACACTGATCGTTCGTGATCTGGAAGGCCGGACGCAGTGGATGCAGATGGACCTGACCGGTCAGGTCGTTCTGGAGCCGACCGCGCTGACCGAGGCGCGCATCCCGATGGTCGATCGGGTGATGCACTGGATGCTCGCTCTGGTGCTGCCGCTGGTCCTGATCATCATCATGCTGGTCTTCTGGCGGCGTGATCCCCAGCGCAATCGGGTGGAGCTGCCACAGGGCGTCAGACTCGCTGAGCTGACCCGTCGGCTGCTCGCTGCGGGGATCGACATGTTGCCCGGCCTTGCCATTGCAGCCTCGATTCACGATGTGACCATGGGGCAAATCATCCAGAACTGGCCCTCCTGGCTCAACAGTGACCCGATTGACTACGCTCGCCTCTACCCCGCTCTGACGGCGATCGGCCTGTTCATCGCTCTGACGACGCCGTTCGAACTGTTCACCGCCCGCACACCGGGCAAAATGGTGCTTGGCCTGACGGTCGCCGACGTGCGTGGCCAACCGCCACGGATGTGGGCGATCCTCGTGCGTAACATCCTCAAGGCGGCGGATCTGATCTTTCTGCCGCTGTTGCTGATTCCGCTGTTCGGTCCGTTCCGGCAGCGCATGGGCGATCTGATCGCCGGTACCGTCGTCATCATCACGCCCGGCGAGCAGTCCCAGCCGCTCGACGAGGACGAACAGGACTCCGAATAACGATCCCTCCGAGTCACAACCCGTGGCATCTCACACCGGACAACCCGCCATCGTGCTGCTGTCAGGCGGCCTGGACAGTGCGACCACTCTCGCCATCGCCCACCATCAGGGCTACACCTGTCACGCGCTGAGCTTCGATTACGGTCAGCGGCATCGTGTCGAACTGGAAGCCGCCCGACGGGTGGCTGAGTCGATCGGCGTCGCCTCCCACCGCTGGGTGAATATCGATCTGCGTGTCTTCGGCGGATCGGCCCTCACCAGCGATCTGCCCGTGCCCAAGGACCGCGACGCCCAGGCGATGGAAAACGACATTCCCGTCACCTACGTCCCCGCCCGCAATACGATCTTCCTCGCCTACGCGCTGGCGTTCGCCGAAGTGATGCAGGCTGGTGACATCTTCATCGGCGTCAACGCCATCGACTACTCCGGTTACCCTGACTGTCGCCCTGAGTTCATCCAGGCGTTCGAGAAAATGGCCAATCTCGCCACCAAAGCGGGCGTCGAAGGCCACAAGCTTACCATTCACACTCCGCTCATTGACCTGCCCAAGGTCGACATCATCGAACGAGGCCTGGAACTGGGCGTCGACTACAGCCTCACCCACAGTTGCTACGACCCAGGCCCCCAGGGCCAACCCTGCACCCGTTGCGATGCGTGCATTTTGCGCATCCAGGCGTTCGAGGCGCTGGGCATGACGGACCCGGCCTTGCGGTAGAAAATGTGGTGATTGGGCGATGTCACGGAAGGTGACAACCAGCCTTGTCTTCCATTAACCATTACCAATTGCTTGTTGCGTTGCTTATTCAAAGCTCGCGCTGCACTCATACAGATGCGCGTCATTCGTCGATGCATATCGCAATGAAACCGCGTCCAACTTCTGCTCTCACCCAGCCTCTCTCAAAGGGAGAGGTGTGGAAAGTCTTTCCCTTCTCACTTGTCAATAAAAAAGGCGGAACGCTTCAAACGTTCCGCCCTGTTGATGAATGATTTTTTGTGATTTTCACACTTATCCCAGGCCGGGGATTTTCCAGCCGTTGCGGTAGGGACGCTTCAGCAGGGCGTTGGCATCGGAGAAGTTGGTGAACTTCATCGCCTTCGCATCCCACTTGAGTTCCTGGCCTGGGAAACGGCAGGACAGCACGCCCAGCAGCAGTGTTTCGGTGAGCGGGCCGGCGTAGTCGAAATTGGCAGTGGCCTTGGCTTCACCGCGGATCGCATCGACCCACAGGTGCCAGTGGTTTCCATTGGGCTGTCGCTCGTACTTGTTATAGCCACGGAAATCCGCCACGGGCAGCAGCAGTGGCGCAGCGATGTGCGGCAGTAACAGCGCGCCCTTTTCGCCGAAGAACATCGAGCCCTGATCGGGAATCCGGCGTCCTTCAGGCAGGGGCCAGCCTTCCGTGTCGGGCATGTATCCGCCGTCGTACCAGGTGACCTTCACATCGTCGACGGTGTACTTCGTGGCGGGGAAGGTGTAGGACACGCGGTTGCGGATGCCGAACGAATGCTTGAACGGCGGCGGGCTGTGGGAAATGATCGTTCGCGGCGAGGTCAACTCCAGAGCCGCGGCGACCGGGTCCAGAATGTGGATGCCCATGTCACCCATCGTTCCCGCGCCGAAGTCGTACCACTTACGCCAGTTGCCACCCTCGGCGTAATGACCGGGGGCATACGGCCGCATCGGCGCGACACCCACCCATGCGTCCCAGTTCAGATGAGCCGGTGGCTGCGTGGTGTTCGTGGGCAGGTCGCCTTCGTAACCCCAGGTCTTGTTGCTCCAGCTATGGACCTCCTTCACCTTGCCGATCGCGCCGGACTGGATGATCGCCACCGCATTGCGGTAGAACGAGGTCGAATGAATCTGGATGCCCATCTGGGTCACCACACCTTTCTGGCGGGCGGCCAGGGTCAGCTTTCGCGCTTCATCCACTTCGTGAGTCAGTGGCTTCTGGCAGTAGACGTGTTTGCCCGCCATGATCGCCATCATGGCGATCGGTGCGTGCATGTGATCGGGCGTCGCGATGTGCACCGCATCGATCTTGTCGCCCATTTTGTCAAACATCTGGCGGAAATCTTCGAACTTCTGCGCGTTGGGGAATTCGCTGCCCACCTGGTTCAGCACATTGCGGTTGACATCGCACAGCGCGACGATGTTGATTGCCGGGTGCTTGACCAGTTCCGCACGGTCATCGGCTCCCATCCCCCCGATGCCAACGGTCGCAAGATTGATCTTGCCATTGAGATTTGCGGCGCGCAAACCTCTGGGCAGGAAGGTGATGGTGGCGCCGATCGCCGCCATGTCGCGCATGAAACGGCGACGCGTAACCGTGGTACGTTTGGACATGGTTCAACCCTTTCAACGGCAGTAAATCGCTAGGGCGAGTGTACCCCTGGGGGATTAACGCGGCAACCCACAATGAGATTGCATCGCACTCGGGGTGGAGAGGCGTCGGCCAGACCGGTTGGCGGGGGTGATCGACGGGGCAGGGGTCAGCCGCCAGAGGTGGACGGCTGATCGATCGACAGAAGGTAATTGCCCCCTGAGGTGGCGTCGACATGCTGCGACACGCGGATGTAGTAGACGCCTTTTTTGAGGACCAGGTCGATGACCTGCCCGTTGTCGCCATAGGATGCCATACGCATCAACCGGCCCTTGGCATCCAGCAGCGTGAGCTGCGTATTTCCTGCCTGATCGTCAAGCGTCAACACCACCCGCGTCGGCTCGGTCACCTTGAACTTGATCAGATCGTTTGTGTCATCCTTGCCGATGTAATCGATCAGCGACAGCGGCTGAGGCGAGCCAAGTTTCATCGCGTTCTTCAACTTGTTCCCTGCCACATCCGCGGTCAATACCAGATCGGATGACACCGTTGCGGTGGCGACCTTGCCGTTGTACTTGACCTGAATGTAGTACACGCCGGCCTTGAGCTTCTGGATCAGCTTCCTGGCCCCATCCTTGGTGATCTTGCCACGCTTGATGATTTTGCCCTTGGCGTTGCGCAGGATGATTTGAGCATCCTTGGTGATGCCGGGCAGTTCAGCGGTGAAATTGGTCTTACGCGTCAACTCGAAACGGAAAAAGTCGACCGGGTCCTGGTCGGAGAGCGTGCTGAAGGCGATATCGCGGCCAAAGAGTACACCCAGGTCGTAGGCCGTGGCCAGCGAGTTGCCTTGTGGATCGGGGTTGGGATCATCCTGTGGATCTCCGGGATCTCCAGGATCGCCGGGATCTCCAGGGTCGTCAGGATCACAGGGATCACAGGAATCGTCGGAGTCGTCTGGGTCACACGGGTCGCTTCCACCCGTGTCGTGCTGGAAGATGCGGCCCAGGATCAACGAGTCTACATCTGTGGTGTTCGTCCAGACCGCTACCATCTGCCCGTTGCTATTTACGGACAATCCCGGTGCCGATGCGCGGCCCTCACTATAGACAGCGATGGGCTGGGGTATGGTGATCGGCTCGCCCAACGTGTTGAATTGTAGGAAGTAAACATCGAGCAGCTGCACCGGCCCGAACTGACCCACCCCATGTTCGTGGCGGATCCACGCGACGGTCAGCACACCAGCATCGTTCAGCGCCACGACGCCGTCGTGGTAGGACGTGCCAGTTTCGGGCGTGATCGTGAGGGGGTCGAATGTAAGGTTGTGCTCCGCGTTGAGCACGGCCACGGCGATGTATTCGTCCATGCCGCTGTATGTGTGCCAGAGGATGGCCGCCTCACCGTTATTGTTGATGTCTGCCCGCACCTGATCGATGGAGAGGCCCGGGGAATTGTTCAACACGATCTGGTGCGACGCCACTTCCATCCAGACATCAGCGTAGACGAATCGCTGGGTGTTGACGGTTGGGTCGCCGCTGCTGTGGCCCAGCCAGGCCAGCAGCAGTTCACCCGCGTCATTGAGAGCGATGTCTGCCGAAGCGGTCGGGACAGTGGTCAGCTCGATGAAGTCCAGGTCGAATATGGAATCTGATACCTTGACGGTGGCGTAGCCCGATGTGTCGGTCCAGGCGACGGCGATTTGCCCCGAGTCGTTCACCACCACGCGGGCATCCCACTGCCAGCCGGCGGTGTCATCGTGAAGCGGTAAATCCTCACTGTCGATCGCCTGTCCTTCAACGTCGAAGCGGCGCAGGTAGATGTCCGTGTCCTGACCGTTGTGCGACTGCCAGACGACGACGATATTGCCCATACCGTCGACAGCCACGTCGGGGGTGGACTGGTCGCCGGCGACAAAGTGGTTGACCAGGATGGCCTCGCCCAGTTGCTGGCCCTGGGCGTCGAACAGCCGCATGTAAATGTCGCGATCGAAATTTTCGTTTTCGATCTGCTCGTAAACGACCACGAACCGGCCGTCAGCCATGACCGCGACCGCCGATTGACCATAGGTGGCGCCTGGCGGGGCGATGGGGAACTCCGGCCCGGTGGCGCTGAGCAACACCCGTGGCTCAAGTCGTTCCAGCTCGATCGTCGCAGGGGTCGCGCTGGATGGATATACCGCAACCTTACGGCGCAACCATCCCAGCCGTTTGCACACTAAACGCGCCCTCGGCCACGTGAGCTTTTTCACGTTTGGTCTCTCCGTTACCTCCCCGCCTCCACCAACAATTTGGTGTCGCTGGAAATGCCTATGTACCCCATATTTAGCGTTCCGGCAAGTACAAATGAGCATTTTTCACGGTTTTCCGCAGATAAGTCGTTTCCAGAACTGGGAGAACGGTTCTGTTCGTCCGTGAATTGCCTGTTATAACTCGTGAAATAGCTGTGGTTTGTGTGGTTTGCGTGATTTTCGGCAGTTTCTCGTGAAAGGGATAAGCCCGGTCCACGCACCGCTGGCCGACCGGTCCTAAAATGATTGTCATGGGTCAGGACCGATTCCAGCTTGTCAGTGAGTTCGAGCCGCGGGGTGATCAGCCTGCCGCCATCGATGCACTGGCAACCGGCATCGAGCGGGGCGAGAAGTACCAGACCCTGCTGGGCGTGACCGGCTCGGGCAAGACGTTCACCATGGCCAATGTCATCGCCCGGGTGAACAAGCCCACGCTCGTCATCAGCCACAACAAGACCCTGGCTGCCCAGCTCTACGAAGAATTCAAGGAGCTGTTTCCCGATAACGCGGTCTGCTACTTCGTTTCCTACTACGACTACTACCAGCCCGAGGCGTACATCCCGCAGCGGGACATCTACATTGAGAAGGACGCCTCACGCAACGACGACCTGGACCGCCTGCGGCTGGCGGCCACCACCCACCTGATGAGCCGCCGCGATGTCATCGTCGTCGCCAGCGTCTCGTGCATTTTCGGCCTGGGTTCGCCCGATGAGTACAAGCGTTCGACCATCACGCTGCGCAGGGGCAACACCATCAACCGTCGCGATCTGCTCGCCGGCATGGCCGACCTGCAATACCAGCGGGGCGAATACGAGTTCAAGCGCGGCACCTTTCGCGTGCGTGGCGATGTCATCGAAGTCTTCCCCGCTTTCGAGGAATTCGCCTACCGCATCGAATTGTTTGGTGACGAGGTCGACGCTATCCAGTTCATCAACCCGATCACCGGCGAAGTGCTGGCCGACGTCAACGAAGTGTTCATCTTCCCCGCGGTGCACTATGTCATGCCCGAGGCACAGATGCACTCTGCTCTTGCGTCGATCGAACAGGAACTGGAAGAACGCGTTTTGCAGCTGCGTCAGCAGGGCAAACTGCTGGAAGCGCAGCGGCTGCTGGCGCGGACAAAGTATGACCTGGAGATGATTCGCGAGGTGGGCTATTGCTCGGGGATCGAGAACTACAGCCGTCACCTGGATGGTCGACCACCGGGCAGTAAGCCCTACACGCTCTTTGACTACTTTCCCGAGGACTGGCTGCTGCTGATTGACGAAAGTCACGTGACCATCCCGCAGCTTCGGGCGATGTATCACGGCGATCGGCATCGTAAGGAGGTGCTGGTCGAGCACGGCTTCCGCCTGCCCAGCGCGCTGGACAACCGGCCGATGCGCTTCGACGAGATCGAGGCGTCCTGGCCGCAGGTCGTCTTCGTCAGTGCGACACCCGGACCGTATGAACTGGAGAAGTCCGGTGGGGTCGTGGTCGAACAGATCATCCGCCCGACTGGGCTGGTCGATCCGGTCATCGAGGTGCGACCGGCGGCGGGGCAGGTGCACGACCTGATGGAAGCCGCCCGTGAACGTGCCGCCCGCGGTGAACGCACCCTGGTCACCACCCTGACGAAAAAACTGGCTGAACAACTGGCGTCCTATCTGGATGAACAGGGCCTGAACTGTCGCTACCTGCACAGCGAGATCGAGACGCTGGATCGCGTGCAGATTCTGCGGGAACTGCGCGAAGGGCAATTCGACGTCCTGGTGGGGGTGAACCTCCTGCGTGAGGGGCTGGACCTGCCCGAGGTGTCGCTGGTGGCGATCATGGACGCGGACAAGACTGGCTTCCTGCGCAGTGCCACGAGCATGATCCAGCAGATCGGCCGTGCCGCCCGCAACGTCAACGCGACGGTGCTGCTCTACGCCGACACGGTCACCCCGGCGATGCAGGCGACGATCGATGAAACCAACCGTCGCCGCCAGAAGCAGTTGGCGTACAACGCCGAGCACGGCATCACGCCACAGACTGTGATGAAGGAAATCCGTCGCGGCATCGAACTGGAACTGCGTGCCCGACAGACCGCCCGGGCGGCGATCTCGGCGGATGAGGAGGAGTTTGATGTCAACGAGCTGATCTCCCGGCTCGAAGCCATGATGCTGGAAGCGGCCGAGGCGCTGGAGTTCGAAAAAGCCGCCCAGTTGCGCGACCGCATCAAAGAGCTGCGGGCCGCGCCCCATCTGGCCAAATCAGGCAACGGGAATCCCCGGGCCAGGCCCGGCGCGCCCAATACCAGGGTGCAAAAGAAGAAAAAGAAGAACAGAAAGCCGTAAGGCTGCTGTCCTGGCATCCCCTCTTGCGGTGCCTTGCCGTGTCAGGCAGCGCCGCTATGATATCGCGACCTATGGCAAAGACGCGTGAAATCAAGGGCCGCATCAAGGCGGTGTCGAACATCCAGCGCATCACCAAGACGATGCAGATGATCGCGACGGCGCGTTTTCAGGCGTCGCAGAAGCGTGCCACGGCCGCCAAGCCGTTCACGCAGAAGATCGCTGAGCTGGTGGGCGAGCTGGCCGCGACGGCGGGTAACCTGAGCCACCCGCTGCTCAAGAAGCCCGAGCCGGCCGCCGGACGCGACCTGCTGCTGGTCATCACCTCCAACCGCGGGCTGTGCGGCGGTTACAACGCCAACATCCTGCGCACCGCCATGGGATGGATTCGACAGCAGGGGGATCGGCCCTTTGACCTGGAGGTGGTCGGCCGCAAGGGCCTGGCCTATTTCCGCTTCGCCAAGGTGCCCGTCACGACGTTCCACAGCCAGTTCACCGACAAGCCCGCGTTCGAGGAGGTCGAGCGGCTGGCGACACAATATATGGATGCGTTCACCAGCGGGAAGTACGACTCGGTGAATGTGGTCTACATGAGCTTCCAGTCGGCTTCGCGGCAGACGCCGATCGTGCTGAATCTGCTGCCGTTGCGAGATCCGACGGCAGGGGTCCAGGGGGACGGGGCCGGTGTGGGGGTTGAACCGGGCCAGGTGGATTACGACTTTTCGCCCACGCCGGATGAACTGCTGGCGGAGCTGCTGCCCATGACGGTGAAGACGCAGCTTTTCCAGTGCTTTAACGAGGCGGTGGTGGGCGAGCAGATCGCTCGTATGGTGGCGATGAAGGCGGCGACGGATAGTGCCGGCAAGATGCGCAAGGAGCTGGTCCGCCGGTTCAATCGTGCCCGCCAGGCGGCGATCACGACGGAACTGAGCGAGATCATTGCCGGCGCGGCGGCGCTGGATTAATGCGGCCCGGGGATGCCTCGCGGCAGACCGGCCCGATGCTGGATCGAACCGTCGCAAATAAGGATGTTGCGGACGATCCACAACCGAGGGCGTTTGTTTGACACGTATGACAGCGCCCCCTATGCTCTGCCGTCCAACGCGGAGCGAGTGCCGCGAGGCTGTCGGTCCCGCTGGGCACAGGTCGTCTTACCCTTGAAGAGCAAGGGATTTATGACGGACCCATTCCCCGACGGACGCAGCCCGCGAGACGACCGCCACGGCGTCCCCAGCCCCATGACGCTCATGGGCGTGGGGATCGAGATGACGCTCACGATCCTCGTCATGGGGTTGGTGGGCATGTGGCTGGATACGAAGCTGGGGACACAACCCTGGCTGCTGATCACCGGGATCATGATGGGGGCGATCGGCAGCATGTACAAACTTTGGATACAGGGCCGGCGGCAATTTCAAAAAAAACCCCGGCAGAAACACTGATGTCTCACTCTCCCACCAGCGACGACTCCTTTCCTCTTCTGAGGACGATGACGGTTCTCAGTGTCGCGTCTGTGGGAATTTACGTGCTGGTACGACTCGTGTTCGCCTGGCTGGCGCCTGATCTGGCGAGGGCGGGACACGCGATCGATATCGCCGCGCTGGTCGTCTGGGGTGCAGCACTGCTGGGCGTGTTGCCCATGGCGCTGGTCTGGAGGGCAGGGCTGATGCCGATTGTGGTTGCCTACTTCGCTGGTTCGGCGGTGCGAATCATGCTGGTATTGGCTGCCACCGTCCTCGTTCTATGGCAAACGGACTGGCCACCGGTCGCCTGGGTGGCGACACTCTTTGTCATGTATCTCTCGTTGCTTCTGCTTGAAGTAGCGCTGGTTGGAAAACGAATCTGGAATAAGCGACTGGATGGTTTCACATCATCTGGTCCCTCGTCGCATCGCGATCCCGCCCGGGAGGATGATGCGCCGCATGGTTGCCAAATGGAGGCATGTGCGTGATCGATTTCGCTCTGACACTCGCTGCTGCGAACCCGGTCGACCACGTGGTCGACAAGCCGTTCATCGGCTGGCTCATCAGCAACGTCACGGTCATGCTGGTGCTCAGCGCCATCGTCACCATCGCGCTGATTGTGCCGGCGGCCAAGCGCATCGCCAGCGGCAAGAGCGGTACGCTCGACGACCTGCTGGCCAAGGGCACGCTGGCGAACCTGGTCGAAGCAGTCTGCCTTTATCTGCGTGATGCGGTCTTTCGTCCCGTCCTGCACGAAGAGACCGACAAATACGTGCCGATGCTCTGGACCTTCTTCTGGTTCATCCTCATCAACAATCTGCTGGGGCTGGTACCGATTCTGGACATCACCGCAGGTATCGGCGCGATCATGGGTGTGGAGATCGGCCATCACGGACACGGCGTCGGCGGTACTGCCACTCAGTCTATCTGGGTCACCAGCGCGTTGGCAGCCGTCTCCTTCCTCTGGTTCAACTTCCAGGCGATCCGCAAGGACCCGATCGGCTTTCTCAAGCACCTGACCGCCGGGGCGCCGCCCTACATGTGGCCCATCATGGTGCCGGTCGAGATCATCGGTACGTTCGTTAAGCCCGTCGCGCTGGCGCTGCGACTTTTCGCGAACATGACCGGTGGTCACATCATCGTCGCGACGCTGTTGGGTTTCGTCGTCTCGCTGGCAACCGCTCTTGGCGGTGTGGCGGGGCACGGCATGGCAGTCATTCCGCTGCTTGGTGTGGTCGCGATTTACTTCCTTGAAATCATGGTCGCCTTCATCCAGGCGTATATCTTCACGTTCCTCACCTGCCTCTTCCTGGGACAGCTGGTGGTGCACCATCATGATGAGCACCACGAGGAACACGAGGCTGAGCATGGTGCGGAGGCGCATTCGCACGCTCATTGAGGTGGCGTGCCTGTGAGTGGGAGACTGCTTGAAGCCTTGAACGGCTTCTGAAAAGGATGGTATCCCCCTGTCGGTCGAGTGAGGCGGCCGACCGTGCCTGCGGGCAAGGGGGCAGGCTGACACGACCTCGCCGTGTCGAACGTATGGAGTGTTTCGCGATGAAGAAGGTTCTGTTTTGGGGTGCATTGGCGTTGCTGGCCCTTGCGGCCACTCCGGCGATGGCACAGGAAGCCGCTGCGGTGGCTGAAGCGGGTTCGAGCTGGATCATCCCCGGTGGTACGGCTGGCGCCATGCTGGGCGCGGGCATCGGCGCGGGTCTGGTCGTGATCGGTGCTGCTCGCGGCATCGGTAACATCGGCCGGTCCGCTACCGAGTCGATCGCCCGTCAGCCCGAGGCCGGTGGTCAGATCTTCACCGCCATGCTGCTGTCGGCGGCCCTCATCGAAGGTGTGTCGCTGTTCGGCGTGGTCGTGACCCTGCTGATTGTTCTTGGCTAACTGATTGCACACGGCGCGAGCCGTGTGCTCCCCGGCCGCAACCAATCGCCCGGTCGGCGAGCACTCGGCTCGAATCCCGAACAAAGGTGACGACATGAAATATCTTGCAAGTGTTGGAACGATTCTGCTGAGCGCTGCTCCGGTGCTTGCCGCAGCTGCGGAAGAGGGCGGCGCCAACCCGTTCGCCGGTACGATCTACCAGGCGATCGCAGCGGCGCTGATCTTCCTGATCGTCTTCGCGGTGCTCAAGGTCAAGGCCTGGGGGCCGATCCTCAAAGGTCTGCAGGAGCGTGAGAACCGCATCCGCAAAGACCTTCAGGAGGCGGAGGCAGCCTCGAAGCAGGCCAAGGCAATGCTGGCCGATTACGAGCAGCGCCTTGCCGCCGCCAATGAGGAGGCCCGCAAGGTGATCGAGCAGGGCAAGGCTGATGCCCAGCGGCTGGCCCAGTCGCTGCGTGATCAGGCCCAGGCGGAGATCACGCAGATGCGCGAACGTGCCCAGGCCGAGATTCGTGCCGCTCGTGAACAGGCTCTGACCGAGATTTACGAGAAGACTGCGGTTCTGGCGACGCAGGTGGCCGGCCGCATCCTGCAGCGCGAAATCAACCCCGACGATCAGCGGGAACTGGTGGAACGCTCGCTCATGGAGCTGAGCAGGAACAACTAAGACAGTGTGCGGCGACGTGCAGGTGAACGAACCCGCCCGTCGCCGAGTCTTTCAAGCCGGGCCGGATGGCCCAAGCGGATGACCCATGGCTTCCAGCAACGGACACATGACGACGGCGGTCAGCACGGTTTACGCCCAGGCACTGTTCGACCTGGCGGAACAGGCTGGCGCCCTCGACGAGGTCAACGACGAACTGGAGCAGATCGACGAGCTGCTGACCGCCAACCCCGACCTCATGCTGCTGCTGTCCAGCCGCATGATCTCGGCTCCGGAGCGGCAGGGCATCATCGAGCGGATCTTCGGCGGCCGCGTCTCGGACACGGTTCTTAACTTCCTGCGGGTGGTGAACCAGAAGAACCGGCTGGATGCTCTGCCAGCAATCATTCACGAGTTCGGCAACCTGCTGGACCGGCGGCACGGTGTGGTGGAGGTGGATGCCTACGTCGCCAGCCGACTGGACGAACAGTTGGCCAAACGTGTAGCTGACGGCATCGGCACGGCGCTGAAGCGCAACGTGCTGCTGCATCAGTATGTGGATCCGGAGTTGATCGGCGGACTGAAGATTCGCATCGGCGACCGGATGATCGACGGCAGCGTGGCCACTCAACTGAAACTGATGAAGGAACAACTGATGGCGGTGGGCCGCGAAAAGGCTCGCGCCGCTGCGGCCAGCGCGTGAGAGCGAAGTTCTTCTCACGCTGTTGTCACACAAATGCACTGAACGGGCCTGATTGAACCTGCGACGGAAACAATAACGCCCGACTACGAACATAAAGCCCCTTGGTCCATGACAGCATGGACCTTCACGCGGAGCGCCCCATGAAGATCAACACCGACGAAATCACCAGTGTCATTAAACAGGAAGTCCAGAAATACGCCACGCAGCTTGAGGTGTCGCATGTCGGCACGGTGATCGAGGTGGGTGACGGCATCGCACGCATCTACGGCCTGAGCGAAGCGATGGCGGGCGAAATGCTCGAATTCCAGCTCGGCGACGGCCGCACCGTCGCGGGTCAGGTATTCAACCTCGAACAGGACACCGTCGGTGCGGTCATCTACGGCGACTACCTGGAAATCAAGGAAGGCATGACCGTTCGCTCGACGGGCGAGCTGCTGAGCGTGCCGGTGGGTGAGGCAATGCTCGGCCGGGTGCTCAACGGTCTGGGTGAGCCGATCGACGGCAAGGGGCCGATCCAGGCGACAGAGCGCCGCCGCGTGGACATCATCGCGCCCGGTATTGCCGACCGTCAGCCGGTGAAGCAGCCGCTGCAGACAGGTATCAAGGCGATCGACTCGATGATTCCGATCGGTCGTGGTCAGCGCGAACTGATCATCGGTGACCGTAAGACGGGTAAGACTGCAGTCGCCATCGACACGATCCTGAACCAGAAGGCGACGCACCAGACCGATCAGCCGGTCTACTGCATCTACGTGGCCATCGGCCAGAAAGATTCGACGGTTGCGGGCGTCGTGGAAGTGCTCAAGCAGCACGGTGCGATGGATTACACCATCGTGATCGACGCCGGTGCTTCGCAGCCCGCCCCGATGCAGTACATCGCTCCGTATGCCGGCACGGCCATGGGCGAGTACTTCATGTGGAAGGGCAAGCACGTGCTGTGCATCTACGACGACCTGTCCAAGCAGGCGGCGGCGTATCGTCAGCTTTCGCTGCTGCTGCGTCGTCCGCCCGGACGCGAAGCCTACCCCGGCGACGTGTTCTACCTGCACAGCCGTCTGCTCGAACGCGCCACCAAGCTCTCGGATGAGAACGGAGGCGGCTCACTGACCGCGCTGCCCATCATCGAGACGCAGGAAGGCGACGTGTCGGCCTACATTCCGACGAACGTGATTTCGATTACCGACGGGCAGATCTACCTCGAACCGGAACTCTTCTTCGCAGGCGTGCGACCCGCCATCAACGTGGGTATCTCGGTATCCCGCGTGGGTGGTAACGCGCAGATCAAGGCGATGAAGCAGGTGGCCGGTTCGCTGCGACTGGACCTGGCGGCCTACCGCGAACTGGAAGCGTTCGCACAACTCGGCACCGAGCTGGACAAGGCCACGCAGCGGCAGCTCGATCGCGGTGCCCGCATGGTCGAGCTGCTCAAGCAGCCGCAGTATGTGCCCATGGACGTGATCGACCAGATCATCCAGATCTTCGCGGGTACGAAGGGCTTCCTGGACGACCTGAAGATCGAACACGTGCAGCCCTTCGCGGCCGACCTGATCGAATACTTCAACGGCCCGAAGATCGCCCTGCGCGACGAACTGATGAAGAAGCAGGCCTTCGACGACAACCTGCAGCAGCAGTTCATGAACGCCATCGGCGAGTTCAAGAACGAATGGCTCGCCAGCCGGGCCGGTGTCGCTGCCACGAAATAAAGCTGTCCATACATCCCATTGATGATTTCACGAGCCCACTCATGCGGTGGGCTCGTTTTATTTTCGCCAGGATCGGCTGACCTAATCGGTTGGTATGTTGATGGGGGCTATAAATTATTTGACAATAGCAGGTTGTGAGTATTACGATCGCTTCAACAGACCGCAGAGCGATGGGGAAGCCATTTTCAGGATACGTCTGATCAGGCCACGTCTGGTAGGCCCGACGCCACCTGCGGAGGCCATCTCAAAAATTTTTCAAAATCGCCCGAATTTTCCCCGTCTCGTCACATATCCCTCAGAGAAGAGGAGCTGGTGCATGACCGAGACGCGGGACGCAACGGATCTGAATCAGAGTCGGGGCCAGCGGTTCATCCAGTGTTTCGTAGGGGCGCAGCCACGCATCTATGGGTTGATCCTGACGCTCGTCGCCAACCGGGCCGATGCGGATGACCTGATGCAGGAAACGGCGGCGGCCATGTGGAAGAAATTCGACACCTTCGAACCCGGGACGGACTTCGCCGCATGGGCGCTGCGCATCGCGCGGTACCAGGTCATGAACCATATTGCCAAAGCCTCGATTCGCAAACGGTATTTCAGCACGGTTGCCCTGGATGCGCTGGCTGACGAAGTCGTTCAGGTTATGGAGAACCAGGACTTTCGTAGCGAAGCCCTGCAACACTGCATCGACAAGCTGCCTGAACGCGATCGCGAGCTGCTGCACCTTCGCTACCAGCCTGGAGCAACCATCAAGCACGTTGCCGCACGAGTGGGGCGGTCTGTTCACACAGTCTATGAAGCGCTGAATCGCATCCATTGTCAGTTGTTGGTTTGTATTCGACGAACGCTGGCACAAGAGTCATAAACCATGTCGCCGGACGAATCGGTCCATCAGAACGGTTCGGGCATCGATGCGCTGTTGCATGCGCTGCGGGATGATTGTCTTGATGATGAAGGTTTTGCGCGGCTTGAAGCGTTGATTGTGTCGGACCGGATGGCTCGGCAGCGGTATGTACGTTACATCCTGCTCATGGCCGAATTGATGACCTGTCGCGTGTCGGCTTCGAGGTTTGTGCCGCACCTTTTCGAGCCATCGACCGAGGAACTGCTGCGTGAAGTGATCGACGAGGAGCGTCTGGCTGCACAGCGTCGTCGTCGTGATGAGGCACAACTGAAGGCTTGTCGCCGAAGATGGACGGCTGAACGCGAGGAGCGTTATCGGTTGCTTCTTCCGTCGGATGACCCTCCCATTGTGCACCAACACATCGTGATCCCCTATGTGGTGGCCTACGGAACATTGGCAGGTGTTGCGGCTATTCTGGTGCTGCTGGTCTGGCCACTACTTTTTTCTGAGAAACCCCAGGCGTTTGCTCCTCAGCAGGTACCCAAGGTGGCGGTGCTCGACCATTCACTGAATGCTCATTGGGATAGTGGGGCAGAGGATCTGGTGCCTGGGACCAAACTGGAACCGGGAGAGCTGACGCTGTTGTCTGGCGTAGCGCAGCTGACCTTCACCGGCGGAGCGCAAGTGATTATCGAAGCCCCTGCACAGTTCGAGCTTAGCTCGTCCAGTCAGATGCGATTGCGGCATGGACGTTTGTCGGCCGTTGTGCCTCATAAAGCATCCGGTTTTACAGTCGAGACGCCAGCCGCGCGTCTGATCGATCGGGGAACCGAGTTTTGTGTGATCGTGTCTGATCCACGATACACGGAGTTGGATGTGATCACCGGTGCAGTGGATGCTGGGTTCCGGCCTGAGTCGAACAGGTCAGACACATCCTATGTCCGCGTGCCCGCTGAGTCGGCCAGACGCTTCGATGGCATCAGCCGAACGGTGGAAACGATCGCATCTCAGCCCGAACGGTTTCGGTCATCGTGGGATGATGTGCTTTACCGTCCGGTGCTGACGGGTGATTTGCGTTTCATACGTGAGAATGTGGAGTCCCTGGCGCTTGATGAGTTCGAATCGGAGCAGGCGTCGGTGCTGCTGGAGCGGCGCCGCGTGCGACTGGAAGAAGATCAGCCGGTCACGGCAAACGGGCCGGGATTCTACTACAGCTTTGCTGATGACAAGATCCTTGCCGCTGGGACACGTGTGGATTCGTATTTGGTCCACTTCGACGGACCGGGCAGCATTCTGGATGAGCAGCGTGGTCTGCCGGCACGCGTACGTGGTTCGATTCAATTCAGTCGCCCGATTCTGGGCGTGATCGCCACTTCGGAGGAGCTGGCACGCAGCAGTCAATGGTTCGGACGTGACCAGACCAGGTATGCATCACCCGAAACGGCAGCAGGGCTTGGTCTTGAAGACAAGGACACGATTCTAATCTCCAGTGACAGGCTGATGATTTCGTTTGAGCTGCAGGCTGCTGCTTACGACCAGATGCGCATCCTCGTGGAGGCGGCGGAATGAAATCACTTCTGCTTTGAGGGAGGTGTTACATGTTCAAATCTCGATACGTCACCTTCTCTGGTGCAGAACCTGCCAGGGGACCTGTGATGCCACAGCCTTTCCGCCGGGGCTTCACGCTGATCGAATTGCTGGTGGTGATATCGATCATAGTGTTGCTGATTGCACTGCTGCTGCCTGCCTTGCAGCATTCGCGGGAAATGGCATACCGTGCGATGTGTGCATCCCATCTAAGGTCGATGATGGAGGCGAACTTCACGTGGGCTGCAGATCACAACGGAACGTTCGTCAAAGCTCAGCCACAGATGCGCGATCGTACCGTGCCGGGCATCTATCTTGTCTGGCAGCGTCAGGGCGTTCCTGAATATCGAAACACATTATACGCAGGACGGCTTTTCACCGATTCGACCTATTTCGGCCCTGGTGCGCTGGCTCGCAATCGCTACACGGATCCACGGACCTTCTATTGTCCGAGCTGGACCACCGCAGGACTGAACTATAACGAAACAGCAACGCCTCAGTATGATGGCGGCGGCTGGTGGGAGGAAAAGGATATCCCCGCCGCTCAGCAGTGGATGCAGATGGCGTTTCACTATCGGGCAACTTTTGATCTGTTGGAGTTTGGGCTAATAAAGGCTCGCAGCGCCTCACCGGACAAGGACGCCCCCAACGAGCCCATTCTTGCGGATGCCTTCAGCGACAATGTGAACCTCGGCGGTCGCGCGGTGAACCAATGCCATCGCGATGGTTACAACGTCGCGTTCCTCGATGGACATGCTGCCTGGCATCCCGACCCCGGCCACAAGGTACGCGATTTTAATGGGCCGAACGTACGGTACAACGGCGATTACGTGACGCTGGAGACCGTTTGGCGCGACATATTCCGCGACGGCAGTAACCAGTAACACCATCGGACACATAAGGCCTGTTCCGTACACCATCCTTAGGAGGTATGACCATGACGATGTTTTCACGTCTCTACTCTCTTGCGTTTGCGACTACACTTCTGGCATCAACAGCCCCAGCTCCCGCGGCTCCGATAATCCTTACCAACAGTCAGTCGGCGCGCGTCGTTTTTGCCGGCGACAGCCGCGATGACAACAACGGCGGAGCGGATGTACTGGTCATCGGTATCAACAATCAGAACATCAATAATTTCGTCATTCTTCGCTTCGACCTGAGTGGCTATTCCGCTTCCGATATTGTCGGCGACGGCACGCTTGAATTGACGCCGGGCATAATCAATCAAGCCGTCAAGGGTTCATCAGCCGACACGATCACGATTTACAAGTTGTTTCCCACCAATATCGACTGGCAGGAGGGCACCGGGATCATTGGCGCTACGGATAATCTGACCAATGATGGTTCGGCCAGCTTCCTCAATCGTGTCCAGTTCAATGATCACCCGGGGCCGCCGAGTGGAACATCGTTACCCTGGTACGATGCAGCAGGTAACCCTGTAGCGAACCTGCTCGGAGCCTTCGATCCGATGCCGTTCAGCACGATTCCGGGGTGGGATGCGGAGCCTTCGAATGTAACGATCACAATCCCGCATGCCATTCTGGTGGACTGGATCGAGAACGGCAATGCGGGCATGGTGATCGCTTCGCTGGACAACGGCGACCTGCGTGGACGTTTCAATTTCGACGGGTCATCGAACGTGAGTCGAATGCCCAAGCTTTACATCAACGTCGTTCCTGAGCCCGCGTCGTTGGTGCTGGTGGGGATTGGCGGACTATTTCTGTCGAAGAGACGCACTGATAAGGGTGCCTGTGATTAAGCACACCAGTCGTAACCGTACCAGTTCGAAGCTACACGGTTGCTGTTTTAGCACGACGCGAGGGACTCAATGTCGCAGCTCTCTCATGCAAAGCTTCCGATGCAGCATTTCCGCGTATTGCATATGTATTTTTGCCTTGTCGTCGCGGCATGCGCCGGTCACATTGTGGCGCAAGAACGAAAACCCAACATCATCCTCATTATGGCGGATGATCTGGGCTACGGTGATGTGGGGTTTCGAAAGTCGAGCCCCGCTGTCACGCCGTGCATTGATGCGATGGCAGCATCGGGACTTGTCTTCAATCGGTTCTATGCCCAGGCGCCGGTGTGCAGTCCGACGCGAGGCAGCGTTCTAACAGGCCGGCATCCATATCGGTATGGCGTGACGTTCGCCAACGTTGGGCGACTTCCCGAGGATGAGCTAAACCTGGTACAGGTGCTTCAGCAGCATGGCTACCGGACGGGACACTTTGGCAAGTGGCATCTGGGTTCGATGACGACGGACATGGTCGACGGCAATCGCGGACGGCCGGGCAATCTGGCGGACTACGCCCCGCCGTGGCTGCGCGGATTTGACGTGTGCTTTTCGACCGAGTCGAAGGTGCCGACGTTCGACCCCCTCGTACAGCCGCGCCTTCCCACAACGCCACCCTGTTGGAATCCGATTGCGGATGCGGGCCAGGGGCGTCCGTTTGGCACGCGGTTCTGGAACGAGCGAGGGCAGCCGGTTGACGATAACCTGCGAGGGGCTAGCGCGAAGATTGTTGCTGATCGTGCGATTGAGTTCATTCGTGATACGCACCAGACGGACACGCCCTTTCTCGCAGTTATCTGGTTTCACGAGCCACATCTGCCGGTGGTGGCTGATGAGGAATACCGCAGGCCTTTCATGGGGTTGGAACCGCATCACCAGCACTATTTCGGCTGTATTCGGGCGATGGATGAACAGATCGGCCGTATCCGTGCGGAGCTGCGCTCATTAGCGATCGAACATAATACGATTGTGTGTTTTACTTCGGACAATGGTCCGGAGCGCTTCGGTTCTCGTCCGGGGTCGACAGGTGGTCTTCGCGGTCGCAAGCGTGATCTTTACGAGGGCGGGATTCGCGTGCCGGCGATCATTGAATGGCCTGGCCGTATCGAAGCGGGCGAGACCGACTTTGTTGCGGTCACAAGTGATTTTCTGCCTACATTTGCCGCTTTGCTCGCGATCACGCTTCCTGCAGAGCGTCCGCTGGATGGGGTAAGCCTCGTGCCCGTGTTCACGAACAGATCACTTTGGCGCGACCGGCCAATCGGATTCCAGTCGGGCGGACAGATCGCCGTGATTGAACAGCGCTATAAGGTTATCGATGCTTCACGCCGTGCAGAGAATCTCACATGGGCCAACCCGCCCTGGAACTTCGCCTTGTACGATCTGATCGAAGACCCGTTCGAACAAAGAGACATCAGTGCGGAACATCCGGAAGTTGTACAACGATTGACCCGATGGGCGGAGGATTGGCACGCGTCGCTTCGTTCGGATTATGTAGCTTCGACAAGCTCAGGTGGGGCGGGTGAAAAATGATGTTTTTCGTCACTCGCTGCGCCAGAACTGGGGGACGAAGAGGACGAAGATGGCGTAGACTTCCACGCGGCCCAGGGCCATGAGGATGGACATGACGATGAGGCTGGGGTCGGAGAAGAAGCCGTAGTTTTCGGTGGGCCCCACGCGACCGAAACCCGGGCCGATGTTGTTGAGTGTGGCGGCGCTGGCGGTGATGGCGGTGGTCAGATCGAGGTTCTGCCTCAGCTCCAGCAGCATCAGCGACACCGTGCCGACGAGGAACAAAATGGGGATGCCGATGACGTAGACCAGTGTCGCCTGCCGCAGGTCAGCATCGACGACCATGTTGCCTATCTTGATCGTCTGCACGACGCCGGGACGGAAGACACGCTGCACCTCGGCGAGCATGATTTTGGTCAGCAGGATGATGCGGATGATCTTGATGCCACCCGCGGTGGAGCCGGCGCATCCGCCCACGAACATCGCCACGAAAAGGATAGCCTGGGGCAGGAAGTGCCAGTTGTCGAAGTCCGCGGTACCAAAGCCGGTGGTGGTGATGATGGAAACGATCTGGAACAGGCTGTAGCGCACCGCGTTGAGAAGCGTCAGTTCGACGGTGTCGCCGCGCGTCGTGTGGATGTTGTCTCCCCAGAGGCTGATAGCGGCGATGATGGTCACACCGATGATGAGCAGGAGGAAGACGCGCAGCTCCGGATCACACCAGACGGTGCTCCACTGTTTTCGCCACAGGCGGTAGTAGAGCGTGAAGTTCACCGCCGCAGCGAACATGAAGATGATCAGCAGGATTTCGACGGTCACCGAGTCGAACGCGGCGATGCCGGCGTTCTTCGTGCTGAATCCGCCTGTGGACAGCGTTGTAAATGTATGTGCCAGCGCGTTGAACCAGTCCATTTCCGGCGGCCCCAGGAAACGCAGCAGCAATGCCAGCACGATGGTCAGCAGGACGTAAATGATCCACAGGATGCGTGCCGTGTCAGTGATGCGCGGTCGTACGCCGCCCTTGGTCAGCCCCGTTGTCTCGAACTGGTAGAGTTTCTTGCCCGCGACGCCGACGTTGGGCAGCACCGCGACGAACAGCACGACGATGCCCAATCCGCCCAGCCACTGGGTCATCGCCCGCCATAGCAGCAGGCCGCGCGGCACCGTTTCAACATCGTCCAGCACGCTCGCGCCGGTAGTGGAGAAGCCGCTCATCGACTCGAAATAGCAGGCGGCAAACGACTGAAAGCGGTGTGATTCCTCGAACTGTGCCCCGAACCGCGCCCAGAACCAGTAGGGCATGGCTCCGACGAAGGCGGCCAGCAACCACGCGACACCCACCAGCAACAGCGCCTCGCGTCGTCCGAGGAAATCATCGTGTCCTGGTCGTGCCATGTACCAGAGCAGCAGCGCCAGCGCCAGTGCGACGCCGATGGCCAGTCCCATCGCCTGAACGGCGGGGATCTCGACCTGCGGGAACCAGATCGCATCCACCGCTGACCAGATGAGGGCCGCGCACAGGCAGGCGCTCATCAGCAGCATCAACTTTCCGAGTTGTCGCAGAACGTAGTGGTAGTTCATGGATAGAAGGGCGGCCGCGTTACTTTCTGGTCACCCGTCGCCCCGGATATCTTTTCGGACAATCAGCCAGACCATCGGTCGCCTATTCCCTGATGGAAAATGCCTTCATCAACTGTTGTCGGCTGCCTGCCGGGGCGATCACCACCAGCGTATCGCCGATGGCCAGCGTGTCGTTGGCACCGGGGATGCGTACATCCTCGCCGTGCTGGATGGCGGCCAGCAGGGTCTTTTCGGGCAGCTTGATCTCGACGAGCGGCTTGCCGATCACGTTCCGGGCTGCCGCGGGTACGCGAAGCTCGTACACGTCCGCCACATCCTCCGCCAGCGTGGCCAGCTTTTTCACGGGCGACTCGTCGACCAGATGCAGGATTTCCGAGACCGCCGTCACCCGCGGGCTGAATGCCTTGTCAATACCGATGTGTTCGAGCAGGTGCAGGTAGGTCGACCGCTGCATGACGGTGATGGCGGTTCGCGCGCCCATGCTTTTGGCACGGGCGCCGGTCAGGATGTTGTGTTCATCATCGTTTGTGACGGTGACAAAGGCGTCGACCTGATCGACACGCTGCTCCTGTAACGTTTCAGTATCCGCCGGGTCGTCCGTCAGCACGGTGACCCAGTCGAGCTTGGCAGCCAGTTCCTCGGCCCGGTCCCGCTCGCTGACAAACAGGCGAAGGGAGAAGTTTTCGCGTCGCAGTGCCCGGCAGAGCCAGACAGCCAGCGAGGTGCCGCCGATAATCATGATTCGCCGCCGGCCGACCGGCTCGGAATGGAACAGCCTGCGGCTCTTGTCGAATCCTTCGACCTCGCCGACGAGGGTGACGATATCGCCCGCCTGAATGACGGTTTCACGGTCGGGGATAAAGGCCTGGCCCTGTCGTTCGATGGCCGCCACGCGCGTGGAGCGGGGCAGCGCCAGTGTCGCCAGCGCTTTGCCCACGGCGGCGGCATTGGCATCCACGGGCAGGGCCTGCATCTCGATGCGGCCGCGGGCGAATCGCTCCACCGCCAGCGCGCCGGGGCTTCGCAGCGTCTGGGCGATCGCCAGGGCGGTCGTGTATTCCGGACAGACCAGATGGTCGATGCCCAGGTATTTACCGTAATCGAGTCCGCGTCGCTCGAAATAGGTGCTGTGGTGGACACGGGCGATGACCTGATGGGCGCCCACGCCCTTGGCGATCGACGCGGCCAGCAGGTTGATCTCATCCAAGTTGGTGGCGGCGATGAACAGGTCCGCCCCGTCGCAGCCAGCCTCCAGCAGCACCTCTCCCTGGGTGCCGCTGCCGTGCAGTGTCTGCACGTCCATCGACTCTTCGAGGGCGGCGAGCTTCTCCCGGTCGTGGTCGATGATGATGATGTTGTTGCCCGCCTGCTCGCCCAGGACTTCGGCGGCGTGTCGGCCGACCTCCCCAGCGCCGCAGATGATGATGTTCATGACACGATTCCGTCGCTCGGGTTCCCCCGCTTTGGGGATCCCCATCATAACGGGGAACGTCCCGGGGTGACGCAGGCCGGGGTGGTGGTATGGCCTTATTCTTCCGCACGACGACGGGTGAAGCGATACAATGGGCAACCATGAAAAGATCGGCTGCTCTTGTGACATGGATGTCGGTGCTGCTGATGCTGGCGATCGGGGCGACGCCCTCAGCGAGGGGACAGGATCTCGACAGCGCCGCCAAAGAGACGGTGTACCTGCTCAACCGGGCGTTAACCACCCGCGACGGCCGCGAACGCGACCGACTGCTCGGGGCGGTGCGGCGACTACGTGACCCTCGGGCGGCGGGACTCTACCGGCATCTCTCGGGCATGTCTGACCCGTTTCGTCAATCGCATGGCCTCCTTGGCATGGTCGAGGCGGGGCTGACGCCTTCCCTCACACTGGATACGGTGCTGTCGGTTGAGGACGACGTGGCGCAGGCCGAACTGGTGCAGGCGGCGCTGAACGATGGGTTGATCGATGCGAAAGTGGCCGCCCAGTGGATCGGTTCATCGCGGCTGACGGCGCGGGCCCGTGTGGAGTTGGCGCGATATCTGCTTAGTCATGGACATTCGGTCGATCCGGCGGTGCTGCGTGACCCGTCCCAAAGTGATAACAAGCGTCTGCGCGTGCTGGCGAATGTGCTGCTGGTGCAGGCTGGGGACGCCAGTGGGCTGAACTATCTGCGGACGCTGGCTGGGGCGACCGATGCGGAATCACAGTCGCTGACGGTCGAGGCGTTGAACCTTGCCAGCGAGCTGAATCTGGACAAGCTCGGACCGTGGGCGTTTGAGGTCAGTCAGAAGACCGACATCGATCAACGCATCGCTCAGCCCGCCCTGGCGATTGCTTTGAAGCTGCGCGCCCCACAGGCGGCGTCGGTGTGGCAGCGTACGTTCAAGGAGGAAACTGATGGGGCGATCCAGATGCGTCTAGCGATGTACGCCCTCAACGCCGCCCCCTTCATCGATGCCAAAGTGTTTGACGTTTTACTGGCGTCGCCCGATGCGACGATCCAGATGCTCGGCCGGGCCGGACGGGCGATCGCCCTGAAGCAAAATATTGATGAGGCGGTGCTCGAAATCGTCCAATTGAATCATCTGCCTTTCAGTGCTTGGGCACTGGCCTATGCTCATGAGCACGCCTCGGCTCAGGACGCCCAGGCGATTCTGCTCGGGTTGATTCTGGCGTTCGAGACTGCACCGCGCAACGCCCGTACGCTTAACGCGCACCTGGATCTGGTGGAACGAGCCGTATCCCTGCTGTACGACCGTGACCCGGAAGGGGCGATCCCATTGCTTCGGGCGGTAATTACCAAGCCGGACAACGAGCCGCTGTTTGTACGGCGGGTACTCACAGGGCTTTTCAACTGCGAGAAGCCGGGGGCCTATCGTGTACTGGAGGGATTGCCGGCGTTTGAAGACCGGGCGGCCAGGCTGATGGCACTGGTGCTGTTGACCATGAGCGATCAGCCCATGACGCAGGATCAGTTGCAGGAGGTGAGCCTGCTGGTTCGCGGGGGCGGCGGCCTGCTCGATCAGGCGCGGCTGCAGGTCGGCTGGGTCTACCTGAAGCGCACGAATCAGCTCGACGCGGCTGTGACCAGGGCGATCAGCGGTAACTGATTGGTCTGCGATGGCATAGCCGCCCGGGTCGCGGCGCGTACGAGGATGTGGGCCGATCCCATGACCGGACGAGGCTCGCATCAGCACGCATGGGCAATGGCTGCCCTCCTTTTACGGAAATCCAAGAATGAGCAGTGTGATTCCCCTGAGTCAGCCCGACATCACCGAACGTGAGATCGAGGCGGTTGTCGACGTGTTGCGCAGCGGCCGGCTGAGTATGGGGCCTCGCCAGGCGCGATTCGAGGAGATGGTCGCCGAGCGTGCCGGCCGCCGTCATGCGGTCGCCGTCAGCAGCGGGACGGCGGGGTTACACCTGGTGCTGCTGGCGCTGGGAATCGGACCGGGAGATGAAGTCATCACCACGCCCTTTTCCTTCATCGCCTCCTCAAACGCGATCTTATACGTCGGCGCCAAGCCCGTTTTTGTCGACATCGATGCCCGCAGCCTGAACATGGACCCACAGAAGGTCGAGGCGGCGATCACCCCACGAACCAAGGCGATCCTGGCGGTCGAGGTGTTCGGCAACCCGGCCCACATGGCGCGGCTGGCGCAAATCGCCCAGGCACACGAAATCCCTCTCATCGAGGATTGCTGTGAAGCGCTGGGTGGGAAGTGGAACGGCCGACCCGTTGGCTCGTTCGGCCGGGCCGGGGTGTTCGGCTTCTACCCCAACAAGCAGATCACCACCGGCGAAGGGGGCATGATCGTCACCGATGACGAGCGGCTGGCGGATATCTGCCGCAGCCTGCGCAATCAGGGCCGGCCCGTCAGCGATAACGAGATCCAGGAACACGATCCGGCCAACCGCACCGGCACGTGGCTCATGCACGAGCGGCTGGGGTACAACTACCGCCTCAGCGAGATTGCCGCGGCGCTGGGCATCGCTCAGATGGAACGGTTGGACGAGATGCTCACTGCCCGGCGGCAGATCGCGGCGGCCTACATGTCGCGGCTGATGGACTGGGAAGACCTGATCCTGCCCGATTGCTCGCCGGAGGAGGCGGGTGAGCGAAGCTGGTTCGTGTTTGTGGTGCGGCTGAACGACCGTTACGGTCATGCGGAGCGTGACCGCATCATCGCGGGGCTTCGCCGGCACGATGTGGGGGCTGCCAATTACTTCCCGTGCATTCATTTACAACCGTTCTACCGCCAGCAGTTTGGCTATCAGAAGGGCGATTTCCCGATCGCCGAGTCGGTCAGCCAGCGCACGATCGCGCTGCCGTTCTACAACCGGATGGACGAAATGGCCATTGAACTGGTGGTGCAGACCTTTAAGATCATGCTGCAGCGTGAGCAATTGCTCAAGCGTGACTGACGTTGAACGAAGCAGGGGGCGCTGCTGTATCTGTGTGGCATCTGATCGTGACGGCCCGCCGGTCGGTGGGATGATCCGAAAGTGAAAGGCGATGCGATGATCGGACGAATGCTGACGACGATGGTTTTCGGCGGCATGGTGTTGGTCGGCTCGATGGCGCAGGCAGGGGACTGGCCTCAGTGGCGCGGGCCGAACTTCAATGGTTCCGCCGCTGCCGATGAGAAGCAGCCGCCCATCACTTTCAGCAAGACTGAAAATGTCGCCTGGGTTCGCCCAATGCCTGGTCCCAGTGCCGCCACACCCGTGGTGATGGGTGACCGTGTCTTCGTCTCCTCTTTCGTGCCCGATACTGTGAGCGTGGACGCGATCTGTGTCGATCGACGCACGGGCGAAATTCTTTGGCAGCGTAGGCTTGGCCCGGGCCGCGACAGTCGTTCGCCCAATACCGAAAACTACCTTGCTGAACCTTCTGCGGTCACCGATGGCAGGAAGGTGATCTTCCAGACGGGCAACGGCGATCTGGTTGCCTTCACCATGGAAGGCGAGGAAATCTGGCGGCGAAACCTGCAGGATGAGTACGGCTCGTTCGCCATCATGTGGGGCTACGCCTCCAGCCCGCTGCTCTACAAGGACAAACTGTATGTGCCGGTGCTGCAGCGGGACCGGATCTATGGCAACGATCCGCAGCCGCGCGAATCCTTCCTCCTGTGCATTGACCCAAACACCGGTAAGAACATCTTCCGGGTACTTCGACCGGATGACGCGAGGGATGAGTCGAAGGAATCCTACGGCACTCCAATCCCGCGCGAGGTGGATGGCCGCACGGAAATCGTGCTACTCGGGGGCGACTGCATCACCGGTCACGACGCGGAGACGGGTAAAGAGCTGTGGCGTTACGGTGGGTGGAACCCGCGCAAGATCAATCACTGGCGCATCGTTCCCTCGCCCACGGTGGGGGGTGGACTGGTGTACGCTTCCGCACCCAAGGGCCAGCCGGTCTTTGCGGTGAAGATTGACGAAAACAATCAAACCAGCACGGCGTGGAAGTTCACTGAAGCGCCGACTGACGTCGCGACACCGCTCTTTTACGATGGCGACCTTTTCGTGCTAAACGGCGAAGGACGGGACAAGTACCTGAGCCGCATCGATCCCGCGACGGGGCAGACGAAGTGGTCAGCGAAGATCGATTCGAGCATCTACATTCGTTCGTCACCGACTGCGGCTGATGACACGATCTACTTCATCAACGCCGAGGGCGTGGCATTCGTCTATTCCGCGAAGGATGGCAGCCAGTTGCACAAGGTGGAACTGGGCGGGTATCCGACGCGGGCGTCGATCTCCATCGCTGGTGGGCAGCTTTTCATTCGCACGGCTGAAGCGTTGTATTGCATCGGCAAGTGATGGGTACACCGTGCGTCATGGGGAGACGTGCGGTCTCGCGAAGCCGCGAGCGACTCAGATGGGCAGGAGGTGCTCCAGGATCAGGTCGCGGACGGCAGTAGCGGGGATTTCATCGGGGCGGTTGCTGCGATCGTGCGGCGCAAGGAGGATCGGCCGCTGTTTCACCGGCAGGTCGGTGCGGCCGTGTGACCCGCGCACCAGCGAGGCATCCAGCGCGATCACATCCATCAGCACGCGCATGCCCAGCGCTTTTTTCAGCAGCCGCCAGCCGATCGCAAATTTCGGGAACGCGATAGCGGGGTCGATGAACAGTTCACGTGGGTCGTAGCCAGGCTTGCGGTGAATCTCGACTGTTCGTGCGAAATCGGGTATGCGCGACACGCTCAGCCAGTAGTCGTGGCTGAACCAGCGGTCATGTGCTGAGACCAGCACCAGTTCACCTGATCGTTCATGGGCGAGGCCCAGTCGTTCCTGATCGGCCCGCGTGAGCACCTGATCGACGCCGGGAACCTCGCGACAGATCGCGGTGATGCGCTCGACCTTGCTCGGATCCTTTACGTACACGTGCGCGATCTGATGATCGGCAACAGCGAAGGCGTCGCTGGCGCCCGGGTCGAGCAGTTCGCCCTCACCTTCCAGCCTCACCCGCACCGCGCCGGCTTCGCGCAGGTAACGGTTGATCGGCACCGCATCTTCCACCTTTTCGATGCCGTACTCACCCGCGACGATCGGCTGGACGCCGCGCTCAAGGAAATAGTCGATCAGTCGGCCCGCTTCCGCGTCGATTTCCGCCACATGTTGTGGAATTTTACGATCGTCCGGGCCGAACTTCTGCAGCGCGTAATCCAGGTGTGGCAGATAGACCAGCGTGAGTGTGGGGTTGTACTTCGCGTGAGCGTACATCGTGGCATCGACGATCCATGCGCTCGATTTGATCGACGAGGCCGGGCCCCAGAAGTGGAACAGCGGAAACTGACCGAACTTCTCCTGCAGTTCGTCACGCAGCTCGGGTGGATGTGTGTAACAATCAGGAATCTTGCGGCCATCAGCCTTGTATTGCGGCCGCGGGGTGCAGGAGTAATCCACGCTGGAGTACATGTTGTACCAGCAGAACATGTTCAGACAGGTGATGGATGCGTCGCGTCTGCGTGCGGTCTCCCAAACCTTCTCGCCACGCACGAGATGGTTGGATTGCTTCCAGAACTGAACCTCCGCCAGTTCGCGGTTGTACCAGCCGTTGCCCACGATACCGTGCTGCGAGGGCGGCAGACCGGTGAACATGCTCGACTGCACGGTACATGTCACGGCCGGCAGCGGCGGCTGAAGCGTCCGGATGCGTCCACCCGCGAACGAGCGCAGGCGCGGCGCGTGTTCGAGCATCTGCTGATTCAACCCGACGACGAGAATGAACGCGGTTGGCTGGGCCATGGTTCGGAGAGCCAAGTTCAAAGTGACGAAGTATTCAGCTCCTCTCCCTTTGGGAGAAGGGGGAGAGCGTTTGCCTTACGTTCCCATGATACGCTGGTGGGCGAGCACGGTGGCGATAAAGCCGATCCCGGCGATCAGCGCCGCGATAGGCCAGCCCATCAGCGTCAGAAACCAGGCATCGATCAGACACATGCCGCTGATCCAGGTCATCACGGCCTCCTTCGTCTCTGGCGGTTTGGCGAAGATGAATGCCGCGGCCCGGCCAAGCCACAGCAACATCACCATCACCGCGATGGCGGCCCAAATCATATTGTTGCCCAGCGGGACCACCGACAGCACGGCTGGCAGGATGACCAGCGGCATCACCAGCGCTAACCACTTGCGCGCCCCGAGTCGGCCGTTGTCCTCCATGCGTGCGATGACCGTGATCATGATGGTGTAGATGCCCACGATGATGGCGAAGGGCAGTACGATGCGCCACCAGATTGGTTCGTGCACCGCTATGGAGATCGACGCTGCTAGCAGATAAACGAGCGAACGACACGCTCCCATGAGCAGCACCACGGCGGGCCATCGTTTGTTCAGGAAATCGTAACCGACGATGGCCACGACGAGCGCCGCCGCCCATGCCATGGGTTCCCATCGCCGCAACGGCAGCAGCAAGGCGAAACCTGCCACGCCCAGACCTATGCCAACCAGGGCTGCTGTGCGGCGAGCGACGCGGTCGGAGGGAATAGGGCGGTTGGGTCGCTCGCGAGCGTCAATAGACGCATCGGCAACATCGTTGAGCATCATGCCCATCACGTAGAAACAGCACACGGCGAGGATTGGCCACACACCGTCGCTGCCCAGCATGTCCAACAACCTGCGCCATTCGGGGGACGGCTGCTCCGGGTAACCGAACCTCGCAACCGGGGCCATCGCTGCAGCGACAAGCCCCACCAGTGCGTTGGACACGACAGTCGGCAGGTTGCTGAGCCGGGCGAGTGTGAGCCAGTCATTGAAGGAAACGCCGCTGCTCTTACTCATGGCGTGCGCTTTTCAGGTTGGCGAGCGTATCACGAAGCCAGGTCAACTCGCGGGCAATCCCATCAGCCAGATCATCGTTACGCAGCGAATCGGGCAGCACGTTCCACGCGTAGGTCTCCGCCTCCAGCACGACGTTCGGCTGGTTCTGCATCACCCACTGGAGACAGGCAACTGTCTGATCCATCGTGGACTCGAGCAGGCCGAATTGCTCGACAAAGAGCGGCACGTGGAAGTGCGTACGCCATTCACCTCCGGGCAGACCATCCTTTACCGTCTCCAGCGCCAGGGGCAGGTCTTCGAAAAAGATTGTGTTTGCGCCGTCGCGCACCATGGTCTGATGTAGGTAACGTGTCTCGTTGAACGCGGCCAGTTGCTCCATCGCTGTCCGCCGCTCCGTATCGCTTTCAAATTGTGCAAAGTTCGCCCGCACGGCACTGGAAACCTGCACCTTTCCCACCGCGATGCCAGCCGCGCGATAACGGTGCAGCACCTGCTCCTGATCCTCGAACATGACCGCCGCGTGACAGATGTCGTGACACACGCGCAGATGCCGGCGAATGATTGCTTCTTCACCGAACGCGAAAAGCCAGTCCTCGAAGAATCGCACGACATCGCCCGCGGTGTCGATCATGCAGCCCGGTTCCGGTTCGATATCGACGTGAATGAGTTTGCCGGTCTGCGCCTCGATGCGGGTAAGCTGCTGGGCGAGTTTGGCGAAATTGGCTGCCGCCTGCTGCATCACCATCGGCCGCTGGTTCGCTTTGCTTCGCCAACCGATGGGCAGAGTCGAGATGCTGCCTTCCGATAGGTCCGGTCCGAGCAGTTGCGCGAGAATGTTCGCCAGATCCACAGTGTAATCGAACCGGGCTGTGTCATCCCACTGCGGCTGATACACGCGGTGTTTCACCTCCGGCTCATGAAAGTCACCGTAGGGAAACCCATTGATTGTGTACGGCACCAACCCGCGCTCACGCAGCCACAGGGCGAAATGCCCGACTTGCTGCTGTTCGATCAGCTCGCGGGCTGCCCGGGCGGGCAGCCACAGCCCCACGCCCATCGGCGCATCGGGACTGAACATTTCCTTCACCCGCAGCGTGTATCGCTCAAGGTTGGCCAGTGTGGAGGCGTAATCGGTGCCTGCATGAACGTTGGTACAGTAGCCGATCATGCCGTTTAACATAGCATAGACACGTATCGGACGGCTGCCTCACCGGGCCAATCAGATGCGGAACTTGTCGCACTGACTCAGGAACGTGCGCGGGTTCTCAAAGGAGATTTTCTCGATCGTCGCCCGGTTGTGCCCGCGACGGGTCATCTCCAGTCGTGCCTTGGGTACCGCCAGCGGGTCGCTGTGCCCCCAGTCGCCCGCCGAGTTGATCCAGATGCGTTCGCTGCCGTACATCTCGATGATGTCCGCCGCCCGCTGGGGGGTGCACTTACTGTCGGGGTAGAGCGTCATACCTGCCCAGTAGCCGCGATCGAGCACCTCCTGAACGGTGTGCTCCTCGACGTGGTCGATCAGCACCCGGCCCGGATCGATGTTGCCGTTGCGCTTGATCGCATCCATGATCAGCCGTGTACCCTTGAGCTTGTCCTCCAGATGCGGCGTGTGGACGAGGATGAGCTGGTTGTACTTCGACGCCAGCGCGATCTGCTCCTCCAGAATGATCAGCTCGTTCTTCGTGTTCTTGTTCAGCCCGATCTCACCGATACCCAGCACATTGGGCCGATCGAGAAACGAAGGGATCAGTTCGATCACCTCGCGCGCGAAGGCCGGGTCGTCCGCCTCCTTCGGATTGATGCATAGCCACGTGAAGTGGCGGATGCCGTACGAAGCAGCTCTGCGTGGCTCAAACTCGGTGAGCTGCCGGAAATAATCGTAGAACCCCTGTGGCGAGGAGCGATCGAACCCCGCCCAGAACGCTGGTTCCGTCACTGCGACACAGCCGGCCTGCGCCATGCGCTGGTAGTCATCCGTCGTGCGCGAAACCATGTGAATGTGAGGATCGATGTACTGCATCGCGATTTGATTATGAATTGAAAGGAACGAATCATCGGTCCGGTCGCTTCAGCGATCCACGTGCCTTGGAATCGGATCACACCCGCGCAGCTCCCGCTGCGCCCTTCATCCCTGCCGCTGTCTGTGGCAGCTCCGTCGTGTGATCGCTGAAGATGTCGAGAATCCGTCTGGCCCGATGCGGCTGATTGTCCAGCAAAACCGCGATCGCACGCTTCATCGCGGTCAGACGAAAGTCCTCACCATCCTTCTCCGAACGTGCCCGGTCCACGCGGTCCAGAAACGCCGCAAGGTCGATCAGTTTCGCCCGATGTTCTATGAAGTAGGTGTCTACCACCGCCTCACGTGACATCGGACACGAGAAAGTCTCTTCACCCATGGCTGTACCCATTACACGCTCTCGATGCTGGTGCGACGGGGGCGAGTGGCAGCCGCCGCGCGCTCACGGATTGCCGCCAGCATCGTTTCACGCTGGATTTCATGCACATCAAACGTCTGGCCGATGCGACGGATCATCGGTACGGTCAGCTCGCCACCCAGGTGTTCGCGGAACTCATCCAGCCCGGTCAGCAGGGCATCGCTGTTGCTCATCATTGGATGATACAGCGCAAAGCCCAACCGATTCAGACACGTCAGCACGCGTTCCAGTTCCTCATCGCTGAACCAGCCCATCAGGTTGCCGTAGGTCAGGTCCAGCGCCATGCCGATCGCCACCGCGTGACCATGCGAAAGTGTGTAGCCGGTCATCGCTTCGAGCTTGTGGGCAGCCCAGTGGCCAAAATCCAGCGGCCTCGCCGTGGTCAGCTCGAACGGATCACCCCCGGCTGTAATGTGTTCAAAGTGCAGTTGCGCCGACCGGCGAATGATGGGGCCGGCTGCTGCCATATCCCTGGCAGCGATACGTGAGGCGTCACGTTCGATCTGTGCGAAAAAGTCCGCATCCTTCAGTAACGAAACCTTTACCGCCTCACTGAAGCCGCTAATCCAGTCAGTCTGGTTAAGTGAGGTCAGAAGCTGCTCGTCGTTGATCACCGCCCAGGGGGGCGAGAAGACGCCAAGATAGTTCTTCTTGCCAAAGGCGTTGATGCCATTCTTCACACCCACGGCCGAGTCTGCCTGGGCGAGCGTGGTCGTCGCGACGCGGATCAGCCGCACCCCCCGATGCGCCATCGCGGCGGCAAAGCCCACGGAGTCGAGGACAGCCCCACCGCCTATTGCCAGCACATACGATCGGCGGCACAGACGGGCCTCGTCCATCGCCCGCAGCATCGGCTGCAGGGCCTGCGGCTCGTTCTTGATCGACTCACCCCCGCGGATCACCTGTACAGGCCTGGGAGTGAAGATCGCTTCGGGATGGGCACGACAGTAGTTCTCGATGCGGTCGACCAGGCCCTCCACCGCCTGCGCCAGCCCGGCGTCGATGAAGCACAGCAGCCGCGCCGCCTTGCCCGCGGGCCGTTCCAGCAGGTCGGTCAGCGTGGGATTGCATGGGTCGAAGACATCCTGCGTGAACCGC
>Ga0207864_1000865_pt1 | contig 37198 bp, 40 predicted proteins | sample HigsolmetaAR202D_FD_184834 | JGI IMG/M metagenome (GOLD analysis project Ga0207864, IMG submission 184834) | Ionic liquid and high solid enriched microbial communities from the Joint BioEnergy Institute, USA - AR20-2-D (SPAdes) (version 2) ...
CGCGGCCGCCGTCGGACGAGAGGTCGGTCGACGCATCGAGCCGGCCCCGGGCTCTGCGCGGGGCCGCGCGGCGGTCGAGGACGGCGCCGACATCGGTTCGGTGGCTCGCCTCGCGTCCGCGCCCCAGGTCGCGGGCGACCCCCGGGCCGAGCCGGCGACCCGGCTCGCCGCGTCTCGCGGGAACCGCGACAACCACACCCGTGACGCGGCCGACGACCGCGGCTCCGGGCAAGAATTGGCACTCGCGGCGGACGGCGGCCGCTTCGAGCCGCGGTCGACTAACGCCGCCGACGTGCCCGCGGGCGACGTTGCTGCCCGCGGCGCAACGGCCGCCGCCTCCTCCGCCTCGCCGGTCGAGGCGGCCACCGCCGGCGACGTCGAACGCGTCGTCCGCGTGCTGGAGCTGCAGGAGGCCGCGGACGCCGCGCCACGGTCTCGGGTCGTCTTGCGCCTCGAGGACGCGGATGGCGGCGTCGGCAGGGTCCGCGTCGATCTGCGCGGCTCCGCGGTCGATGCCGAAATCTCGGTCCCGGACCGCCGGCTCGCCGCCCGGCTGGACGCCCGGATCGACGCGCTGGACAGCGCGCTCCGCCGCGAGGGGCTGGTCCCCGAGTCGTTGCGCGCCCAGGCGGCGCCGGCCATCGAGTCTAGCGAGGCCGCGCGCCACGCCTTCAGCGCGCCGGCGACGTCGCTCGAGTCGGCCTCCGGCACGGCGTCCGGCGGCGCGGCCGACCGCGACCGCCGCGGCGAGGGCCACGACCCGACCCGCGACGCGCACCGCCGCGACGCGAACGACCGGCAACGTTCATCGAGAGAGGACCGCCACGAAAGGGGGCGCCCATGGTGACCACTCACGTCACCACCTCCACGCCGCCGGGACAGGCCGCGTTGACGGCCACCGGCGGGCAGCTCGGCAAGCAGGAGTTCCTCGAGCTCCTCGTCGCCCAGCTGCGCCACCAAGATCCGCTCAACCCCATGCAGCCGCAGGACATGGCGGCGCAGCTCGCGCAGTTCAGCAGCGTCGAGCAGCTCATCGTGCTGAACGAGCGGATGGCCGTCCAGAACGCCCTCGGTGAGGCGATCGCGCACGGCCTCGGCACCGGCAACGCCCTCGGCGTCCTGGGCCGCGGCGTGCTCGCCCGGTCGGACCGGGTCGCGATCGGGAAGGGCGGAATCGACGAGATCACGCTGGAGGTCGGGGGCTCGGGCGGGACCGCGCGGCTCAAGCTCCTCGACGCCAACGGCAAGGAAGTCGGCTCGCGGGATCTCGGATTCCTCGGCGCCGGCCGCCACAACGTCGAGATCGGCAAGGCCGCCGACGGGCTCGAGGACGGCGTCTACACCGTCGCCGTCGAGGTCGTCGACGCCAACGGCAACCCGGTCTCGGCCGTCACGTACGTCCGCATCCGAATCGACGGCGTGCGCAACACCGACGCCGGCATGATACTGACCGCCGGCGCGCTCGAACTCGAATTGCGGGACATCGTCGAAGTCTATCACAACCTCTAAACCGAGGGGGCTCACCATGATGCGTTCGCTCTTCGCCGGCGTGTCCGGGCTCCGCAACCACCAGGTGCGGATGGACGTGATCGGCAACAACATCGCCAACGTCAACACCGTCGGCTTCAAGGCGAGCCGGGTCACGTTCGAAGAGGCCTTCGCCCAGCTCGTCCAGGGCGCGAGCCGGCCCCCGGGCGACGACTTCGCCGTCAGCGGCGGCGTCAACCCGATCCAGGTCGGGCTCGGCATGAACATCAGCAGCATCGACCTGCTCTTCACGCAGGGGAACCTGGAGTCCACCGGCGTGGTGACCGACCTGGCGATCCAGGGCGACTCGTTCTTCGTCGTCTCCGACGGCACGACGCGCTACTACACCCGCTCGGGCAACTTCCAGCTGGATGCCGGCGGCCGGCTCGTCTCCGCCACCAACGGCTTCGTCGTCCAGGGCCGCATGGCCACACCCGACGGCGTGCTCCAGGAGGCGATCACCGACATCATCCTGCCGTTCGGCCAGAAGTCGCCCGCCCGCGCGACCGAGCGCGTCCTGATCGGCGGCAACCTGGACTCCGGCGCGGGCGCCGGCGCGGCACCGGAGACCACCATCACGATCTTCGACGAGCAGGGGAACGAGGTCGAGCTCAAGCTCGTCTTCACCAAGGCCTATACCGATCCGGCCGACCCGAACTACGACCCGAACGCCTGGAACGTCCGGATCTTCGCCGACGGCGCCGCCGTGGCCACGACGACGCTCGAGTTCACCTCGAACGGCACCCTCGCCGCCGTCGATGGCGACTCCGCCTCCGCGGATTTCACCTTCGACTTCCCCGCGCCGACCGGGTCGCAGCAGACCGTCACCATCGACTTCGGCACCATCGGCGGGATCGACGGGCTCTCCCAGTTCGCCCGGCCCACGACGGCCGTGCTCCGCGAGCAGGACGGCTACGCGATGGGCGAGCTCCAGAACATCAGCATCGACCCGGATGGCGTGATCAGCGGCTCCTTCAGCAACGGCGTCACGCTGACCCTCGCCCAGGTCGTGCTGGCCGACTTCAACAACCCGACGGGCCTCATCCGGACCGGGGACAACATGTACCAGGTCTCCGCCAACTCCGGCCCGGCCGTTCTTGGCTTCGCCGGCGAGGGCTCGCCGTCGCTGATCACCTCGGGCGCGCTCGAGATGTCCAACGTCGATCTCGCCCAGGAGTTCACGAACATGATCACCGCGCAGCGCGGCTTCCAGTCCAACGCACGCGTGATCACCGCCAGCGACGAGATGCTCCAGGAGTTGGTGAACCTGAAGCGGTAATCGCTCCGACCCGCTGACCGTCGCGCCCGCGACGCCCGACCCTCGAGCCCCGCGGCGGGGCCCCGGGGGCCGGGCGCCGGGCCCGGCGCGGCTCTCGATAGACGCGCTCGAACGGCGCGCCCGAACGGTGCGCCCCAACCGCGCGTCGCCCGCCCCGGCCCGGCAAAACCCGCCGCCCCGACCCGGCAGACCCTGCCGCACCCGTCGGAAACGACCGCCCCCGGTTCTGACCACTCGATTCGCGTCGGCTCCCCAAGTTGTTGTGCGGACGACACTTACCGCCAGCGTGCTCCGCGCCGCGTTGCGGCACGGAGTCTGCCCATGCGTGTGGGCGGCGGGCACGCGCGATTCATTCACACCCCACAAGTCGGGAGAGCGCAATGGCGCGCGAGACGGAAACCCACGACGGGACGGAAGTCGGCGAGATGGAGAACGCATCCGCGCAGCCGCGTCGGCTCCTGCCCATGCTCCTGGTCGTGATCGGGCTGGTGGCCGGTGGCGGGGTGGGCTGGGCCGTCGTCGGCCCCGTGCTGGCGGAACGCCGGGGCGTGGTCGGTGCCGAGCGCGAGGCCGAGCGGGGCTCGGAGCAACGAGAACGGTCCTTCTACTCGATCGAGAACCTGGTCGTCAATCCCGCCGGGACGCGTGGGATGCGCTACCTGGTGGTGACGGTGACGGTCGAAGTGAAGTCTGCGAACGCGGCGCGGGACCTGACGTCGCGGGACGCGGAGGTACGGGACGCCCTGGTGCGGCTGTTGGGGCGGAAGACGGTGGAGGAGCTGGCGGACGTGGATCGCCGTGAATCGCTGCGGCAGGAGATCCACGACGTGATCGCGGGGATGGTCTCGCGCGGCGAGGTCGTGCGCGTGTTCCTGCCCCTCTACGTGATCCAGTAGAGCGATGAGTTCGGAAACGCTGTCGCAGGAAGAGATCGATCTGCTATTCGACGGCCAGCGGGCGCCGGCCCCTGCGGCGCGGCGCACCCGGCCGCCGGATGTGCAGGTCTACGACTTCCGCCGGCCGAGCCGGATCTCGAAGGACCGGCAGCGGTCGCTCGAGGCGATGTACGACCTGCTGGCGAAGACGCTGGAGAACTGGCTGACCGGCCGGGTGCGCTCGCAGGTCGAGATGAACCTGCTGGAGGTGCAGCAGTTCAGCTTCGGCGAGTTCGTGATGTCGTTGCCGACGCCGTGTTCGTCCTTCGTCTTCGACATTGCGGACTCGGGCGGCCAGCAGGGCGTGATCGACTTCGGGCCCGAGCTCGCATTCTACCTGGTGGACCGGCTGCTGGGCGGCTCCGGGCCACCGGTGGTGCTGGAGCGGGCGCTGACGCCGCTCGAGCGGACGATGGTTTGGATCGCGGCGGAGCGGATCACGAATCTGCTGTCGGAAATCTGGCGCGACCATGTGAAGCTGGACCTGGAGCTGTCGAGGTTCGAGTCGATCCCTGACATGCTCCAGATCGCGAACCGCGAGGATCCGGTGCTGGTCGCGAACATGGAGGTTTCGGCGGACGGTATGCGCAGCCCGCTGCTGGTGTGCCTGCCGTTCGGCGTGCTGGAGAAGTTCTTCACGACGTCGGGGGTGCAGCGGATCCACCGGCCGCGCGGCGCGGACCGGGATCGGGAGTTCGACCGGCGCGCGATCGAGGCGTCGGTGCGGCAGACGAGGGTGCCGGTCTCCGCGCGGCTGCCGGAATTCGAGTTGTCTATCGAACAGCTCTCCACGCTGCGTCCCGGCAGCGTGCTGTTGTCGGGGCACCCGTCGGACGCGGAAGTGGAGGTCTTCATCGCGGGGCAGAAGCGGTATCGGGCGGCGGTGCGGCGCACGGGGCGGAAGCTGGCCGTGTGCATCACCGACGAGCTCTGAGGTGGCACCCTGGAGACGACGCACGACACTGGAGGCGGGATGAACAGCAACGAGAACCCGGCCGGCCCGGGCGCGCCGGAGGCGGTCGTTCAGCCGACCGCCGCGAAGCACGCGGTCGGCCCGGTCGATGGGGACACGGCGCCGCTGTCGATGGTTTACGACCTGACGCTGCCGGTCACCGTCGAGCTCGGCCGGACCAAGATGACGATCCAGGAGATCCTCGATCTGACGCGCGGCTCGGTCATCGAGCTGGACCGGCTGGTCGGCGAGCCGATCGACATCTACGCCGGCGACCGTCGCTTCGCCGAGGGCGAGGTGGTGGTGATCGGCGAGCAGTTCGGCGTGCGGATCACGCGGATCCTCACGCAGTCGCAGCCCGAAGTGCGGACCGCGGGATGATCGCTCCGCTGCTCGTCGCGGGTGCGGCCATGGCCATGGTCCTCGTGGGCGTGGCGCTGGCGTTCCGGGCGGTGAACCGGCTCGCCTTCGGCGGCCGGCTCGGCGCCGGGCGTGCGGCGCTATCGGTCGTGGCCCGCGTCGGGCTCGGGCCCCGGCAGGGGTTGGCGGTCGTGCGCGTGGGCGAGCGCGGCGTCGTCGTCTCGATGGGCGAAGGCGGCGTGCACCCGGTCCTCGAGCTGAGCGCCGAGGAGCTTGCGGCGTTCGAGGCGAACGGCGGCCCCGGCCAGGCGGCGGTCGGCGCGGGGGCGGCGGGCGCGGGGGCGTTGGCCGCGGCGGCGGGGACGGCGGGCGCGCGGATCGCGCGGCGTCTGCGCCGGTTCGCAATGCTGGCCGTGGCCGTCGCGCTTCCCATTGCGGCACTGCTGGCGTTCACCGAGCCGGCCGCCGCCCAGACCACCGTGCAGGGCGCCACGCCGGGCGCCGCCGCGATCGACAGCGTCGCTGCGCGGCTGCTCCCGCAGATCGGCGTCTCCGTCGACGCCGGCGACGACGGCCTCCGCCTGAGCGGCACCGTCGGGATGGTGGTCGTCCTCGGGCTGCTCACCACGCTGCCGACGCTGCTCCTCCTGATGACGAGCTTCACGCGGATCCTGGTCGTGCTGCACTTCCTGCGGCAGGCGATGGGGACGCAGAGCGCGCCGCCGGGGCACCTGATGGCCGCGCTCGCGCTGCTCCTCACCGGGTTCGTGATGGCGCCCACGCTGCGCGAGGTGAACGCGACGGCGCTGAAGCCGTGGTCCGAAGGCCAGATCACGGAGGGCGAGATGCTGACCGCCGCCGCGGTGCCGCTGCGCGAGTTCATGCTGCGGCAGACCCGCGAGGAGGACCTGGCGCTCTTCCTCGACCTGAGCGAGACCGGCCCGGTCGCGAGCGAGGACGAGATCCCGCTCACGACGCTGATGTCCGCTTTCGCGGTCGGGGAGCTGCGCACGGCGTTCCAGATCGGCTTCGCGATCTTCCTCCCGTTCGTCGTGATCGACATCGTCGTGGCCGCGGTGCTCACGAGCATGGGGATGTTCATGCTCCCGCCGGCGATGATCGCGCTGCCGCTCAAGCTCATGCTGTTCGTGCTGGTCGACGGGTGGACGCTCGTCGTGCAGAGCCTGTTCGAGAGCTTCCGGTAGGAGGACGCTCCGGTGTCGTACGCCGTCGTCGTGGATCTCGCGCGCAACGCGCTGGTGTTCGCGCTGCTGATCGGCGGGCCGCTCCTCGCGGTCGCGCTCGTGGTCGGCCTGATGGTGAGCGTGCTGCAGGCGGCCACGCAGATCCAGGAGCAGACGCTGGTCGTGGTCGCGAAGTTCTTCGCGGTCGGCGCGGTCTTCCTGGTCATGCTCCCGTGGATCCTGCAGACGGCGGTCAAGTTCACGACGGAGCTGCTGCGCAGCCTGCCCGTCCTGGTGTCGTGAGGAGCCTGGCGTCATGAGGAACCCGTTCGACCTGCTCGCACCCGGCGGCGCCGCGACGGTCGCGCTCCTGGCCTTTCGGCTGAGCGGACTGGTCCTGGTCGCGCCGCTCTACTCGGGGCGGGCGATCCCGGTCCCGGTCCGCGTCGCGGTGCTCGTGCTGCTCACGGCGCTCCTCGTTCCGGTCGCGTGGGCGCACCTGGACCGCGTGCCGGAGGTCTCGCCCGCGACGCTCTTCCAGGAGCTGCTGGTCGGCTTCGCGATCGGGCTCGGCGCTGCGGTCCTGGTCGGGGCGGCGGAGGTGGCCGGCGACTACATCGCGCTGCAGACGGGTCTCTCGAGCGCAGGGCTGCTCGACCCGGTCAGCGGCGAAACCGTGCCGACGCTCGGTCAGTTCACGCACCTGTTCGCGCTGACGGCGTTCCTCACGCTGAACGGCCACGTCCTGGTCCTCGAGGCGCTCGCGGCTAGCGCGGAGCTGATCCCCATCGGCGCCGAGATCGCCGGGGAAACCGGGCTCGCGGAGATGATCCGCCTGGGCGGCCACCTGTTCGCGATCGGGCTGCGCATCGCCGCGCCGGTCGTCGTGGCGGTCCTGATCGCCAACCTGGCGCTCGGGATCCTGAACAAGGCGGCGCCGCAGTTCAACGTGCTGATGATGGCGTTCCCCGTTCAGATCGGGATCGGGCTGCTCGTGCTGGGCCTGACGCTGCCGCTCATCGCGACGTTCGTCTCGACCTGGCCGGGTGTCTACGAAGGGATGGCGTCTCGCGTGATCGAGGCGCTGCAAGGGCGTTGAAATGGCTGATTCGTTCCAGGAGAAGACCGAAGCCCCGACTCCGAAGCGCCGCGAAGAGGCGCGGCGCAAGGGGCAGATCGCGAGGAGCGCGGAGGTCGGCACCGCGTTCGTCCTGCTGGGCGCGGCGGCCGTCGTGAACATCGGCGGCCGCGTGCTCGGGCTCGACCTCGTCGCGATCCTCGGCGGCACCTTCGGAACGGCGTCGGTCCCGCCGGTCGACGTGCAGGGGATGGCGACGTGGCTTCAGGGGCTCGGCTGGATCGTGCTCGGCGCGCTCGCGCCGGTCGTGCTCGGCATCTCCGCGCTGGCGCTCGCGGTCGGCGCGATCCAGGCGCGCGGCACGCTGACGCTGCAGCCGCTCTCGCCGGACTGGTCCCGCCTCGCGCCGCAGAACAACCTGCGCCGCCTCTTCAGCGTTCGCCCGCTCGTCGAGCTGGCGAAGTCGATCCTCAAGCTCGTGATCGTGTCGGCGGCGATCTACGTCGCGATCGGCGGCGCGTGGTCGGAGATCCTGGCGCTGCCGCAGCAGTCGCCGGCCGCGGTGCTCGGCATCACGCACCGTCTGGCGACGCGGCTCTTCCTGACCGCCGGGCTCGCGTTCCTCGCGCTCGCCGCGGCCGACTACCTCTACCAGCTCTGGGAGCACGAGCGCGGCCTGCGCATGACCAAGGAGGAGGTCAAGCAGGAGCTCAAGGACACCGAGGGCGACCCGATGATCAAGTCCCGGATCCGGAGCCTGGGCCGCTCGCTCGCGCGCCGTCGCATGATGGCCGCGGTCCCGACCGCGGATGTCGTCGTCACGAACCCGACGCACATCGCGGTCGCGCTCCGCTACGACCCGTCCATCGCGCCGGCGCCGGTCGTCGTCGCGATGGGGGAGCGCAAACTGGCGCAGCGGATCAAGGAGATCGCGCTCGCGGCCGGCGTGCCGGTGATCGAGAACCGGCCGCTCGCCCGTGCGCTCCTGGCCACGGGGCGGATCGGGCTGCCGATCCCGCCGGACCTCTACGTGGCCGTGGCCGAGGTGCTCGCCTTCGTGTACCGCCAGCGCGACGCGCTGCGTAACCGCCGGCGCGGGGAGGGCGCCGAATGAGCACGATGGCGCTCCCCCGGTCCCAGGTGTTGCTGCGCAACGCCGAGCTCGCGGTCATCGTCGGCGTCGTCTTCATCGTCGCGCTGCTGGTCCTGCCGCTCCCGCCGGCGCTGCTCGACCTGATGCTCGCGCTCAGCATCGCGACGTCGCTCGTCGTGCTGCTGGTCGCCATGTACACGACCGACCCGCTGGAATTCAGCGTCTTCCCGACGCTGCTCCTGCTGCTCACGCTCTTCCGCCTCGCGCTGAACGTGAGCAGCACGCGGCTGATCCTGGGCACCGGCTCGGCGGGGAAGGTCATCGAAGCGTTCGGCGAGTTCGTCGTCGGTGGGAACTACGTCGTCGGGGTGGTCATCTTCCTGATCCTTATCGCGATCAACTTCGTCGTGATCACGAAGGGCGCGGGGCGCGTCGCCGAGGTCGCCGCGCGCTTCACGCTCGACGCGATGCCCGGCCGGCAGATGAGCATCGACGCCGACCTGAACGCCGGGCTGATCGACGACGCCGAGGCCCGCCGCCGCCGCGAGGAGATCGCCCGCGAGGCCGACTTCTACGGCGCGATGGACGGCGCGGCCAAGTTCGTCCGCGGCGACGCCATCGCGGGGCTGCTCATCACGGCGATCAACATCCTGGGTGGGATCTTCATCGGCATGGTCCAGCGGGGGATGCCGCTCGGCCGCGCCCTCTCGGAGTACACGATCCTGACCGTGGGCGACGGTCTGGTCAGCCAGATCCCGGCCCTGATCGTGAGCACCGCCGCCGGCATCATGGTCACGCACTCGGCCGCGGGGAACCGCCTCGGCATCGTGCTGGTCGACCAGATCGCGCGGCAGCCGCGTGCGATGTGGGCGTCGTCCGGGATGCTCGCAGCGCTCGGGCTGGTGCCCGGGCTCCCCGCGATCCCGTTCTTCGCGCTGGCCGCCGCGGTCGCCGCGGGCGCGTACGCGTCCGGCCGGCGCGAGCGGCGCGAGGAACAGGCGGCCGCGGTCACGTCCGGCGCCAAGACCGCGCTCCCGGCCGCGGCGCCCGTCCAGGAGAACCCCGTCCACGACCTGCTCCAGATCGACCCCGTCGAGCTCGAGGTCGGCTACGGCCTGATCGGCCTCATCGATGAAGGGCAAGGCGGCGACCTGCTCGAGCGGATCCGGCTCCTGCGCAAGCAGGCCGCGCTCGAGATGGGGCTGCTGATCCCGCCGATCCGCATCCGCGACGACGTGCGCCTCGGCCCGAACGAGTACGTCGTCAAGCTGCGCGGCTCGGAAATCGCCCGGGGCGAGGTCATGCCGCGCCAACTCCTCGCGCTGGATACCGGCGGCGTGCTTCGCCCGGTTCCGGGCCAGGAGACCCGCGACCCGAGCTTCGGCATGCCCGCGCGCTGGATCACCGCCGACCGCCGCGCCGAGGCCGAGGCCGCCGGCTACGTCGTCGTCGAGCCGACGACCGTGGTCGCGACGCACCTCATGGAGGTGCTCAAGGCCAACGCGGCCGACCTCCTCGGCCGCCAGGATGTGCAGGAGATGGTCGACGCGCTCAAGGAGACGTACCCGGCGCTGGTCGAGGAAGTCGTCCCGGCCAAGGTCTCGCTGGGCGTGCTGCACCGCGTGCTCCAGCGGCTGCTGCGCGAGCGCGTGCCGATCCGCGACCTGGTTACGATCCTCGAGTCGCTGGCCGACGTCGCGGACCAGACCAAGGACCCCGAGGCGCTCACGGAGCACGTCCGCCGCGCGCTCGGCAAGGCGATCGCCGAGCAGTACGTCGACGAGACCGGCTCGATCCGCGGGATCACGGTCGGGCCGCGCCTCGAGGCCGCGCTCATGGAGCTGTTCAGCCCGCGCCACTCGAAGGGCGGCGGGTTCGTCAACCCGGATGTGCTTACCGCCGTGCTGCGTCGCCTCGACGAGCTCGTGCGCGAGCACGGCGGCGACGGCCGGCCCGTCCCGGTCATCAGCCCGCCGGGGCTGCGCGTCGGCGTGCGTCGCCTGATCGAGCCGGTCATGCCGCACGTGCCGGTCCTCTCGCTGGCCGAGCTGCCGTCGCACATCAACCTGCAGAGTCTCGCAACCTGGGAGCTGAACGATGTTGCTTGAGACGTATCGCGGCAAGGATCTGCATCGCGTCCTGTCGAAGGTGCGCGCCGCCCTGGGCGACGACGCGATCCTCGTCCGTACGCGCCGCGTCCGGAAAGGGAACGACACGATCGTCGAGGTCGTGGCGACGACCGGCGGCGAGCTGGAAGCCTTCCGCCGACGGATCGAGCGAGAGCCGCTGCGGCTGGCCGGGCAGCCGGCCGCGCGCCGCGGGCCGCGCATCGTCGCGCTGGTCGGCTCGGCCGGCGCCGGCAAGACGACGACGATCGCCAAGCTCGCGCTGCACGCCGACGCGTTCGGCGACCGCCGAGTCGGGCTGATCACGCTGGACACCTACCGCGTCGCCGCGCTGGAGCAGCTCGCGACGTACGCGGAGATCATGGGCGTCCCGCTCGAGGTCATCTACGGCGCGGCCGAGATCGAGCCCGCGCTGGAGCGGCTCCGCGACCGGGACGTGATCCTGGTCGACACGCCCGGCCGCGGCCCGAACGTCCCGCTCGACGGGCGCACCTGGCGCTCGCTCCTCGCGCGGATCCGGCCGGACGAGGTCCACCTCGTGATCCCGGCCAGCGCCCGCGTCGACGTCGCGCTCGCGATGCGCGAGGCCTTCGCCCCTTGCGGCGTCACGCACATGCTGCTGACCAAGCTCGACGAAGTGCCGGACGAGCAGGGCGTCGTCGGGCTCGCGGAAGTGCTGAACCTGCCGGCCCGCTGGGTCGCGACCGGGCAGGAGGTGCCGACGGACCTGCACCCGGCGTCGCGGCGGCTCCTGGCCTCGCTCTGCGGTCGCGATAAGCCGGCCGGCTTCGCGGGGATGGCGGGATGAGCGACCAGGCCCACGCGCTCCTGCGCTTCCTCACGCGGCGCGGCCGCGCGCCCGGCTCGGGCGGAGGCACCACGCTCGTCGTCGCGAGCGGGAAGGGCGGCGTGGGCACGTCCACCGTCGCCGCGCTCCTCGCGCTCCGTGCCGCCGAAGAGGGACGCGCCACGCTCCTCGTCGACGCCGAGGCGGGCCATGGAACGCTGCACCTGATCCTGGGCGTCGAGCCCGGCCCGGGGCTCGCCGCGCTACGAGGGGGCGCGGTCACGCCGCGCGATCTGCTGGTCCCCGTCGCCGATGGGCTCGGTCTCGTCACCGCCGGCACGGGCGAGGAGGACGCAGTGGAGCCGCTGGGCCAGGTCGAGCGCCGCACGCTGCTGCGTCGGGTCACCGAGCTGTACGACGCGTTTGACCTCGTGGTCGTCGATGCCGGCAGCCGCCTCGACGGCGTGCTCGCCGCGTGCACGGAGTCCGCGCGGCACCTGCTCCTCGTATCGGCGGCGGACTCGGTCGCGCTCGCCGCGACCCATGCGCTCGCGAAGGTCGTCCTCGCGCGGGTCCCCGATCTGCCGATGTCCGTGCTCCTCAACGGCAGCGATGGCGCGGCCGCCCTGGCCGCCTTCGGCGTGCTCCGCTCGGGGATCTGGAAGTACCTCGGCCGGGCCGTCCCCTTCGCCGGTTCGATCCCCGAGGACCCCGGGCTGCGCGCCGCGGTCGCCGCCGGCCGGCCGCTGCAGGCCGCGCTCGACGCCTCGCCGGCCGCCGACGCCGTCCGCGCGCTCGACGCCGGACCGCTCTTCGATGCTTTCGCCGCGCCGAACCCGGCCGGCTCCATGAGATTCCCCCAGCTCTGAGGGTTGAGACGATGAACGCCGCAACGCTGTGGGAGGCCTACCGGACGAATCGCGATCCGTCCGTTCGCGATGCGCTCGTCGAACAGAACCTGCGCCTCGTGCACCACGTGGCGCGGAAGATGGCGCGCACGCTCTCCGTCGACGTCGACATCGACGACCTCGTCAGCGCGGGCACCATCGGTCTGATCAACGCGATCGAGAACTTCGATCCGGGTCGCGGGCTCGCCTTCAGCACGTTCGCCGCGCCGCGGATCTGGGGCGCGATCCTGGACGACCTGCGGCGTTGGGACCACGTGCCGCGCTCCGTCCGGCGCAAGCAGCGCATGCTCGCCAACGCGCGCGACACGCTCATCGGCACGCTCGACCGTGAGCCGAGCGCGCAGGAGACCGCCGAACTGCTTGGGATCGACGTCGAGACGCTCTGGAAGTGGGAGGCCGAGGCGCGTGAGTCGATCCACATCTCGCTCGACTCGCCGCTCTCGACCGACGACGGCAGCCGCACCACGCCGCTCGACGTGCTCGTGGGCGAAGAGGGTGGCGCGATCGACGACCGCCTGACCCGCGACGAGGAGATCGAGCACCTGCGCGAGGAGCTGCTCGCCCTCGGCGAGCGCGAGCGCCTCGTGCTGTCCCTGTACTACTACGAAGAGCTGAAGCTGCACCAGATCGCGAGCATCCTGAACCTCACCGAGTCCCGCATCTCGCAGATCCGGTCGCAGGCGATCCGTACCCTGCGCGGCCGCATGGGGCGGCTGCGGAAGGAGGCCGTATGAAGTCGTTCGTTCTTGCCCTTGCCGTCCTCGCGCCGCTGGCGCAGACGCCGACCCAGTACGCGGCGCGGCCGGCCGGCTCGCTCGACGAGGTGCGCGTCGTCGAGAACAACGGCCGCACCGAAGTCGTCGTCCGCGTCGCCGGCGAGCCGCGGTACCGGCTGTTCCACCGCCTCGGCGACCCCCGGGACCCGAGGCTGACGCTCGAGGTCCTCGACGCGAATGTCGCCGGGCTGGCGGCGCGGTACCCGGACGTCCGCCGGGGCGGCGTCCGCGAGCTGCGCGTCACGCCCACGGATTCCGGCACCGTCCAGCTCGCGATCAGCCTCGCGAGCGGCGGCCGGCGCGCCTTCGGGGTGGTGAAGCGCGACGGCGCGATCGTGGTGTGGATGCGGAACGGCGCCGCGCCGTTCCAGCCGTGGAGCTCGACGGCGCCAAAGTCGACGGGGCTCGGCACCGATATCATCGCGACGCCGCCCGTCGTACGGCCTCTGTCACACACGCGCGCAGCAATGCGCCTGGCCGCGGAGAGGCAGGCCGCGGCGAGCGGGGCGAGCGGGGCTGCCGCTGCGAACGCGGTGCCCGCCGGGGATGCGGCGCCCGCCGCCAATGCGTTGCCCGCCGCGGACGAGGCACCCGTCGGGGACGCGGCGATCGCTGCGGAAGTCGCGCCGAGCGCCGGTCCGGCGGACGAGGCCGCGCCCTCGGACGGTGCCGCGGGCGCCAGCGCGCCCTCGGTCGACCTCGAGGCCGGCGCCGCGATCGCCGCCGGGGAAGATCGCGCTCCTCTCTCCAGCCTCGCCGCTCGGGCTCGGGCGATCGCGGGCCGCATCGCCGACCGTACGCGGAACGCCGCCGGCCATGCGGCCCACGCGCTCCAGGCGGCACGGCCGGCGACGACCGACGTCGCCATCGTCGCGGTCCTGGCCCTCGTCGTCTTCCCCGTCATCCTGCGGGCGCGGCGCGCCGCCCTCGCGCCCGCCGTCGCGCTCCAGAACGAGAAGTCCGAGGGCCGACGCGTGGCGCTGCCCCGGCTGGCGCGCCGCGCCGCGCACAAGGCGAGCCCGCGTGCGACGCCGGCCCGTAAGACGGCGTCGGTCCGGGTTTCCGATCCCCGGATCTGGGCCGTCCAGACCCTCGCGGCACAGGGCGCGACCCACGCCGAGATCGCCCGCTCGACCGGGCTTTCCCGCGACGCGGTCACGCTGATCGTGCGCTCGGCTACCGAACGGCCCGACGCGGCAGGGTCTGCCGCAGGCGGCACGTTCTTCCGCCCCGCGCCGCGGTCGCTCCGCGCGGGCGTGGCCGGCTTCGGTGTCGTCAAGCCATTGATGTGACACGAGTTGGGGCCGGCGTCCGCGCAGGGCCGGAAATGGCACGGCCGTTGCCCCATGGAATGGCAGTTCAACTCGCCCACCAGGGGGGACCGGATGATGTCGGACGGTCTGCTCGCAGCAGCGAGGGCGCTGCGATACTGGGAGACGCGCCAGCAGGTGCTCGCGCACAACCTGGCGAACGTGGACACCCCGGGCTTCAAGGGGGAGCGCGTCTTCGCGCGCCTCATGGAGGACCGGCTGGTCGAGGCGCACGCGGCCACGGACATGACGACGGGGTCGCTCACCCCGACGGGTCGGCCGCTCGACGTCGCGCTCGAGGGCCCCGGGTTCTTCGTGGTCGACACGCCCGACGGCGACCGTCTGACGCGCGGCGGCGCGCTTCGGATCGACGAGGCCGGCCGCCTCGTCACCGAGTCCGGCCATCCGCTCCTCGGCGATGCCGGGCCGCTGGTCCTCCCGCCGGGCGAGGTCGACATCGACGCGACCGGGATGGTCCGGGTCGACGGCCGCGAGATTGGGCGGCTGCGGGTCGAGGCAGCGCCCGCGGGTGTGACGCTGGTCCGTGAAGCGGGCGGGCTCTACCGCCCGGACGCGCTGCGGATCCCGATGGATCCGGCTCTTCGCAAGGTGCGGCGGGGGATGATCGAGTCCAGCAACGTGAGCCCGATCGAGGCGATGGTGGACATGCTCACGGTGCAGCGGTCCTTCGCCGCGGTGCAGAACAGCGTGCGCGTGATCGACGAGGTGATGGCCACGGTGGCCAACGACCTGGGCAGGGTCGGCTGACGAAAGGCGGGTGAGCCATGGATCCGACGCTCCTGACATCGGCGACGGGGATGAGCGCGCAGCAGACGCGCGTGGAGATCATCGCGAACAACCTGGCGAACGTGAACACGCCGGGCTTCAAGCGCAGCCGTCCGCACTTCGAGGACCTGCTGTACCAGACGGTTCGCGACGCCTCGATCGTGGGCAGCGTGGACGCGCAGAGCGTGCCCGCCGTTCAGATCGGGCGCGGCACGCGGCTGTCGAGCGTGCAGCGGATCGACGCGCAGGGCCCGATCGAGATGACGGGCCGCTCGCTCGACGTCGCGATCGAAGGCGACGGCTACTTCCAGGTCCAGCTCCCGAACGGGATGATCGCCTACACGCGCGACGGCAGCTTCAACATCTCGGACCAGGGCGTCCTGGTGACGAGCGGCGGCTACACCATCGTGCCCGGTATCGCGATCCCGCCGGAGGCGAGCGAGGTCTCGATCTCGCGCAACGGGATCGTGACCGTGACGACGCCGGCCAGCGTCGAGCCGCTCGAGATCGGCCGGATCGAGCTGGCGCGGTTCTCCAACCCATCGGGGCTCCGCGCACTGGGCGAGAACCTCTATGCCGAGACCGCGGCGTCCGGGATGCCGACCGTCGGCTACCCGCAGGAGGACGGCTTCGGCCGCCTGATCCAGGGGAGCCTCGAGGCGAGCAACGTCGAGATCGTCCGCGAGATGGTCGACATGATCAGCGCGCTGCGCGCCTACGAGATCAACTCGAAGGCGGTGCAGGTCAGCGAGCAGATGTCCGAGATCACCAATGCGATGGTCCGCTGAGCGACGGATGCGCCCCCTGGCCGTGGGGAAGCTGGCGCCGGCCATGGTCGCGATCGCGATCCTGGCCGGGCCGGGCGTCGCTTACGGCCAGGCGGCATCGACGTGGACGCCGGACCCCGCGCTCGAGTCGCGCGTTCGCGCGGCCGTGGCCGAGCGCTGGGGCGTCGACGCCGTCGTCGTTCGGCTCGAGTGGGGCCAGGTGCGCGAGCCGCGGGCGGTCCCGGCCGATGCGCCGTTCCGGCTGATCGGCTCGGGCGCGGGCGGCTCGTGGGTGGTCGCGTTCGAGCCCGCGGGCGACGCTCCGCTCCACGTGCGGGTCCGTGCGGGGACCGAGGTCGAACGCGCCGTCGCCGCGCGTGATCTGGAGCGCGACGTCGTCCTCGCCGAGGGCGACATCGCGTACCGCTCGGTCGTCGAGTGGGGCGCGCCGCGGGCGGCCGAGGCCGTGCGACCCGGTTGGGTGACGCGGCGTCGCATCGCGCTCGGCCAGCCGCTCGAGGCGCCGGCCGTGGCGCCGCCGCCGGTGGTGCGGGCGGGCGAGCCGGTCCGCGCGGTGTGGACCCGCGGCGCGATCACCCTCTCGCTCGAGGGCGTAGCGCTGGGGACCGCCGCGGTGGGGGAGAAGGTCTCGTTTCGAACCGAATCGGGCCGCCGCTTGCTCGGCGTTGCCGCCGGGCCGGCCCTGATCCATATCGCTGAGAAACCGGGGAGGGATCCATGACCATCGCCCGTGGCCTCCTGGGCCTCGCGCTCGGCGCGACCGTGCTGCTCGCCGCGGCCGGGCCCGTCCGGGCGCAGCAGGCGGCGGAGTCCGGCCCGCCGGCGCGGGCGTCGCGCTGGGACTGGACCGCCGACCGCAGGCGCTTCGTCGAGGGCGACATCATCACCGTCCTGATCGACGAGTACACGCTCGCGTCGGCGAACAAGAACTCGACCGCCAAGCGCGACCGCAGCCGCGACCTCAGCCTCGGCGGCGGCTACTCGGTCACCGGGCCCGCCGCCGCGAGCGGCAACGTGAACGGCTCGGTGCGCAGCCGGAACACCGGCGAATCGACCGAGCGCGGCCAGACGACGCGGCACGACCGGCTCACCTCCGAGATCACCGTGCGCGTGGTCGGGATCGAGCCGAACGGCGTGCTGCGCGTCGAGGGCACCAAGCGCATGGTCATCGACGAGCACGAGCAGGAGATCACGCTCAGCGGCTTGCTGCGCCCGGAGGACGTCCCGGCGAACAACGTCGTCGAGTCCTGGCGCATTGCGGACGCGGTGATCTCCTACGACTCGAACGGCAAACTCGGCAGCCCGAAGGGGAGCGTCCTCGGGCGGATCCTGGGGTGGCTCTGGCCATGAACCGGCGTACCTTCGCGACGCCGCGCCGCGTCGCCCTCGCGTCTTCGATCTTCGCCCTCGCCGCGCTCGGGCTCGCCGGGCCGGCGGCGGCTCAGGACGTCCGCGTCCGTGAACTGACCCACGCCGAGAGCGAGGTGCCGATCCGGCTCGTCGGCTACGGCCTCGTGGTCGGGCTCGACGGCACCGGCGACCGTGCCATGGGCGGCTACGGCGCGCGGCACACCGTCCGCTCGGTCGTGAACCTGCTGCGCAACTTCGCGATCGAGGTGCCCGAGCAGATGCTCCGCACCCGGAACGTCGCGGCGGTGCTGGTCACGGCCGAGGTCTCGCCGTATCAGCGCGCCGGCGGCCGCTTCGAGGTGCAGGTCTCCTCGCTAGGCGACGCGGTCTCGCTCCGCGGCGGCGTGCTCTGGACGACGCCGCTCGTCGCCGAGGTCGGCGGCATTCCGCTCGCCACGGCGCAGGGGCCGATACTCATGAGCGAGGGCGGCGCGATGCGCGGCTACGCCACCGTCGAGACGACGGGCCGCATCCCCGACGGCGGCCTCCTCGAGGCCGACCTGCCGAGGCCGCGGTTCGGCAGCGCGTCGCGGCTCCTGCTGCGCGAGCCGGACCTCGGCACCGCGATCCGCATTGCGGACGCCGTGAACGCCGAGCTGGGTCCGGGCACCGCGACGGTCGAGGACCCCGGCTCGGTCGCGCTGTCGCTGCCGGAAGGCGAGTCGACCGCCGTCCTCCTGAGCCGGATCGGCGAGCTGCGCGTCCAGCGCGATCGTCGCCCGCGCATCCTGATCGACGGGCGCGACGGCACCGTCGTCGCCGGCGGCGACATCGTGGTGGGCGAGGCGGTCGTGAGCCACGGCTCGCTGACGCTCACGATCGGCGGGAGCGCCGCGTCCGAGCAGTGGGTTCCGGGCGTCGTGCGGGTCGCATCCGGGACGACGGTCCAGGACGTGGCCGCCGCGCTGCACGCCGTGGCGGCGCCGCCTTCGGCGATCGCGGCGATCTTCGAATCGCTCCGCAGCGTGGGTGCGCTGGCCGCGGAGGTGAACGTCCGATGAACGGTTTGATCGGCGTGCCGGTCGCGACGGCCGCGTCCCGGCCCCTCGGGGTCGACGACGACGCGGCGTTGCGCAGGGCATGCGCCCAGCTCGAGGGCGTTTTCTTCGAGCACGTGCTCAAGGCGATGCGAGACACGATTCCGGAGGGCGGCGTGATCGACGGCGGGGTAGGGGAGGACTTCTTCTCGGGCCTGCTGGACGCCCACCTGGCCGACATGACGGCGGGCCGGGTGGACGGCTCGATCGCCGCGGCCCTCTATCGCCAGCTCCGTGGAGGTGCGCCGTGAACCCGACTACGGCGACCCTGACGCCGGCGCCGGCCGGCTCGCGCGTCACCATCGACGCGCTCGTGCAAGGGCTCCGGACCGAGGAGCGGCTCTTGCGCGAGTTGATGCAGGTGTTGCACGATCAGCGCGAGGGCGTCGCCATGAGCGACCTGGAGCGGGTCAACGGCAGCGTCTTCGCGGCGCATCGGGTCCTGCGCACGATGGGCGAGGCCCGGCGGCGGCGGCGTACGCTGATCGCCGCGCTCGCCGGCGCGGAGGACGTCGCTCTCGGCGATCTCGAAGTCACGCTCGGCGCGCGCTGCACCGACGAGCTGATCGCCGCGCGCGACCGGCTCGTCGAGACCGCGCGCGAGGTCTCGCGCCAGATCGCCATCAACCGCCGCGTGCTGCAGGCCGCGATCCGCGCCGGCGACGAGCACGTGCGAACGCTGCTCGGCGGCGCGTTCGCCGCCCTCGGCTACGACTCGGCCGCGCAGCCGGTCGCGGACGTTCGGGGCCACGGTATCCTGATCGATCGGCAGGTGTGACATGGCATCCAGTCTCTTCGGAATCCTGAGCACCGCGCGCTCCGCGCTCATCGCGCAGCAGTACGCGAGCCGCGTCGCGGGTCACAACATCAGCAACGCGACGACGGAGGGGTACTCGCGCCAGCGCGCCGAGATGGTGTCGTCCACGCCCGTCGCGACGCCGTACGGCTCGATCGGGACCGGCGTGCGGGTGGTCGACGTCGTCCGCGCCCGCGACACGCTCCTGGACGCTTCGGTCCGGCGCGAGTCCGCCTCGGCCGCCGAACATCGCATGCGCTACGAGCTGCTCGGCATGGTCGAGAGCGCGACCGGCGAGCCGGGGATCACCGGGCTCGGCGCCACGCTCGATGCGTTCTGGAACGCCTGGAGCGACCTGGCCAACGATCCGGCTTCGGCCAGCGCCCGCACCGTCGTTCGCGCCCGGGCCGAGGCGCTCGTCGAGCGGTTCCGCCACCTGTCCGACGCGATCGATCAGACGCGTCAGTTCGCCCTCGAAAAGGCGCAGGCCGTCGTCGGTGAGATCAACGACCTCGTCCGGGCGATCGCGCACGTCAACGAGCGCATCGTGGCGACGGAGAGCGGCGGCATCTCCGCGCCCGACCTGCGCGACGAGCGCGACCGCCTCCTCGATCACCTGGCCTCGCTCGTCGACATCCAGGTGATCGAGCGTGAGAACGGCAGCGTCGGCGTCCACGTCCAGGGCATTGCCATCGTGGACGGCGCACGGGCGAACACGGTGGAGGCGTTCGAGAACGGTGGGGTGTGGACGTTCCGGACCGTCAACGGGAACGTCCTCTCGGCGCCGGGCAGTGCGCTCGGCGCGCTCGCCGGCATCGTGAACGACGACCTGCCCGCCCGGCAGGCCGCACTCGACCGGATCGCCCGCGGCATCGTCCAGGCCGTCAACGACCTGCACGCCCAGGGGACGAACCCGCGCGGCGACACCGGCGTCGCCTTCTTCGAGGATTACGGCGACATCACGCTGGTCGGCGCCCGCACGATCGCGCTTTCGGCCGCCGTCGCCGACGACGCCATGGCCATCGCCGCCGGCACGCCCGGCGCCGACGGCGAGTACCGCCCGGGCGCCAACGACATCGCGCGGGGTCTTGCGCAACTGCGCAACGCGCTCAACAATGACCTCGGCGGCCGCACCTTCGGCGACGCCTACGCGAGCTGGATCTCCGACCTCGGCCTCGCCGTCGCCTCGGCGGAAGACTTCGCCACGATCCACCAGACGCTCGTGGAGAACGCGGAGGCGCGGCGTTCCAGCGTGAGCGGCGTCCAGACCGACGAGGAATTGATCCAGCTCATTCAGTCCCAGGCCGCCTACTCCGCGGCGGCCAAGGTCGCCGCCACCGCGGACGAGATGCTACAGTCGCTCCTGAACATGGTCTGAGGCATGCTGATCCTGAGCCGGCGTCCCGGGGACGCGATCCTCATCGACGGAGGCATCCGCATCGTCGTGGTCGCCTGTGATGCACGCGGTGTCCGGCTCGGGATCGAGGCGCCCGGCAACATCGGGATCGTTCGCGAGGAGATCGTCGAGCAGATCGCGGACGAGAACCGGCGGGCGAACACCGCCGCACTCCCGTCCCAGTGGATGGAAGGGCTCCCGCCGCCGCCCACGGACCGCGGCCCGCAGACGGCCGCCGCCCTGGATGGCCAGCGGGAGCCATCGTCCGCGCAGGATCCCGCCGCCCGTCCGGACTCCGGCGAGACAGGAAATCAGGAGTAGGCGCGTTCGGCGCGACACGGCGTCCGTCGCCCACGATCCCGTGCGTCCCCCGGCCCGGAGCTCGGCCGCCGCGGACGTACGCCCCGGTGATCGTCAGCCCGCCTCAACCGGCAAGCGCAGCCGCACCCCGCAGCCGAACCACCCCACCTCGCCGCCCAACCCCGCGATCGACGGCTGCACCGCCTCCAGCGCGCGCTCGAGCCGCGCCCGTGCGTCCGCCTCCGCTCCCCCGGGCTCTGACTGCACGCCGACGGTGCCGTCCGCCCCCTCGATCAGGATTTCGACGAAGTCGCCGCCATCTCCGGCGGCCGTGCGAACGCGCGCCGCGCCCGAGCCCGCCGCCGCGACCAACAGCACCACGAGCGCTTTCACCAGCCGGGAGCGGTGCACCAGTACCACGCCATCCTCCTCGGTGACCGTCTCGATCATCGCCCGGGTCAGCCCACGATGCCGACGCGTCAGCTCGACGGCGTCGTTCACGAGATCGGACACCCGGATCAGCGCCTCGCGCGGCTCCCGCTCGCCCGCGATCAGCCCGATCAACGCGCTGAGGTGCTCCAGACGGGCGACTTCGCCGACGAGCGTCTCGCTCAGCTCCTCGTCCAGCGCACCATCCACCCGCGCGAGCTGCGCGATCCCGGACACGACGCCTATGCGCCCGTTCAGATCGTGGCGTATCCCGCCCAGGATCGAATCCGCCGCCGCACGCCACTCCTCCGTCGCCTCGATCCCTCTTTCACCCCGCTGAACCCCCATCGCCATTCGATCTTCCCCTTTCGGTAGGCGCCCGCGCCGGCTCCCGATTCCAGTCCCGCGGCCTTCGCGCCGATACTGTGACGCGAGGGCGAATCGTCTCTGTCGTCACGGAAGAGGGAACTGCCAGGCCGTGTACACCATCATCGGCTTCGTGATCGTCTTCGGCAGCGTGCTCGCCGGCTTCGTTCTGCACGGCGGGAACGTCCTGGTGCTCGCCCAGGTCACCGAATTCATCATCATCGGTGGCGCGGGCGTGGGCGCGGTGGTCATCGGCAACAAACCGACCGTCGTCAAGCGCATGGTCGCCGAGATCATCGCCCTTTTCAAGCCCAACCCGTACAACCGGAAGACGTACACCGAGCTGCTCCAGGTCCTCTACGAGGTCTTCTACACCGCACGCCGCGAGGGCCTCGTCGGCATCGAATCGCACGTCGAGGACCCGGAGTCGAGCGCGATCTTCCGGAAGTACCCGGCGTTCTACTCGAATCGCCACGCCATGTACTTCCTGGCCGACACCATGAAGGTGCTCCTCACCGGCGCCGTAGAGGACCATCACCTCGCCGAGATCCTCGACCTCGACCTCGACCGCTTCCACGAAGAGGCGATGGTCGTACCCAACGCACTCAACCGCGTCGCCGACGCGATGCCGGGGTTCGGTATCGTGGCCGCGGTCCTCGGCGTCATCATCACCATGGGGCACATCGGCGGCACGGCCGCGGAGATCGGCCAGAGCATCGCCGCCGCCCTCGTCGGCACGTTCCTCGGCGTCCTCCTCGCATACGGCGTGCTCGGCCCCCTCGCACAGGCGCTCGAGGCCCGCGTCCGCAGCGAGCAGGCCTACCTCGCCTGCGTCCGGACCGCGCTCCTCTCCTTCTCGCGCGGCGATCCGCCGATCACGTCCGTCGAGTTCGCTCGCCGGAACATCGAGCCGGAGGACCGGCCCTCCTTCGTCGAGATCGAGCGCCTGACCCGGCGGAGGGCTGCGTAATATGGCCGCCCGCGACCGCGATAGGAAGATCGTCGTCGTCCGCAAGTCCCAGTCGCGCGACCATCCCCGCCACGGCGGTTCCTGGAAGGTCGCCTACGCCGACTTCGTGACCGCGCTCATGGCGTTCTTCCTGGTCATGTGGATCGTCTCGATGGACTCCAACGCGAAGGATCTGATCGAGGGGTATTTCAACAATCCGGTCGGGTTCAAGAAGGCGTACGGCGCCGGGACGAACCTCCTGGCGACCGGCACGGCGCCGGTCGAGTCGGACCTGCGCCGGATCCAGATCGTCTCGCGGAACGTCCAGCGGCAGCGCTTCGAGGAGGTCCGGGAAGACATCATGCAGCGGCTGGCCGAGCTCGCCGCCATGATCGACCTGGAAGCGCAGATCGAGATCTTCGTCGACGACGACGGGCTGCGAATCGAGTTGATCGAGGCCCACGACGGCGCTGTCTTCTTCGAGCTCGGCTCCGACCGGCCGGAGCCGATCGCGCTCCACATCTTCGGCGTGATCGCTCGAGCCCTCGGTCGCCTCGACAACGACGTCATGATCGAGGGCCACACCGACGCGAAGCGGTACGGCGGCCGGGGCTACTCCAACTGGGAACTGTCCGTCGCCAGGGCGAACGCGGTCCGCAGGGCCATGGAAGAGAACGGGCTGGCGCCCCACCGCGTCGTTGAGGTACGCGGGTACGCCGATCGGAAGCTGCGCGTCCCGGACGACCCGTTCCACCCGGCGAACCGGCGGGTCTCGATCCTGCTCCCCTTCAGAGAAGTGAACCCCGCCCTCATTCGCGCCGTCGTCGAACGGCAGGCCCCTGTCGAGACCGACTGAGTCGGGGCCGCGCCGATCGGATCAGTTCGCCAGGCGCGGCATCTGCTCGCGGGCCCAGGTCAGCGCTTCGAGGTAGCTCGGAGCCAGGACGTAGGTCGGCAGGTCGATCGCAGAGGCCAGCCGCGGCAGCTCGTGCCACATCCCGCCCTCGTACGCCTCGACGAGCGCGAGCACCGCGCCGTACGTCCCCGCGCGCATGGTCAGGGCGTCGCGCAGCTCCGCATCCAGCTCCAGCCGCGCGAGGATCTGCTCCATGGGCGCGGCCAGTATCGCGTCGAGCAGGGAGAAGAGGCCCACCAGGAAGAGCGAACTGCCGGCGCGCCGGTCGTCCATGCGACGGCCGATCAGCTCGCAGAAGCGGGCACGGATCAGCGCAGTCTGCAGCACCTCGTGCCCGACACGGCCCCGCCGCCCCGCGGCCACGGCCAGCAGCAGCGCGAGCCAGCGGTAGAGCGACTTGCGGCCGAGCAGCCGGATCGCGTGACCGATCGAGCGGATCCCGCGCCCGCCTATCGTTGCCGAGTTTACGATCCGCAGCAGCTTGTACGTCAACGCGACGTCGACGCCGAACGCCTCCTCCAGCGCAGAGTCCGGCAGCCTCGGGTCGCGCACCAGATTCAATAGCTTGAGGATCTGGATGTCGGTGGTCGTCAGGTCCTTCCCGGCGATCGTCTCCGGTCGCTTGAAGAAGTAGCCCTGGAACAGGTCGAAGCCCAGCGCCCTGCAGTGCTCGAAGACCTCGCGGTTTTCGACCTTCTCGGCGAGGAGGTAGGCGTCGGCGGAGCGGATCCGATCGACCATCTCGGCCACCTCGTCGCTCGTCCGATGGAGCACGTCGATCTTGACGATCTCCGCGACCTCGAGCAGCGGCGCCCAGCCGTCGGTCAGCACGAAATCGTCGAGCGCGAGGCGGTAGCCGCGCTCCGCGAGCGCACGGCATACGTCGACCACCGCGTCGTCCGGTTCGATGGTTTCCAGGATTTCGATGACCACCGCTCGCGGATCGAGGAGCTCGACCAGGCCGGAGAAGAGCAGCTCGCGGCCGCAATTGATGTACGCCGGCTGGCCTTCCGTGAGGTGTTGGATGCCGATGCCGACGAACGCGTCGACGATGACGCGATTGGCCATGTCGACCGTGACGTGTGCGGGCGCACGGTCGCTGTCGCGCTGTTCGCGATAGAGTAGCTCGTAGCCGACAACGTGATATCGTCGATCGAATATCGGCTGCCGGGCGACGAACACGTCCATGTGGCCCGATTTCGCGGAAGAGGGGGGTGTCGCGTCGGGCGGCCGGCACGGCCCTGCTCGAAAAACGCACTGCAGGATAAGGACTAACTTGGCCGGCGTCAACAGATGTCGTACCGAACGGCGGTGGACGCGGCCCTGTCGCGATTCCGCCTAAAGTTCGGCCGGGGGTCGCCGATAATCTATGCAGCGGCCGGTGGGTGGCCGGCCGGGCGGAGCAGGGACGCTCCGCGGCGCAACCCTCATGGAAGGAGAACTACCATGCGCATCAACACCAACGTCTCGGCGCTCAACACGCAGCGGATCCTGAGCCAGACGAACACGGCGGTCGCGCGTTCGATCGGCCGTCTCTCGTCCGGCTACCGCATCAACCGCGCGGCGGACGACGCCGCCGGGCTCGGGATCGCGAACAAGATGCGCGCCGACCTGCGCGGCCTGCGCCAGGCTGCCCGCAACGCGGAACAGGCCAACTCGGTCCTGCAGATCGCGGAGGGCGCGACGCAGACGATCTCCGGGATCCTCGACCGGATGAAGGAGCTCGCGGTCCAGGCGGCTTCGGACAACACGTCCGACGAGGGCCGCGCGAAGATCCAGGCGGAGTTCGAGAAGCTCCAGGACGAGATCACCCGGATCGTCAGCACGACCAAGTTCCAGGGGAGGAACCTGATCGACGGGTCGTTCGGCAACGTGCTCGACGAGGCCAACAGCAACCTGCTCAGCGTGGCTGGCGTGAGCGCCAACAGCATCGTCCTCAACGGCGCCGCGGCCGGCACGTACACGCTGACCGCGACCGCGACGGGCGTAACCCTCGAGGACGCGAACGGCAACTCCCAGACGATCGCGGGCACCGTCGACGGCGCGCAGGGCGAGCAGACGTGGAAGTTCGAGCAGTTCGGCATCACCGTCACGACGACGAACCTCGACAACGGGGACGGCGGTGACATCGTCGTGACCGGCGGCACGGTCTCCTTCATGGTCAGCGTCAGCGGCGAGGAGGGGACGGGCGGCGGTGCCGGCATGGATGACGTCAGCATCACGGCGCTCGATCTGACGCTCGCCACGCTGGGCATCGATGGCGACAGCCTGGACACGAAGGCGAACGCCCAGGCGGCGATCGCGAACATCGACGCGGCGATCTCGCACGTCTCGGACATGTTCGGCCAGATCGGCGCGGCGCAGAACCGGATCGACTTCGCGCTGCAGAACGTGCGGACGACGATCGAAAACGTCGCCGCGGCGGAGTCGACGATCCGCGATGCGGACATGGCGGCCGAGATGGCGGAGTTCACGCGCAACCAGATCCTGCAGCAGGCGGGCATGGCCATGCTCGCGCAGGCGAACGCGGCGCCGCAGCTCGTGCTGCAGCTCCTCCGGTAGTCGATACCGGCGCCGAAGCACCCCCCGGAGTCGGTCTCGACCGACTCCGGGGTTCGGCGTAAACCGACGCAACAGCAGGGACCATGAGTTCGACCCTCTCGTTCAGCGGCATCGCCAGCGGACTGCAGTGGCAGGAGATGATCGACCAGATCATGCAGCTCGAGCGCGCGCCCGCGCGGCTGCTCGAGTCGCAGATCAAGACGGTCGAGTCCCGCTCCACCGCGTGGTCCACGTTCGAGTCGCGGGTCAGCGCCCTGGGCTCGGCGCTGGAGTCGCTCCGGACCGGCGCGGCGTTCCAGGTCTACCGCGCCTCGCTGGCCGGCGTGCCGACGGGCGTCGCGGCGCCGCTGACGGTTTCCGCTTCGGCGGGCGCGCGGCCGGGCACGCACACCGTGCGCGTCCTCGGCCTCGCGGCGGCGGAGAAGCTGAGCGGGAGCGTCGTCTCGTCTCGTACCGAGGCGCTCGGTCTTTCCGGCGAGTTCCTCATCGGCGGCGTACGTGTCGAGGTCGCCGCGACCGATTCGCTCGACGACATCGTCGCGCGCATCAATCGCGCGAACAGCGGCCACAACGCCTCGGGCGTCACGGCCTCCGTGCTTTCGACCGGCCCGAACCAGCACCGCCTGATCCTGACCTCGGACCGGACCGGCGCCGCCGGGATCGACCTGGTCGACGGCGCGGGCGGCATCCTTCGCTCGCTCGGGCTCCTCGACGAGACGACGTCGATCAAGCACGCGACGTCGAGCGGCGCGCGGAGCGACGTCTTCACCAACGCTTCGACGGCCGTCGCCGGGCTGCGCGGGTTCTCCGCGCCGCCGGCCGCGGGCGCCGTTACGTTCGGCTCCGGCGCGTCGCAGTTCTCCGCGGTGATCGATCTGGCCACCATGTCGCTCGACGACGTCGCGGCCGCGATCAACGCCGCGGCCGCCAACGCGGGGAGCGGCGTGCAAGCCGCCGTCGTCTCCGAGGTGGTCGACGGCAGCACGGTGTACCGCCTCGACATCCGCGGCACCACGACGTTCGGCGATTCGAACCGCATCCTCGAGGCGCTGGGCGTCCTCCAGGGCGGCCGCGGCGCGATCGCGCAGCAGCTGCAGGGCGGCCAGCTCTTCGCCGGCGATGCCTCGACCCCGGCGTCCGCCGCCACGCTCCTCACCGACCTCTGGGTGAGCGTCGGCCCCGCGGGCGTCCAGGCCGGCGACACGCTCACGATCACCGGCACCCGCGGCGACGGCTCCAGCGTCGCCATCGAGTTCACGATCGAGGCCAATTCGACGCTCCAGGACCTCCTCGACCGGCTGAACGACACCGTCGACGGCTTCGGCGCGGGCTCGCGCACCGCGACCGCCTCGATCTCCGCCGACGGCCGCCTCGTCCTGACCGACGATCAGGGCGGCGACAGCCGCCTCTCGCTCTCGATCGTCGCCCACAACCAGGGCGGCGGCGCGCTCGATTTCGGCGAGATGGCGGTCGTCGAGGCGGGCCGGGCGCGGCAGATCACGCGCGGCGCCGACGCGGAGCTCGAGGTCGATGGGACCTACATCCGCAGCTCGACCAACGCGATCGACGACGTGATTCCGGGGCTCTCGTTGAATCTGACCGGCGCGCTCCCGGACGCGACGCTCACCGTCAACGTGCAGCAGGACGTCGACCGGGCCGTCGCGGCCGTGCGCTCGCTCGTCGACGCGTACAACGCGATCGCCGACTTCGTCCGGAGCCAGACGCCCACCGGGATCGAGGGCGCCGCGCGGCCGCCCCTGTCGGGCGACAGCGTGCTGCGCAACATGCTGACGATGATCCGTCAGGCGCTCGACACCCGGATCCCGGCCGAGCTGGGCGGCTCCTACACGCGCCTCGCGGACATCGGCGTGGAGATCGACCAGAACGGTCGCTTTACCTTCGATGCCGCCCGGGTCGAGGCGGCGATCCGCACCGACGCCGATTCCGTCGCCCGGCTCTTCGGCGTGCACGCGGCCGCGTCGACATCGCAGCTCCGGTACGTGACGCACGGCGCGGCCACGAATTCGGGCACGTACGCCGTCCAGATCACGCAGGCCGCCGCCCGCGCCGAGGTCGTGGGGACCGGATTGGCCGGCGTCTACGTCGACGACGCGACGCCGGACACGCTCATCGTCCGCGACCGCGCGACCGGCAAGGAGTACGCGATCGAGCTGTCGAACGGGATGACGCTCGGCGACATCGTCGACGCGCTGAACGCCGAGTTCGGGACCGCGACGCGCCACACCGTCGCGGCGGCCAACGCCCTTTACGCCGCGCCCGACGGGACCACCGTCGCGGACGCGTCCACGCCGCTCGCCTCGCTCTTCCGCGGCGACGGCACCGACGCCGGGATCGTCGACGGCATGGTCTTCACCTTCTCCGGACGGCGGCCGAACGGGGAGTCGTTCCTCGAGACGTTCACGGTCGAGGACGCGAGCACCCAGACGCTCGGCTCCATCGTCGACGCGCTCCAGGCGGAGCTCGGCGCCGACGTCGTCGTGGGGATCGAGAACGGCGTGCTGACTATCTCCTCCGCGGAGCCCGGTGCGAGTCGCCTCGAGCTCGCCATCGGCACGGACGATCCGGACCGGCCGTCACCGTTCGGCGTCTTCGACGTGCGAGTCGACGGGCGGGATCCGGCCAGGATCACCGCCAGCGCCGAGGGCGGCCAGCTCCGCATCGTCCACGAGGAGTACGGCTCCGCCGAAGGGTTCGAGATCGAGTTGGTCGCCGGCGGCGGCGACGGCACGGCGTCGCTCGGCATCCAGGCGGGCGTCTACGCCGGTCTCGACGTCGAAGGCACGATCGGCGGGTATGCCGCCACGGGCCGGGGTCGCACCCTGACCGGCGCGGCCGGGTCGCCGGCCGACGGACTCGTCCTTCGGTACGACGGCTCGGCCACGGGGTTGCTCGGTCAGATCACCTTCAGCCAGGGGATCGCGGGCGAACTCGAACGGGTCGTCCAGCGTCTGACCGGGACCGGCGATGGCTCGATCCGCTCCATCGTCGACCGGCTCGACTCGACGGTGCGGTCGATGAACGAGCGCATCGAACGGTTGGAGGACCGGCTCGAGCAGCGCAGGGAGTACCTGATCCGCCGTTTCACGGCCATGGAACAGGCGCTCGCGCAGGCCATGGCTCAATCGCAGTGGCTTGCGTCCCAGCTCGCCTCGCTGGGGAACGGTAGGTAGACCGAAGCCCGGGAGACCACGATCCGGAAACGGTAGGCAGCCATGTATCAGAACGGCAATTACACGGCGTACCAACAGGTCCGTGTGCTGAGCAGCAGCCGCGAGGAGCTGGTCCCGCTGCTGTACGAGCGGCTCCTCCAGCACCTCCGGCGCGCGTCCGCGCAGATCGAGGCGCGGGACCTCGAGGGGAAGGCCGCGAGCCTGACGAGCGCCTCGGAGATCGTCTTCGAGCTCCTGTCGTCGCTCGACTTCGAGGCCGGCGGCGAGATCGCTTCGCGCCTCGCGGCGCTCTACGGCTATTTCTCGCGCGAGATCATGATCGCGGGCCGGGACCTCGACCGCGATCGGCTCGAGAAGACCATCGACATGGTCGCTTCGCTCCACGACGCGTGGGTGCAGGCGGCCGCGATGGCGCGGGGTAACGTCGCGCAAGGCGCCGCATCGACCGTCGCGCAGGGCGCCGTGCCCGGCGAGGTGGTTCGATGATCCACGCCGTCGGCGCGCTGCGGCGCCGCAGGGCGGGGTACGCCCAGTACGCGGAGCTGATGGTCGCGCAGATCGAGGCGCTCCGTGCGGACGACCTGGACGGGTTCCAGGCGCTCGCGGAGGAGCGCGACGCCGTCGCCCGTCGGATCGACGCGATCGTCGACGACGAATTCGACGAGACGGATTCCGGGGAGCAGGCCGATCGGGAAGAGATCGAGCGGTTGATCGGCGAGGTGCGGCTGCTGCTCGAGCAGTGCAGGGAGCACGACGCGCGGCTGCGGGACGAGATCGTCCGCATCCGCGACGACGCTCGCGATGCGCTTGGCCAACTCGACCGCCGCCGGCCACACGTCGAGGCCTACGTCCGCGCGCCGGACGCGGCCACGCGATTCGACGTTCGGCTGTGACGCAGCGGCGCCGGGCTCACCCCCGCGCCGCCCACGCCGCGATCCGCGCTTCGCTCTCTCGGTACGCGGACTCCGCCGCCGTTTCCCACCACGCCGTATTCTCGCGGTACCAGGCGACGGTCTCCTCCAGCCCCTCCTCGAACGTCCGCTTCGGCGCCCAGCCCAGCTCCCGCTCGGCCTTCGCGTAGCTCACGCTGTAGCGGCGGTCGTGCCCCGGCCGGTCGGCGACGTGGCGGATCAGCTCCTCGCTCGCGCCCACCAGCTTCAGCACCTGCCGCACCACGTCGATGTTCTCCCGCTCCGCGCCGCCGCCCAGGTTGTAGACCGCGCCCGAACGCCCCGCCTCGAGCGCGCGCAGTACGCCCCGGCAGTGGTCCTCCACGTGGATCCAGTCCCGCCGCTGACGGCCGTCGCCGTAGACCGGGAGCGGCCGACCTCGCAGCGCCGACGTGACCATCAGCGGGATCAGCTTCTCCGGGTTCTGGTACGGGCCGTAGTTGTTCGAGCAGCGCGTGACGACGACGTCCAGCCCGTGCGTGTGGTGGAACGCGAGCGCAATGTGGTCGGCCGCCGCCTTGCTCGCGCTGTACGGCGAGCGCGGCGCGAGCGGCGTCGACTCGGTGAACGGCGGGTCCTCAGGCGCCAGCGAGCCGTAGACTTCGTCGGTGCTCATCTGGAGGTGCCGCACGCCGCCGGCCTCGAGCGCCGTCTCGAGGAGGACGAGCGTCCCCTCGACGTTCGTCCGCAGGAAGCGCGCGCCGTCCGTGATCGACCGGTCGACGTGCGTCTCCGCGGCGCAGTGGATGACGGCGTCGAAACGCTCCTCGCGGAACAGCTCCTCCACGCACTTCCGATCCGCGACGTCGCCCCGGACGAACCGGTAGCGCGGACCCTCCTCGACCCCCGCCAGGTTCGCGGGATTCGCGGCGTACGTGACCAGGTCCAGGTTGACGACGCGCCAGTCCCGGCGCTCCGAGAGGATCAGGCGGACCAGGTTGCTGCCGATGAAACCCAGCCCGCCGGTGACGAGCACGTTCACGCGAATACCAGCTCCCCGAGCTCCGCGAGACGCGGGTGCGCCCGGTCTTTGGGCGAGAGGATCGCCTCGGCCTCGGCGACCGGCCAGTCGATCCCGAGCGCCGGGTCGTTCCAGAGCACGCCGCGCTCGAGCTCCGGCGCATAGACGTCAGACAGCATGTAGATCACCTCGGTGTCCGGCTCGAGCGTGCAGAAGCCGTGGGCGAAGCCGACCGGGATGAAGAGCTGCTTCCAGTTCGCCGCGCTCAGCTCCACGGCGACGTGGCGGCCGTACGTCGGCGAGTCGGGGCGAAGGTCCACCGCCACGTCCAGGATCGAGCCGCGCGTGACCCGCACCAGCTTCGCCTGCGCCCGCGGGGCGAGCTGGAAGTGCAGCCCTCGCACGGTGCCGCGCCGCGCGGAGTACGACTGGTTCACCTGGACGAACTCGACGTCGATGCCGGCCGCCGCGAACGCGTCCCGCCGGTAGACTTCCGAGAGGAATCCCCGATCGTCGCCGTACCGCGCCGGGACGATCACCTTCACGTCGGCGATCGCCGTGTCGATGATCTCGAACTTCATCGCGACTCCGCCGCCACCCCGACCCGCGCGCGTCGCACCAACGTGCTCGCCCGGTACAGGCTCTCGATCGTCCCCGCGTCCGTCCACCAGCCGTCGAGCACCTCGTACGTCAGGGCGCCCCACTCGATGTAGCGGTTGTTGACGTCCGTGATCTCCAGCTCGCCGCGCCCGCTCGGCTTGAGCGTCTTGATGATGTCGAAGACGCGGGCATCGTACATGTAGACGCCCGTAACGGCGAAGCGTGACGGCGGGTCCTTCGGTTTCTCGACGATGCGGACCACGCGATCGCCGTCCAGCTCCGCCACGCCGAAGCGTTCGGGGTCGTCGACCTCCTTGAGCAGGATCTTCGCGCCCTCGCCCTGGTGCCGGAAACGACGGATCGGCTCGGCGAGCGAGTCCTCGAAGAGATTGTCGCCCAGGATCACGACGACCGGCTCGCCGTCGGCGAAGTGCTCGGCCAGGCCCAGCGCCTCCGCGATCCCGCCCTCGCCTTCCTGGTACGTGTAGTTCAGGTGCTTGAGACCGAATTGGCGGCCGTTGCCGAGCAGGCGAAGGAACTCGCCCGCGTGGTTGCCGCCGGTCACGATCAGGATGTCTTCGATACCCGCTTCGACCAGCTTCTCGATCGGGTAGTAGATCATCGGCCGGTCGTAGACCGGGAGCAGGTGCTTGTTCGTGACGAGGGTCAGCGGCCGCAGCCGCGTGCCGAGACCCCCGGCCAGGATTACGCCTTTCATGCCGTTCTCCACGTGGACCGTCCCGAGCCGCGGCGCCCGGACTTCGCCGTTTTCGTTCGAACGTATGCGGCCGCGCCGGGCCGAGCAAGGTCGCACGCGTTAAAGTTTTCCCGCGGCGTGCCGAACCTGTGCAAGGGACCCCCAAAGGGAGGCACCGTCATGAGTGTCGAAGACATCAGATCCGGCGGTTACCGGCCTGTGGGCGGCGGCGCGATCGAGCGGGCGGCCGCGGGGAACGGTCGCGTCGGTGCGCCGCGGGCCGGCGCCGGGCGCGGCGACCGCGTCGAGATCTCCGAGGAGGCGCGCGCCCTCGCCCAGGCCCGGCTGGCCGAAGCGGTGGAGGAAGCCGCACTGACCCCCGAGCGTATCGCCGAGATCCAGCGGCGGATCGAATCCGGGTTCTACGATTCGCCCGAAATCGTCCACCGTGTCGCCCGCGCCATCCTCGCGCGCGGCGACCTCTGAGCCATACCGCGACCTCCTATGAAGTTCCTCGTCGTCGACGACTCGGTGACCATGCGGCGAATCATCATCAACTCGCTGCAGCGAATCGGCTACAACGACTTCGTCGAGGCCGGAGACGGTTCGGAGGCGCTCGAGCGGTTCGACGCCTCCATCGACTGCATCATCACCGACTGGAACATGCCGGTGCTGGGCGGGCTGGAGTTCGTCCAGCAGCTGCGCCAGCGCGAGGATGGACGCCGGGTCCCGGTTCTCATGGTGACGACGCGCAGTGCGCGGGACGACATCGTCGCCGCGGCGCAGGCGGGCGTCAACAACTACGTGGTCAAGCCGTTCACGCCCCAGGTCCTGAAGGAGAAGATCGATCAGGTCCTGGCCCCGGTTGCAAAAGCGAACTGACCATGGCGGATCGCGATCGCGTCCTGAGCGAGATGCTGAGCGAATCCGAGGCGGCCCTTCGGATGATGGACGCCATCCTGGAGGAGCTGCAGGCGGGCGACGACGACGGCGAGGATGCCGTTACGGAGCACGTCGCCGCCCAGGTGATGCAGCGCCTCGAGGCCGTCACCGCCGGTTCGACCGACCTGACCGCGCTCGTCATGCACGTCTACCTGGACGTGATCGAGACGCTCAAGATCCTGCGTCGTACGCGGTCCGCGCTCGAGCGCACGACCGTGGAGCAGGTCCAGGCGACGCAGGAGAAGCTGCTGGAGGTCTCGTCGACGACGGAGCTCGCGGCGACCGACCTTCTCGACGGGCTGGACCGGGCGATCGGCATGATCGACCGCCTCGACTCGCTCGCCGCGGAGGGGAACACCGAGGAGTCCGAGAAGCTCCGCGCCGAGCTCCGCGACGAGCTGTTCCGGCTGATCGTCGTGCTGCAATTCCAGGACATTGCGGCCCAGCAGCTGAGCCACGCCTCGAACGTGCTCCGCGGCGTGGAGCGCCGGCTCGAGCGCGTGGTCGGCCTGCTCGACGACGCGGACCTGGTCTCCTCGTCGGAGTCGGCCGCGGGGACCGACGCTGCGGACCACGCGCACGACCGGCCGCGCGGCTACGACCCCGCCGCATCCATGCTCGGCGCGGAGGACCGCCAGGCGCTCGCCGACGAGATCTTCTCGCCCGCCGCCAACGCCGACGGCTGACCCGTCACGGCGTCGCGATCCGCCCCGCGACGCGGAACGCCCCGTCCCGCCCGAACCCCACGCGGAGCTGCGGCGGCACGTACGGCAAGTTCGGCGGTGGGCCGCCGTCGCGCAGGTCGAGGATGAACAGCGCCAGAGTGGCCGCCACGCCGACCTGCGTGGCCAGGAGCCCCCGGCGCGCGCGGTCGTCCAGCTCGCGCGCGTCCCGGTCCAGCCGAGCGACCTCCGCGTCGGCGTATCCACCCTCCGGCAGCTCGGCGCAACGCCCGGCGTCCGACGCGCAGATCTGCGAGATCCGATCGTAGAGTCCGTCGGCCTCGATCGATGCCGACAGCCCGTAGACCGCGGCAACGGCGGTCGCGCCGAGCATCCCCCATTTCGCGATCGCGAGCGGCCTCCAACCGCCCGGCAGGAGCGCCCGCGGGGACGCCGGTCCGCCGCGGTCGTCCGTGGCTCCGGCGCGAATGCGCAGCGACCGCGGGACCTGCTGGCCGGTCGCGACCGTCGGCCACGCCGCCCACGCGGCCGCCCACCCGAGGACGACCACCACCGCCACGATTGCTCGCCGCTTCATCGCATCACCTCGACCCGTACGACCTTGCCCCTGCGCAGCGCCGCGACGACGCCGTTCCCGTCGACCGCCGCGGGCGCGACGATCGAGTCCTCTAGCCGCGCGCGCCACGCGATCGACCCATCGAGCGACACACCGAACAGCGTGCCGTCGAGTCGACCGACGATCAAACGCTCGCCCGCCAGCGCGAGCGAGCCGACCGCCGCGCCGCCCAGCTCCACCACCCGTTCGGCCTGGCCGCCGCCCGCCGGGATCCTCCAGACGACCGCTTCCTCCGTGAGGACAAAGGCATCGCCGCCCGGTGCGACGACGGGCGCGCCCAGCACCGGCGCGCCGAGCTCGGCTCGCCACACGATCGCCCGGGCCACGGGGTCGTATCCCGCGACGGCGCCGGAGTACAGCGGGAGGAGCACTTCGTCGCCCCGGACGACGGCTGCCGCGGACACGCGCGCGGGCAGCGGCGTCCGCGCCAGGATCGCACCGCTCCCCGGGTCCAGGTGGTAGAGCGTGTCCGTTCGCGTGGCGACCAGCACGGCGCCCTCGACCGCCGTCGGCGGCGCGGCGACGTTCCCCGCGAGCCGCGCGCTCCACCGCGCCGCGCCCGTCGACGCGTCCAGCGCGGCGACCGTTCCGCTGTCCGTCGCCACGATCACGACCCCGTCGGCCACGACCGGCGCGTACGCCGCGGCGCCGACCCGCTGCGCCCACACTTCCCGGCCGTCGGACACCGCGAGCGCGGCGGCTTTGCCGGCCGCACGGTCCGCGGCGGCGTAGACACGACCCCCGGCCACCACGAATCCCCGGATCGGGCCGCCCAGCCCGCGGCGCCAGATCCGCTCGCCCGTCCGGGTCGACATCGCGATCACGTCGCCCTTGCCGGTCGCAACGATGACCACGTCGCCCTGGACCGACGGCGCCGCGAAGACGCTCGGCCCCACGTCGCGTCGCCACACCACCGCCACGTCCCGCGGCGGCGCAGCGGCGCCGGGGACGTCCGCGGGCGGGAGCCCGGCCATGGGCGCCGGCCCGCCGCCCGCGCACGCGACCGCCGCAAGGCCGGACAGCGCACATCCCGCCACGGCCGCCCGCGCGCGCCCGTAATTGACACCCTTACCACCCGTTTCTACCTTTCGGCGTTCGGCGCACATCCACGCGACAATCGACGATTCGGCGGGAGGAGGCCGGGTACTGGCATGGCTGTGGTCAGCGAGGTTCGGGATCTGGGACGGCACGTGGGCGACGTCGTCACCGTGCGCGGCTGGGTCGAGACCACTCGTTCGCATGGAAAGGTCGCGTTCGTCGTGGTCCGCGACGGGACCGGGATCGTTCAGGGCGTCGTCCTGCAAAAACAGGTCCCGCCATCTGTTTGGGAGGACTTCGAGCGCCTCACCCAGGAAACCAGCGTGACGGTCACGGGCGCGGTTCGCGAGGAGCCCCGCGCGCCCGGCGGGTACGAACTGACCGTCGAGAACATCGAGATCGTCCAGGTCGCCGAAGAATACCCGATCCAGCCCAAGGAGCACGGGATCGAGTTCCTCCTCGACCACCGCCACCTCTGGCTGCGCTCCAGCCAGCAGCGCGCGATCCTGCGCGTTCGCAACGAGGTCGAGAAGGCGATCGCGGACTTCTATTACGAGCGCGGGTTCATCCGGGTCGACGCGCCGATCCTGACGGGCGCGATCGGCGAGGGCGCATCGGGGCTCTTCGAGACGGATTACTTCGGGGAGAAGGCCTATCTGGCCCAGACCGGGCAGCTCTACATCGAGGCCGCCGCGGCCGCGCTCGGCAAGGTCTACTGCTTCGGCCCCACGTTCCGGGCCGAGAAATCCAAGACCCGCCGCCACCTGACCGAGTTCTGGATGGTCGAGGCCGAGGTCGCCTGGTACGACTCGGACGACAACATGCGGCTGCAGGAGGAGTTCGTCTCCTACATCGTCGCCCGCGCGCTCGACCGGTGCGGCGAGGAACTCGAGCTCCTCGAGCGCGACACCTCGAAGCTCGAGAACGTCGTGCCGCCGTTCCCCCGCATCTCTTACAGCGAGGCCGTCGAGCGGCTGCAGGCCAAGGGGAGCACGATCCAGTGGGGGATGGACATGGGCGCGCCGGACGAGACGATGATCGCCGAGGACTTCGACCGTCCGGTCTTCGTCTACGATTACCCGAAGGAGGCGAAGGCCTTCTACATGAAGGAGAACCCCGCCGACCCGCGGACCGTCCGCTGCGACGACCTGATCGCGCCCGAGGGGTACGGCGAGATCATCGGCGGCAGCCAGCGCGAGGACGACTACGACCGGCTCCTCGCCCGCATCCGCGAGGAAGGGCTCCCCGAAGCGTCGTACGGCTGGTACCTGGACCTCCGGAAGTACGGCACCTTCCCGCACTCCGGCTTCGGGCTCGGCCTCGAGCGGACCGTCGCCTGGATCACCGGCAGGCCGCACATCCGCGAGATGATTCCGTTCCCCAGGATGCTCAACCGGCTGCACCCGTAGGACGGAAGCGGACGGGCCGGGCGAGAGGGAAGGGGGGCCCGGGTCGGGTGAGCGAAAGGTC
>Ga0207864_1000872_pt1 | contig 37123 bp, 34 predicted proteins | sample HigsolmetaAR202D_FD_184834 | JGI IMG/M metagenome (GOLD analysis project Ga0207864, IMG submission 184834) | Ionic liquid and high solid enriched microbial communities from the Joint BioEnergy Institute, USA - AR20-2-D (SPAdes) (version 2) ...
GTGCAGGGAGCCGGTGAGTATCCCGACGACGAAGGCCGCCTGCACCGCCCACCGGGCCCGGTCGTGGGCGTCCAGCAGCCGCCAGGCGCCGGTGAGCAGGAGCCCGTAGGTGCGGACCGCGTCGCGCAGCGAGCCCCGCAGCCGGTAGGCGACGACGGCCTCGGGCACGTACCCCAGCCGCCACCCGGTGAGCTGGGCCCGGAACGCGAAGTCGATGTCGTCGCCGCCGCCCACGAACGACTCGTCGAACCCGCCGAGGGCGGCGTGCACCCGCCGGTGGACCGCGAAGTTGCAGCCCATGAAGAACCGGAGCCAGCCGATGGTGGCGAGGCCCCGGGAGGCGCGGCCGTCCGGGTGGTGGTCGAGCGCCCGCTCGTCGTTGAGGGTCTCGCCGTCCACCCAGCCACCCGCCAGGTCCCACTCGTGGCGGGAGCACCAGAAGGCGCTGACCCAGCCCGGCTGCACGACGTCGTCGGCGTCGCAGTAGAGGAGGAGGTCGCCCCGGGCCGCGGCGGTGCCCTGGTTGCGGGCGTGGTTGGGGCCGGGGCGGCCCGAGGCGTCGACGACGCGCACCGGGAGCCGGTCGGCCCAGGCCTCGGCCCGCGCCACCGTGTCGTCGGTCGAGCCGTTGTCGGCCACGACGACCTCCCAGGGGGCGGGCACCTCCTGGCGTGCCAGCGCCTCGAGCTGGGCGTCGATCCACCGCGCCGCGTTCCGGGCGGGGATCACGACGCTGATCACCGGGCGGCCGCCGATCCACTGCGCCGCCGCGCTCCGGGGGCCGTCGCCGGTGCCCGCGGCACCGGAACCCGCCCGTCCGGCCGGGCGCCCACCGCCCGGCCCTGCTCCGTCCCGCCATCCGCCATGTCGTCCACCACCACCGGTGGGTGGGGCGCGCGGTCGCGCTCGCCTCGCCGGTGCCGTCGTCCGTCGCGGCCCAACGTATCCCAGCGGCACCGCCGCTGTCAGCGCCGGATCCGCGACGCAGCGCGCACACCCGTCGTGGCCGCGGCGGCCGTGCCCGCTCGACGGCCGGCGGCGGGCTCAGGCGCCGCCGGCGGAGAGCTTCTCGACGAGCGCCGGCAGCTCGCGGATCGAGCGCAGCTCGTGGTAGCCGTGGTCGGCGCCGTTGGCGCCCTCCACGTGCTCGAGCTCCCAGGTGTAGGTGTAGGGCAGGTGGACGGCGTGGCCGCCCAGCTCGACGACCGGCAGCACGTCCGAGCGCACCGAGTTGCCGATCATGAGGAACTGGTGCGGCTCGACCTCGCAGGCGTCGATGACGCGGCGGTAGGTCGCGACGTCCTTCTCGGAGACGATCTCGACCCGGTCGAACCGGTCGGCCAGGCCCGACCCGGCGACCTTGGCCTCCTGGTGGAAGAGGTCGCCCTTGGTGACGACGATCAGCCGTCGGCCGGTCGCGGCCAGCTCGTCGACCACCTCGGCCACCCCGTCGAGCAGCTCGATCGGGTGGGTGAGCAGCCGCTTGCCCAGCTCGAGGATCTCGGTGATCTCGCCGGCGGTGATGCGGCCCTCGGTCAGCGTGATGGCCGTCTCGATGAGCGACAGCGTGAACGCCTTCGAGCCGTAGCCGTAGAGCGCGAGGTTGGCCCGCTCGGTGGCCACGACCTGCTCGTCGATGCGGGCGACGTCGTCGACGTAGGGGAGCAGCAGCTCGCAGAACCGCCGGTGCGCGTCGACGAAGTGGCTCTCGGAGTGCCACAACGTGTCGTCGCCGTCGAAGGCGACCACCTCGATGCCGTGTCCGCCGGTGGGGTCGCTCATCGGTCCTCCGCTGGGGGAAGGAGCAGGGTACCGGGTCCCGCACGAGTTTCCGGAGGCCGTTTCCCCACCATCCCGGCGGGCCGGCGTCGCGGGGCAGGGCCCCGTGCCCGGCGTCCCGCCGGCCTCGTGGTCGCCCACCGCGGGCGCCCGGGGTGAGCCGGCCCGGGTGACCGTCGCACCCCGCCCGTAGCCTCGGGGCCATGGCAGACACCGTCCCCACCCGGCGGCCGCCCGCCGCGCGCGCCGGCGCCGACGTCGAGCCCGCCGCCTCGTCCGACCGGCCCGACGTGGTCGTGGGCGACGACGGGCGGCCCCGCTGCGGGTGGGGCGCCGGCGACCCGCTGTACGTCGCCTACCACGACCAGGAGTGGGGCCGCCCCCTGCGCGACGAGCGCGCCCTGTTCGGCCTGCTGTGCCTGGAGGCGTTCCAGTCCGGGCTGTCGTGGATCACCATCCTGCGCAAGCGCCCGGCCTTCCTGGCCGCCTTCGACGGGTTCGACCCCGAGGTCGTGGCCGGCTACGGCGAGGCCGACGTCGCCCGGCTCATGGCCGACGCCGGCATCGTGCGCAACCGGGCCAAGGTCGACGCCGCCATCGCCAACGCCCGGGCCGTCGTGGCCATGCACGACCGGGGCGAGACGCTTGTCGACGTCGTGTTCGGGCACGCGCCGCCGCCCGACGAGCGGCCGCCCGGCCGCTACGCCCGGCTGGCCGACCTGCCGGCCGCCACGCCCAGCTCGACGGCGCTGGCCCGCGACCTGCGCCGCCGGGGCTTCCGCTTCGTCGGGCCGGTCGTCGCCTACTCGCTCATGCAGGCGGCCGGGGTGGTCGACGACCACCTCGCCGGCTGCTGGGTGGCCGGCGAGCTCGACGCCGGCGGCGGCTGAGGCCGGTCGGGCGGTCCGCCCGGGCTACCAGAGCTGGTCGGTGTAGAGGTCGGTGCCGGGCACCGTCGGGATGAACGGCGACGCCCAGCGGACCCGGGCCTCGCCCGACTCGGCGAGGCTGTCGGCGTAGTCGCCCACGGACGCCCACCAGGTCCCCGGCTCGTCCTGGGCGAACCACAGCTGCAGCTCGCGGCGGTCGGCGCCGTCGGTGCCGGGCTGCTCGACCGGGGCGTCGTCCGGCAGGGGCACGCCCCGGAAGCTGAGCACCAGCGCCACCGGCCCGTCGGGCGGCAGCACCGGCCGGGCGGCCCGGTCGGTGCGGCGGTCGTCCCCGCCGCCGGTGTCCCCGCCGTCGCCGCGGTCGCCGCCGTCGCCGCCCGCGGCCGGCTCGACCACGAGGACGCCCAGCGACCGGAACGGGTGGTCGAGCGCCAGCTCGGGCGGCACGCCGTCCGGGTCGCGCTCGACCGCCCCCTGGTACAGGTACAGCAGCGTGTGGACGTGGTCGCGCTCGGCGAACATGCGCCCGTTGGCGTGCAGCCACCGCACCTGGCGGGTCGACCAGTCGACCATGTCCCGGAACCGGCCCTTGGCCGTCCAGTAGAGCGCCAGGTACGAGCCGGCCCGGTCGTCGCCGAACAGCGGCTCGGGGCTGCCGAGGCGGACGTCCTTGAGGTCGCGGGTGCACACCCACCGCCGGCCGGCGAAGAACCAGGGCCCGTTCATGCAGCCGGCGTAGAAGTGGTCGCGCTCGTACCAGCGGTTGTAGGCGACCTCGTGGCCCTTGTGGGGGTCGACCAGCGTGAACAGCGCGCTGCCGAGGACGATCTCGCCGCCGAGGTCCCAGTCGGCGGGCCGCTCGGTGGTGCTCATCCCGTGATGCCGAACCGGTGCAGGCCGAACGCCTCGATCGCGTTGCCGCGCAGCAGCTTGTAGGTCTCGGTCTCGTCCAGTCCCGCCTGGGCGCAGATGTCGGCCGCCACCTTCTTCGAGTGCGGGAACGTCGAGTCGGCGTGGGGGTAGTCGGTCTCGAAGCAGATCTGGTCCATGCCGATGACGTCCCGGTTCCGCAGCCCGGTCTCGTCGTCGAAGATGCAGCCGTAGATGCGCCCGGGCACGTAGCTGGAGGGCGGGTTGGGCAGCGAGGTGCCGAAGCTGTTGTCGCTGCGCTCGGCCCACAGCTTGTCGGCCCGCTCGAGCACGTACGGCATCCAGCCGACCTGCCCCTCGGAGTAGGCGATCTTCAGCCGGGGGAACCGCTCGAGGGTCCCGGAGAAGATGAAGTCGAGCATCGACCCCATGGCGTTCTGGAACGTCAGGGTCGACGACACGATGAACGGTGCGTCGGGCGAGGTCGCCGGCATGCGGGACGACGAGCCGATGTGCATGCAGACGACGGTCTCGGTCTCCTGGCAGGCGGCGAAGAAGGGGTCCCAGTGGCCCGAGTGGATCGACGGGAGCCCGAGGGGGTGGGGGTTCTCGGTGAAGGTGACGGCGAAGCAGCCCCGGTCGGCCATCCGCCGGACCTCGGCGGCGGCCAGCTCCGGGTCCCACAGCGGGATCATCGCCAGCGGGATGAGGCGGCCCCGCCCCTCGCCGGCGCACCACTCCTCGACCATCCAGTCGTTGTAGGCCTCGATGCAGAGGCGGGCGAGCTCGGGGTCACCGCCCTCGCGCTTGACGCCCTGCTCGTAGAAGGTCTGGCCGCAGAAGCGGGGCAGCGTGTTGGGGAAGCAGATCGACGCCTCGACGTGGTTGGCCGTCATGTCGGCCAGCCGGTCGGCCTGCTTCCAGCAGCCGGGTCGGATCTCGTCGTAGGTGGTGGGGGTGACGTCGAGGTCGTCGAAGCCGACGGCCGCCGACAGCTTGGGGAAGGGGTAGACGAGGTCGTCGTAGATCCACCAGTCGCACCACTCGCCGTCCTCGACGCCCTTCTCGTAGCTGAACACCCCGCCGGCGAAGCTGAACTTCGCCTTGTCCCGCTCGACCCGGGGCCCGACGTCGCGGTAGCGGGCGGGCAGCCGGCTGGTCCACAGGTCCGGCGGCTCGACGACGTGGTCGTCGACCGAGATGATCATCGGGATGTCCGTGTCGCGCCCCTCCACGCTCATACCGCGACTCTAGAACACGTTCTAATCAGAGGGAACCGCCGCGCGACCGGCGAGGGCGCTCCTCCGGCACGGACTTCTTGCACACCCTGTGCGACTAGTCTCCGGGCCCGAGGGGGATCGACCGGGGATGGGTGACGTGGCTGCCGCACAGACCGCAGGAGGGGGGACGGGGCGGCGCTACCCGCTGGCGCCGCTCGTGGTCATGGGCCTGGTCGGGCTGGTCGACCAGGTGGACGTGTCGGTGGCCCGGGGCGTGCTGCCGATCCTCGAGGAGGAGTGGTCGCTGAACGACACGCAGCTGGGGCTCCTGGCCTCGGTGTTCGTCGTGGTCAGCGCCGTCGCCACCATCCCCGCCGGCTGGGTGGCCGACCGCTACCGCCGCACCCGGGTGGTCGGCTGGACGCTGCTCAGCTGGAGCGGCCTGATCCTGCTGTCGGCCACCGCCGTCAACTACGTCAACCTGCTCGTCGCCCGGGCGGCCATGGGCATCGGCCAGGCCGTCGACGACCCGGCCTCCACGTCGTACCTGGGTGACAGCTACCCGTCCCGCATGCGGGGGCGGGTGTTCTCGTTCCAGCAGGTCAGCGGCTTCCTCGGCGCCGGCATCGGTGTCGCCCTCGGCGGCTGGGTGGGCGAGACCCTCGGCTGGCGCTGGGCGTTCGCCGTCGTGGGCGTGCCGGGCGCGGTGGTCGCCCTGTGGGTGTTCCGGCTGCGGGAGCCCCGCCGCGGCGAGGCCGAGCTGCCGGAGTCGCTGACCTGGGAGGAGATCGAGGCCCTGCCGCCCCAGGAGGACCGGCGGGCCGGGACCGAGGGCCTGACCGTCCGCCAGCTCGTCCGGCTGGCCGCCACCGAGCTGGTCAGCGAGCTGAAGATGATCTTCGGCATCCGCACCATGCGCTACGTGCTCGTCGGGGTGGCCGCCCTGCTGTTCACGGTGTCGGGCATCTCGACCTGGCTCGCCATCTACCACGAGCGGTACTCGGGCATGTCGGTGCGCGAGGCGACCGCCGCCACCGGCCTCGTCCTCGGCGTCGGGGGCATCATCGGCACCTTCGCCGGGGGCGCCTTCTCCGACCGCCACCACCACCGGTGGAAGGGCGGGCGCATCGTCATCGTCGTCTGGTCGGCGGTGCTGTGCGCCATCCTCTTCATGGTCTCGTTCGCCATCGACGTCGTGCCCCTGCGCCTGGCCCTGCAGTTCATCGGCGTCGTGGCCGCGGCGGGGGCGGCGCCCGGGCTGCGGGCGGCCATGCTCGACGTCGTGCCGCCGGGGTCCCGGGGCGTGGGGGCCTCGGCGATGGCGCTCACCACCGCGGTCTTCGGCACCGCGATGGCGCCGGTGCTGGTGGGCGGGGTGTCGTCGCTCACCGGCTCGCTGGTGGCGGCGTTCTACCTCACCTTCCCGCCGGTGATCCTCGGGCTGATGCTGCTGCTGCGGGCCCGCCACACGCTGGAGGAGGACGCGCGGGCCATCGTCATCGCCATGTACGAGGAGCACCAGCTGCTCGAGCGCCAGCGGGCCGAGATGGAGGGGGCGGCGCCGGTCGACGCCGCCCCCTGACAGCGGGCGCGCCGTCGCCCGGGGCCGGTGGTTGCCCCGGGGGCGAGGGCGCCCACACCCCCGACCGGTTGCCGAGAACTAGAACACGTTCTAGTCTCGCCGCCGTGAGCCGTGAGTACACCGTGCTCGTGGGGGGCGACCGGGAGGTCGGCGCGCACGGGACCTACGACGTCGTCAACCCGGCCACCGAGGAGGTGGTCGGGCAGGCGCCCGAGGCGTCGGTCGAGCAGGTCGAGGCCGCGGCCCGGGCGGCTGCCGAGGCGTTCCCCTCCTGGAGCCGCAGCTCGCCCCGCGAGCGCGCCGAGCTGCTCGACCGCCTGGCGGACGCGCTCGCCGCCCGCGCCGACGACCTCGTCCCGCTGGTCCAGGCCGAGACCGGCGCCACGCTGCGGGTGGCGCAGACCATGCAGGTCCCGCAGACGATCGACCGCTTCCGGCGCTACGCCCGCGGCGCGCTCGAGCCCACGGCCATCCCGCTGCCGCCCACCGAGATGCCCTCGACGGCGCTCGCCCCCGGCGGGCTGCTCGGCACGGTCGTCGAGCGCCGGCCGGTCGGGGTCGTCGCCTGCATCACCCCCTACAACTTCCCGCTGGTCAACATGGCCGGGAAGGTGGGACCGGCCCTGGCCATGGGCAACACGGTGGTGATCAAGCCGGCCCCGCAGGACCCGCTCGCGGTGCTGCGGTTCGCCGACGCCGTCGCCGAGGCCGGCTTCCCGCCCGGCGTCGTCAACATCGTCACCGGCAGCGGGGCGGCGGTCGGCGAGGCGCTCGTCGCCTCGCCCCACGTCGACATGGTGAGCTTCACCGGCTCGACGGCCGTCGGCCGCCGCATCGGCGAGGTCGCCGGCCGGGACATGAAGCGCCTGCTGCTCGAGCTCGGCGGCAAGGGCGCCGCCATCGTCTTCGACGACGCCGACCTGCGCACCGCGGTCGGCGCCATCTCCAGCGTCTGGGCGTTCCACTCCGGCCAGATCTGCACGGCGCCCACCCGGGTCATCGCCCAGCGGGGCATCTACGACAGGCTGGTCGCGGGGCTGCAGGAGGCCGCCGGACGGCTGAAGGTCGGCGACCCGCTGGCCCCCGACACGGTCGTCGGCCCGGTCATCTCGGCCGCCCAGCGCGACCGCATCGAGGGCTACGTCCGGTCCGGCGTCGACGAGGGCGGCACGCTGCTCGCCGGCGGCGAGCGGCCCGACCTGCCCCGCGGCTTCTACGTCGCGCCGGCGCTCATCGCCGACTGCAAGCCCGAGATGCGGGTCGTGCAGGAGGAGATCTTCGGGCCCGTCGTCGTGGCGCTGCCCTTCGACGACGAGGACGAGGCCGTCGCCCTGGCCAACGGCACCGAGTTCGGCCTCAACGACTACGTCTTCACCGGCGACACGACGAAGGCGCTGCGCGTCGCCCGCCGGCTGCGGTCGGGGACGGTGGCGTTCAACACCGTCCAGCAGAGCCCCGAGGCGCCCTTCGGCGGGTTCAAGCGGTCGGGCGTCGGGCGCGACCGGGGCAGCTTCGCCCTGCACGCCTACAGCGAGCTGCAGTCGATCGTGTGGCCGGGGTGAGGACGGCCAGCGGGAGGGGGAGACGGCCATGAAGGGCATCGTCTGGACCGGCGAGCTGGAGGTGCGGGACGACGTCGAGGTGCGCGACCCGCGCCCGCACGAGGTCCGGGTGCGCATCCACCACGCCGGGCTGTGCCACAGCGACGTCTCGGTGATCGACGGCACGATTCCGTTCCCGACGCCGGTCGTCCTCGGCCACGAGGGCGCGGGCGTCGTCGAGGCCGTCGGCGACGCGGTCACCAAGGTGTCGGTCGGCGACCACGTCGTCCTGACGACGCTGGGCAACTGCGGCCGGTGCGCCGCCTGCGACCGGGGCCAGCCCACCCACTGCCGGGACACGATGGGGCGGCTCGGCCGGCCGTTCACCGTCGGCGGCGAGCGGGCGTTCGCCTTCGCCAACACCGGCGTGTTCACCGAGGCCGTGGTCGTCGCCGAGACGCAGGCCGTCGTCATCGACCGCGACGTGCCGCTGGACGTCGCCTGCCTCGTCGGCTGCGCGGTGGTCACCGGCGTCGGCGCCGTGCTCAACCGGGCGCGGGTCCGGCCGGGCCAGACGGTGGTCGTCATCGGCGCCGGCGGCATCGGCCAGTCGGTCATCCAGGGGGCCCGCATCGCCGCGGCCGGGCGCATCGTCGCCGTCGACGCCAACCCGGCCAAGGAGGAGATCGCCCGCCGCCTGGGCGCCACCGACTTCGTCGACGCCAGCGCCGTCGACGACCCCGTGGTCGCGGTGCGGGACCTCGGCCTGCCCGACGGCGTCGACCACGTCTTCGAGTGCGTCGGCCACCCGGCCCTCGTCCGCCAGGGGATCGCGATGCTCGACTGGGGCGGGACGATCACGCTGCTCGGCGTGCCCAAGCTGGGCACCGAGGCGAGCTTCGTGGTCAACGACCTCTACAACGACCGCTCGATCCTCGGCTGCCGCTACGGGTCGACCCGGCCGCACCACGACATCCCCCTGCTGGTCGGGTTCTACAAGGACGGGCGGCTGCTGCTCGACGAGATGGTCAGCCAGGTCTACCCGCTCGACCAGGTCACGCAGGCGCTCGACGACCTGCACCACGGGAAGCTCAACCGCGGGGTGCTCGCGGTGTCCGGTTCCTGACGCACCAAGGAGAGACCATGGAGTTCGGCGTCTTCGCCCAGTTGTTCGTGCCCCGCTTCGAGCTCGAGCAGGACCCCGAGGCCGAGCACAAGCGGATCTTCCGCAACGTCGAGATCGTCAAGGCGGCCGACCGCACCGGCTTCAAGTACGTGTGGTGCCCCCAGCACCACTTCCTCCTGGAGTACAGCCACATGCCGGGGCCGGAGGCCTTCCTCGGCTACTGCGCCGCGCAGACCGAGCGGGTCCACCTGGGCTCGGCGATCCTCAACATCACCCCGCCGGTCAACAAGCCCCAGCGGGTGGCCGAGAACGTCGCCCTGCTCGACCACCTGACCAACAACCGGTTCGAGTTCGGCACCGGCCGCGGCTCGTCCACCACCGAGGTGCTCGGCTTCGACATCCCGAGCGTCGAGATCACCAAGGCGATGTGGCGGGAGACGATCCGCGAGATCCCGAAGATGTGGAAGGACCGGCCCTACAGCTTCGAGGGCGAGTTCTTCCGCATGCCCGAGCGCAACGTCCTGCCCAAGCCGCACGGGCCGCTGCACCCGGCGATCTGGGTGGCCGGCGGCAGCCCCGGCACCTTCACCGAGGCCGGCGAGATGGGCCTCGGCGTCTTCTGCTTCGCCATCGGGCGGCCCACCGACATGGAGCCGTTCGTGACCGCCTACAAGGACGCCATCACGCACGCCACCCCGGTCGGCGACTACGTGAACGACAACATCATGGGCGTCACGAACATGCTCTGCATGGAGGACCGGGACAAGGCGTTCGAGACGGCCGCCAACATGGGCATGAACTACTACTCGTCGCTGGCCTACCACTGGCTCGACAACGTGCCCCGGCCCAAGAACCTCCCCCCGTGGCCGCAGAAGATCCCCGAGCCCACGCCCGAGGAGGTCGAGCGCCTCTCCGCCGAGGGCTTCATCGCCGTCGGCGACCCCGACGACTGCGCCCGCGCGGTGCAGCGGTGGGTCGACCTGGGCTTCGACCAGCTGACCTTCAGCCCCACCACGAACACGCTGCCGACCGAGGTCGTCATCGAGTCGATGGAGCTGTTCGGGCGCGAGGTCATCCCCCGGTTCGACAAGGACCCGGAGCACTCGACGACGAGATACCGTCGAGAGGCGGCGGCGCGCCTGACCGGCTGAGCCGCCGCCGACGAGGCAGCAGCCGGGGGGACGACAGGGGGAGCCGATGGCGACGGTGCCGCGCACCTTCAACATGGCCGACGTCTGGGAGATGGCGGCGGACGCCGTCCCCGAGCGGGAGGCCCTCGTGGTGGGGGAGCAGCGGCGCACCTACGCACAGCTCGAGGAGCGGGCCAACCGCCTGGCCCACCACCTCGCGGCGCGGGGCATCGGGCCGGGCGACCACGTCGCCCTCTACCTCGAGAACTGCGCCGAGTACGTCGAGGCGATGCTGGCGACCTGGAAGCTGCGGGCGGTCCCCATCAACGTCAACCACCGCTACGTCGCCGGCGAGCTGGCCTACCTGCTCGACAACAGCGACTCGGTGGCGGTGCTCACGCAGCCGTCGCTGCTCGGCACCGTCGAGTCGGTGGTCGCCGGGACGGACGACATCCGCTTCGTCCTCGTCACCGGCGACGACTACGAGGCCGCTCTGGCCGCCGCCTCGCCCGAGCGGCCCGTCGTGCCCGGCCGGGGCGACGACGACCACTACATCATCTACACGGGCGGCACGACCGGCATGCCCAAGGGCGTCGTGTGGCGCCACGCCGACGCCTTCTTCGCCTGCATCGGCGGCGGCGACCCCACCCGCCTGGAGGGCCCGGTCGAGCGGCCCGAGGAGCTGCCCGACCGCATCACCGAGCAGCCGGTGTGCTACCTGCCGGTGGCGCCGCTCATGCACGCCGCCGCCCAGTGGACCTCGCTGTCGTGGCTGTTCCAGGGCAGCAAGGTCGTGCTCATGCCGGGCGGGCCGCTCGACCCCGACGCCGTGTGGCGGACGGTCGGCGCCGAGTCCGTCAACCTCCTCACCGTCGTCGGCGACGCCGTCGCCCGGCCGCTGCTCGACGCCTGGGACCGCGCGGTGGCCGAGGGGCGGCCCTACGACATCTCGTCGCTCTACTCGATCTCCAACGGTGGCGCGCCGATGGCGCCGACCACCCGCGAGCGCATCTTCGCCACCCTGCCCCAGCTCATCGTGACCGACGGCTTCGGCTCGTCCGAGGCGGGCACCCAGGGGGCGATGCGGGTCGAGCCCGGCGGGCGGCGCGGCGACGCCAAGCTCGTGCGGTTCGACCAGCCGACGAAGCCGACGATCGTCGTCGGGCCCGACGGCCGCGAGGTCGAGCCCGGCTCCGGTCGGGTCGGGCAGGTCCTCGCCGGCGGCCACCTGCCGCTCGGCTACTACAACGACCCGGAGAAGACGGCGGCCACGTTCGTCGAGCGCGACGGCCAGCGGTGGCTGATCACCGGCGACATGGCCACCGTCACCGCCGACGGCGCCATCGAGCTGCTCGGCCGCGGGTCGCAGTCGATCAACACGGGCGGCGAGAAGGTCTTCCCCGAGGAGGTCGAGGGCGTCCTGAAGGGCCACGCCGACGTCTACGACTGCCTCGTCGTCGGCGTGCCCGACGAGCGCTGGGGCAGCGCGGTCACCGCGGTCGTGCAGCCGGCGCCCGGCGCCTCGCCGACGCTGGAAGCGCTCGTCGCCCACTGCAAGGCGTCCCTCGCCGGCTACAAGGCCCCCAAGCACCTGGTGGTCGTCGACCGGATCGTCCGCTCGCCGTCGGGCAAGGCCGACTACCGCTGGGCCCGCGAGGTGGCCGAGAAGGCCGTGACGCCCGCCTGACCGCTCGGCGTCAGCCGCCGTAGCAGTAGGCGCGCCACTCGCCCGTGCGGGGGAGCGGGCACAGCGCGCCCGCCGCCCGCAGCATCCACCCCAGCACCTCGTCGAGGGCGTCGGCGGTGGTGGCCGGCGGCGGGACGACGACGATGCCCCGCTTGGCGTGGTCCTGGACCCGCTGCCAGCCGGGCGGCAGCGGGACGCCCCGCTCGGCCAGCACCTCGAGCGCCCGCGGGCCCTGGCCGTGCTCGACGCCCACCTGGGCCGGCCGGCGCCCCTGCGGCGTCGTCCAGGTGGCCATCGGCACCGTCGGCCCACGACCGCCGACCAGCGACGACAGCAGCGACCGGGGCGGCGGCTCGTCCACGTCGAGGCCGGGCGAGAGGTTGACCCAGCCGGTGCCGGCCGCGGCCATGGCGACCATGCGCTCGACCACCGGCGCGCGGTGCTGCTCGCTGAACTCGAGGACGACCGGCTCGCGCACGGGCACGGCGACACGATACGGCCGGGTGGGCCGGCCCCGTCGCCGCGGCGCCGGAGCCGACTGGCGAGCCGCGCGCCGAGCTGACCTAGGGTCACGCGGGTGCGGGCATCCCCCCTGTTGCGCTGGAGCGTCGGGCTGACCCTCGCCCCCCTGGCCGTCTCCGCGGCCTACCTCCTGGCCGTCCACCCCCGCTACACGCCGATCGGCGACGTGGCGATGACCCAGCTGGTGACCCGCGACATCGGCCGGTACTGGGTGGAGCTCGGCCCCTACTCGCGCGACGGGTGGTTCCACCCCGGGCCGGCGGTGTTCTACGTGCTCGCCGTGCCCTACCGGCTGCTCGGCAGCACCACGGCGGCGATGAACGCGGGGGCGCTGCTCGTCAACGCCGCGTCGGTGGCCGGCGTCGCCGCGATCGCCCGCCGGTACGGGGGCGTCCGGGTGGCGGTCATCGCCCTCGTGGGGTGCGCCCTGCTCATGCGCTCGCTCGGGCCCGACGAGGTGCGGGTGCCCTGGAACCCCTACATCACCGTCCTCCCCTACCTGCTGCTGGTCTTCCTCACTTGGGCCATGATCGAGGGCGAGCGCTGGGCCCTGCCGGCCGCGGTGGCCGTGGCGTCCTTCGTCGCCCAGACCCACATCGGCTACGTCCTGCTGGCGGTGCCGCTGGTGGCGGTCGGGGCGGGCTGGATGCTCGCCGATGCGGTGGTCGCGGTGCGCCGCGACCGCAGCGACCCCGCGCTCCGGCGGCTCGTCGCGCCCGCGGCCGTCGCCGCCGGGATCGGCGCGCTCGTGTGGCTGCCGCCGCTCGTCGAGCAGATCGCCGTCGACCCGGGGAACATCACCCGGGCGCTCGAGTGGATGGACGAGGGCGGCCCGGCCGGCGACGAGCCGGCCGGCTGGCTGAAGGGCTGGCGACTGGTGTCGGCCCAGCAGGGGCTGCCGCCCGAGTGGCTGTTCGGCCGTCGGCCGCTGAACGTGGTGACCGAGCCCCACTACGTCAACGAGGCGATGGCACCCGTCCTGCTCGTCGTCGTGGCCGCGGCGGTCCACCACCTGTGGCGTCGGGGGATGCGACCGGCTCTCCGCCTGGCCGCGGTGTGGCTGCTGGCGTCGCTGCTCGGCGTCGTCGCCGTGGCCCGGACCGTCGGGCCGGTCTACGAGTACCGGATCGGCTGGTCGAGCGCCCTCGGCATGGTCTCGGGGATGGTCGTCGCCTGGGCCGGGGCCGATGCGGCGCTGCGCCGGTGGCCGGCACCCGCCCGGCGGCTCGGCGGCCCGGTCGCGGTCGCGGCCCTGGCCGTCCTCGCCGTCGTGGGAGCGGTCGCCCACGTGCGCGCCGGCGTCCCCCAGGCGGCGGCCGAGGCCCGCCTGGCGGCCGTGCTGCCCGACGTCCTCGACGCCCTCGACGACCTCCCCGAGGACGACCGCCCGGTCCTCGTCGACGGCCGGACGACCTTCGAGGCCCGTGCCTACGCGCCGGGACTGGTGCTCGAGCTCGAGCGGCGGGGCATCGACGCCCGGCTGGCGGGCGACCCGGTCGTGGGGGAGCACCGGGCCGACGACGGCGGCCCCCGCCGGGCCCACCTGCTGATCGAGACCGGGGAGCGGATCGAGCGGACGGCGGCCCGCGACGACACCCGGCTGGTGGGCAGGGACGGCGACGCCGGCGGGCAGGACGACGGCGACACGCCGCCGCTCGCCGTGTTCCTCGTCGAGCAGGGCGACGACGGGTCGTAGGCTGCGCTGCCATGGAGCTCCCCCAGGCCCTCCGTGAGGCGATCGAGACCCAGATCCTCGAGCACGAGCCGGCGCAGGCCGCCGTCGTGCTGCGCGACGCGGTCAACGCCCTGGGGGCGGAGGAGGTGGCGGGCGGCCTGCTCGACGCGGCCGCCGTGGCCCTGCGGATCATGGTGTCGGAGACCGACGAGGCCTTCGACCAGGTCGAGCTGCTCGACCGGCTGGCGCTCGACGGCGCGGTGCCGGAGGAGAACATCGACCTGCTGTCCCGGCTGCTCACCTTCGCCGCCTCGACCGCCGGTGGCATCCGTCCGCCGGTCGGGCGCGTCATCGAGGAGCTCGGGGCCGAGCGGGCCCTCTTCGGCGCCTGGCTGACCACGCTGTCGGCCATCCGGGTGGTGGCGATCAGCCTCGAGCGCACCGAGGCCGACGTCGCCGAGGACGTCCTGCGGGTCGTCGACGCCTTCTGAGTGAGCCCCGGCGGCCCGAGCTCGCCCGACCGCCCTCGGGTCGTCGGTCGGCGGGCGCCGCCGTGTCCGGGGCGGCGCACGTGCCGGTCGTCGCCGTCCTCCCGGGCGGGCGGTGCCCACGCGCCGTCCCCTAGAATCTGACGGTACGTCAGATCTTGGAGTGGAGCGAGGGGAGAGACATGGGGCTGCTCGAGGGCAAGGTCGCCGTCGTCACGGGGGCGGGCCACGGCATCGGTCGCGGGCACGCGCTGGAGCTGGCGAAGCACGGCGCCAAGGTGGTCGTCAACGACCTGGGCACGTCGGTCGACGGTGAGGGGTCGTCGCGGGACGCCGACCTGACCGTCAAGCTCATCGAGGCGCGGGGCGGAACCGCCGTCGCCAACTACGAGGACGTGGCCGACCACGAGGGTGCCGGCCGGATGATCGCCCAGGCGGTCGACACCTGGGGGCGCCTCGACATCCTCGTGAACAACGCCGGCATCGTCCGTGACGGCGCCATCTGGAACATGTCGCCGGAGGACTTCGACGCCGTCATGCGGGTGCACGTGCGGGGCACGTGGTGCCCGTCGCACTGGGCGGCCAAGCACTGGCGCGAGCGCCACAAGCGGGGCGAGACCTTCACCGGCCGGATCATCAACACCACCTCGGGCGCCGGCCTGGTCGGCAACTTCGGCCAGTCCAACTACGCCACGGCCAAGGCGGCGATCGCCGGCCTCACCCTGACCCTGAGCCTCGAGCTGTACAAGATGGGCGTCACGGTCAACGCGGTGGGCCCCGCCGGTGCCACCCGCATCACCGCCACCATGCCCGGCGCCCCGCCGGTCATCGAGCCGGACGAGGTGCCCGAGGACGAGTGGAACCCGATGGACCCGGCGGTCTCGTCCCCGCTCGTCGCCTGGCTGGCGTCGGACCAGGCGCAGCACGTCACCGGCCAGGTCATCCGGGCCGTCGGCGAGAACATCATCTGGATGCGGGGCTGGACGGACGGGCCGTCGATCAACAACGGCGGCAAGCGCTGGGACGCCACCACGCTCGGCACGCTGCTGAACACCGACGTGTTCGGCACCCGGGCCCCCGGACTGCGCTACTGAGCGCACCGCGGCTAGCGTCGCGACCCCATGGGGGGAGGCGACGACGTCGCGGCGAGCGCCCAGGCGTACCTGCGCCACGTCCAGTACCGCGACAGCAGCCGGCTCGCGGCCCGGGCCCGCCTGCACGTGAAGTACAGCACGGCGCCGGTCGCCTGGTTCCCCTGGGTCGTGTCGCAGATCGACTGGCCCGCCGACGCGGAGGTGCTCGAGGTCGGCTGCGGCGCGGGCTGGATGTGGGCCGAGGCGTCGGCCCGCCTGCCCGGCGACCTCTCGCTCACCCTGTCCGACATCTCGGCCGGGATGGCGCGAGAGGCGCTCGGGCGGGTGGGCTCGCTCGGCCGCTACCGCCGGGCGACGGCCGCGGTCGCCGACGTGCAGCGGCTGCCCTTCGCCGACCGGAGCTTCGACGTGGTCGTCGCCACCTACGTCCTGCACCACGTGCCCGACCCCCGACGGGCCGTGGCCGAGATGGCCAGGGTGCTGCGGCCGTCCGGGGCCGTGCTGATCGCCTGCGTGGGCGGTGACCACCTGGCCGAGCTGCGCGAGATCCGCGAGGAGGTGTTCGGCCCCGCGGTGCCCGCCGAGCTGGCCTGGTCGTTCGACGCCGACGCCGGGGCGGCGATGCTGCCTGCCCACTTCGGCTCGGTCGAGTGGCGGCCCTACGCCGACCAGCTCGACTGCCGCGACCCCGACGACGTCGTCGAGTACCTGGCCTCGACGCCGCCGGTCGAAGGTGCCGCACCGGACGAGCGGGCCCGGGTCGTCGACGCCGTGCGGGCCCGGTTCGGCCGCGGCGGCGGCCGGCTGCGGGTGCGCAAGGACACGGGCCTGTTCGTCTGCCGGGCGCCGCGGCACCTCTGAGCGGTGCCGCGGCGCCCGGGCGCGCCGGGGCGGTGCCCCCAGCAGCACCGCCCCGTGATCGTCGGTCCTGACGTGGTGCGCCCGCCGCGCGGGCCACCGGGTCAGATCAGGCCCAGCTGCCGTGCGCAGTGGGGCCACTGGCCCCACCCGGCGCGGGCCTGCAGGATCTGGCCGTAGTAGATCTGCGTCTCCCGCGGGTGCTCGTGCGGGAGGCCCGGGCCACCGACCGAGCGCCAGGTCTCGGCGGAGAACTGCAGGCCGCCGTAGTACCCGTTGCCCGTGTTGATGTGCCAGTTGCCGCCGGACTCGCACTCGGCGAGGGCGTCCCAGGTGGCGTAGTCGTTGGGGTCGCCGAAGCCGCCCCCGCTCGACGGCGGCGCGGTGGGCGGCGGCGCCGTCGTCGTCGTGGTGGTCGGGGGCTCGGTCGTCGTCGTGGTCGGCGGCTCGGTGGTCGTGGTGGTCGGGGGCTCGGTCGTCGTCGTGGTCGGCGGCAGGGTGGTCGTCGTGCGCATCGAGATCAGCGCGTCCGCCCGCGCCTGGTCGCGCTGGGTGGCGTTGCGGCGCAGCGCGACGATCGACGTGTCGGAGCCTGCGGCCTCGACCGCGTCCTTGCCGCCCTTCTCGCCCGGCACGAGGGCGTTGGCGACGAGCACGGGGCCGACGAGGAGGGCGATGCCGGCGACGCCACCGGCGACGGCTCGACGGGCGGAGCGGCCGCGGTTCGAGCCGTCGTCGGGACTCGGCGGGTGGTCGGTCCGATCGGACATCAGAGGGGGTCTCCTTCCGTCAGCGCGCGCGTCCGTAGCGGCCTGGAAGGGGGGAGAACAACCAAGGGCGCCCCAGCGCGTGCCGTCCTGTGCGGTTGGTGCAAGGAGTTTGTCACGATCGACATGCTTTCGCAATGTTCGGCGCCGGTGGGGGACCCTCCCGTGACGCCGAAAACCCAGCGGCGCAACGCTAGATCGCGGCGACGGGCCGGCGCGCATCGGGCGAGCCGGAACTTCTGACTGATCGTCAGATCTGCGCGATGATCGTGCCGTGCGAGCAGCAGCGAGGGGGACCGCGCCGTGACCCGGACCGACGGACGAGGGCCGCTGGCGGGGGTGCGCATCGTCGAGTGCTCGATGCTCGGCCCCGGGGCCGTCACCACCCACCTGGCCGACCTGGGGGCCGACGTCATCAAGGTCGAGCCCCCCTCCGGCGACTACGTGCGGGAGATGACCTGGCCCATCGTCGAGGGCGTGTCGCTGATGCACCTGCACATCAGCCGGGGCAAGCGCTCGATCACCCTCGACCTGCGCACCGACCAGGGCCGCGAGGTGTTCCTCGACCTGGTGCGCGACGCGGACGCCGTCGTCGAGGCCATGCGGCCCGGCGGCCTCGAGCGCCGGGGCCTGGGCTACGACGTGCTGCGCGGCGTCAACCCCCGGCTCGTGTTCATGACCATCTCCGGCTACGGCATGACCGGCCCGTACAAGGACATGCCGAGCCACGGCGTGGCCTACGACACCTGGGCCGGGCTGGTGAACCCGGGCATCGACGAGGAGGGGTTCGCCTACATCCCCGAGCACCCGTCGATGGGCATCCACGCCGGCCCGCTGTTCGGCGCGCTGGGCATCCTGGCCGGCATCGTGCAGGCCCGGGCCACCGGGGAGGGCTGCCGGATGGAGGTGGCCCAGGCCGACGCGGCCGCCGCCATGGACTGGTACCGCAGCGAGACCTGGAAGGCCTACGAGCGGCCCGAGTCGGAGGTGACCGGCAACAAGGCCGACAACTACGAGCGCCGGGCCCCCGGCACCGCGGGCATGCGCCACGGCGTGCGCTACCAGATCTACGAGTCGAAGGACGGCTTCGTGCTGTTCCAGGCGTCGGAGCGGGTGTTCTGGCGCAACTTCTGCGCCGGCGTCGGCCGCATGGACCTGTTCGAGCGCTGGCCGGGCGCCGAGGTGGCCGACCACGCCGCCGGCAACCGCGAGCTGCAGGCCGAGCTGCGCGAGATCTTCCGCCAGCGGACGACCGCCGAGTGGGTGGCCTTCGGCGACGAGCACGACACGCCCATCGCCCCGGTCAACACGCCCAAGACGCTGCTGGACGACCCGCAGTTCAAGGCCCGCATGCCCCTGCTGCCCCGGGAGCGCCTGGGCGCCGAGCAGCTGCCGACGCCGATCAAGCTGGTCGACGGCTCCCTGCCGGTGCCGACCCGGGCGCCGACCGTCGGCGAGCACACCGACGAGATCCTGCGCGAGGTGCTCGGCTACGACGAGGCGAGGGTCGCCGAGCTGCGGGCGTCCGGCGCCCTGGGGTGATCGCCGGTCACCCACGGTGACCGACCCCCTCGATAGGGTGCCCCGGGTGCGTCGCAGGATCCGCCCCGTCGTCGCCAGCACGGCGCTCGTGCTCGGCCTCGCGGCCGTGCAGGGCGTCGGCGTGGCCACGCACGCGCTGCGGGGTGGCGAGCCGCCCGTCCGGGGGCTGGCCGCGCTGCCGGCGTCGCTGCGGGCCGACGACCGGGCCGAGCGCGACGTCGACGCCTACGCCGGGCCGGGCACGTGGGTGGACGTCTACGACATCGGCGCCACCGGGGACCCCCCGACCGTCACCCCGGCCGACGTCGACGCCATGGCCGAGGCCGGCGTGCGGACGATCTACCTGCAGGCGGCCCGCGACCAGGGCCGCGGGCGCCCCGGTGTCGTGGCGCCCGCCGTCCTCGGCGCGTTCCTCGTGCGGGCCCACGAGCACGACATGCGGGTCGTCGGCTGGTACCTGCCCCGGTTCGGCGACGTCGACCGCGACCTGGCCCACCTGGAGGCGATCGCCACGTTCGAGGTGTTCGGCCACCGCTTCGACGGCATCGCCGTCGACATCGAGTGGACCGACGACGTGCCCGGCCACCGGGAGCGCTCGGCGCGGCTGGTCGAGCTGTCGCAGCGGCTGCGGGAGGCGGTGGGCGACGAGGCGCTGGGTGCCATCGTCATGCCGCCGGTGCACCTCGAGGAGGTGAACACCGACCTCTGGCCCGGCTTCCCCTGGGAGGAGCTGGCCGACCTGTACGACGTGTGGCTGCCCATGGGCTACTGGACCGTGCGGACCCCCGCGTCGGGCTTCCGCGACGCCGCCCGGTACACGGACGAGAACCTGGCCCGGCTGCGCGGCCACGTCGGCGACGACGCGGTCGTGCACCCGATCGGCGGGCTGGCCGAGGACGCGGGGCCCGACGACGTGGCGGGGTTCGCGGCGCAGGCCCGCCGCCACGACAGCATCGGCGCCTCGCTCTACGACTGGGCGACGGCGCGCCCCGGCGCCCAGCTGCAGCTGGCGACCGCGCTGGGCGGCTGACGCGCCCATCAGCCGGCCACCTCGGGCCAGGCCGCGCCGGCGACGGCCGCGACCGCCGCGGCCAGGTCGGGGCGCAGCAGGGCGTGCACGGCGGCGAGCAGGTCGGCGCGGGCCGGGAGGCGGGCGAGCAGCCAGCGGGCCCACATGCCGTCGTCCATCCAGGCCGCCAGCGCCTCCGGCACCGGCGGGCCGGGCACGTCGGCCAGGGTGGGCTCGGCCCGCAGCCGGTGCCACGGCCACGCTTCGGCCAGCGCCGCCGCGGCCGCCGCCAGGCCGGCCGGGTCGGGCACCCCGCCCGGGTGGTGCCCGCCCGCCGGGCCCGCCGCCGGGTGCAGCCGGGCGACCTCCGGCCACGACCCGGGGGCGGTGCCCGGGCCGGTGGCCGCCCGCTCGACCAGGCGGTCGAGCCACACCAGCGTCCACAGCCCGAGCGTGGAGGGCGGCGGCGGGGCCGTCGGCAGCCCCAGCGCCCGGCGGCACGCGTCGGCCACCGTGCCCTGCGGCGGGTCGGCCAGCGGCGTCGTGCGGTCGCCCCGGCGGACCACCCCGGCGGCGGCGCCGGCCCGGTCGAGCAGCACGGTGACCCGCACCGGCTCGGCCACCGGCCGCGCCGCCGGGCCCGTGGGCGGCCCGCCGCCGGCGAGCACGCGGCCCCGCCCCGCGCACGACACGCCGAGGGCCGGCCAGTGGGCCGGGGCCGTGAACCCGAGCAGCACGTCGAGGGGGTGGGCGCCCTCGAGCGGGAACCAGGCGAGGGGGCTGCCGGCCGGGGCGAGAGGGCCGACCCGCAGGACGGCGCCGTCGACGCCGGCGGCGTGGAGCTCGCGGTCGGCGGCGAGCACGAGGCTCGCGAGGCGCGCAGGGGCAGGGGAGCGGGACACGGGTGCCTCCCGGGGCTGATCGCCGTTCGCCGGTGATCAGCGCCGGGGGCCCGGCCGGGTGATCACGAACCCGTGGCGGGGGACGCTACCGAGCGGGTGTGACAGCCGGCGGGCCGTCGGCCGCCGGCACGCGGTCGACGCAGCGGGACGCCCCTGGCCACCGCCGCTCGGCCAGGGCCCGGGTGAGGCGGGCGTCGCTGACCACGTAGGCGTGGAGGGCGTCGGGCGGCAGCTCGTGGATGCGGGCCCGGTCGACCTCGACCGGCGTCAGCCCCACCAGCCGGGCCACCGCCTTGAGCGAGCACGAGAGCCGCAGCACCCGCCCGACGTCGCCGCGGTAGACCCGGTACGCGTCGAGGTGGCCGTGGCGGTGCCAGGCGGCCCGGTAGGCGCCGGCGTGGCCGGGCAGCGGCCCGTGGGCCAGGAGCACCGTCGGGTCGGGCCGCAGGCGCAGGCCCAGGCGCACCCCGCAGGCCGCCGCCCGGTCGGCCAGGAACGGCAGGTCGAAGGCGCCGCCGTTCCAGGTGGCGATGACCCCCGGCGGCAGCGCGCCGAGGTGGGCGTCGAGCGCGACCAGCAGCTCGGGCTCGGGACCGTCGAAGACGTGGTCGCCGGCCGGGGTGGACAGGCCCACCGAGACGACGGGCGACACCGCCGGGTCGAGGCCGTCGAGCGAGGTGTCGGTCTCGATGTCGAGCCCGTAGATGGGGACGGCCCCGGCCATGCCGCCAGTATGACGACGCCCTGTGACGCCGTGGCGCACCGTCAGAGGATCTGGCGGAGGAAGAGCTTGGTGCGCTCCTCGACCGGGTTCTCGAAGAAGTGCTCCGGCGTGCCGACCTCGACGATCTCGCCGTCGGCCATGAAGACCACCCGGTCGGCCACCTCGCGGGCGAAGCCCATCTCGTGGGTGACGACGATCATCGTCATGCCCGAGCGGGCCAGCTCCCGCATGACGTCCAGCACCTCGGCGATCATCTCGGGGTCGAGCGCCGAGGTCGGCTCGTCGAACAGCATGATCTTCGGCTGCATGGCCAGCGCCCGGGCGATCGCCACCCGCTGCTGCTGGCCGCCGGAGAGCTGGCCCGGGTACTTGTGCGCCTGCTCGGGGATCTTGACCCGCTCGAGCATCTCCCGGGCCACCTCGACCGCCTTCGCCCGGGGCCAGCGCCGCACCTTGCGGGGCCCGAGCGTCACGTTGTCGAGCACGGTCAGGTGCGGGAAGAGGTTGAACTGCTGGAACACCATGCCGACCTCGCGGCGCACCTCGGCGATGTTGCGCACGTCGTTGGTCAGCTCGGTGCCGTCGACGACGATGCGGCCGCGGTCGTGCTCCTCCAGCCGGTTGATGCAGCGGATGAGCGTCGACTTGCCCGACCCCGAGGGGCCGATCACGACGACGACCTCCTGGCGGCCGACCGTGAGGTCGATGCCCTTCAGGGCCTGGAAGCGCCCGAACCACTTCTCGACCCCGGTGCACTCGATGATCGGCTCGCCGGTGCCCCCGGCGCGGGTGGCCAGCGTCGTCAGGCCGTCGGTCATCGTTCGCCCACCCCCAGGCGTCGTTCGAGCCGCTGGCTCTCCCGCGACATCGTCGAGCACCCCGCCCAGTAGATCAGCCCCACGAAGGCGAGGGCGATGGGCCGCAGGCCCTGGCCGCGGAAGGCGTCCTGCTGCGTGACGATCCGGGTCACCTCGATCAGCTCGAGGAAGCCGATGATCGTCAGCAGCGACGTGTCCTTGAACAGGCTGATGAACTGGCCGACCATCGCCGGGATCACGGCCCGCAGGGCCTGGGGCAGCACCACCAGCCGCATGACGCCGACCGGCGACAGCCCGAGCGCCTGCGCCGCCTCGTACTGGCCCCGGGGCACGGCCTGCAGCCCGCCCCGCACGATCTCGGCGATGTAGGCGGCCTCGAACAGCGTGATGGCGATGACCGCCCGCACGAGGAAGCTCGGCGGCTCCACCGTGTTCGGGAACAGGTAGCCGACCATGTAGCCGCCGAGGAACAGGAGGGTGACCAGCGGGACCGCCCGGAAGGCCTCGATGTAGGCGATCGAGACCAGGCGCAGCGCCCGCAGCGACGACCGGCGGCCGAGCGCCAGCAGCAGCCCGAGCGGGAAGGCCAGCCCGACGCCGGCGATCGTGGCGGCGACGGCCAGGTGCAGGCCGCCCCAGCGGTCCCAGCCGACCCCGTCCTCGCCGGCCACGATGACCTGCAGCGCGGCGACGAGCCCGGCGATCGGCAGCACCCACGCCCAGCGCTGCAGGGGGCGGGGCACGCGCCGGCCGGCCGCGCCCGCGAGCGCCCCCACGACGACCAGCCCGACCGTGCCGACCGTGGGGCCCGGCGTCCGGGTGAAGCCCAGGATCACGGCGACGCACACGACCGCGGGCCAGAAGCGGTGGAGCGCCGCCAGCACCCGGCGGGGCAGCGAGGGGCGGGGCGCGGGCTCCTCGTCGCCGTCGGCGACCCGCCGGGAGGCCTCGGCCAGCGCGCCAGCGGCCAGCCCGCAGGTGGCCACCAGCACGTACAGCGCCACCCACAGGCGCCACAGCTGGTCGACCGGGAAGAACCCGACCATGAACAGGCGGAGGTTGACCCGCACGACCGCCCACTCGGCGGTGACGAAGGCCCACCGGGCCAGGCGGTAGACGACGTACGCGGTGCCCAGGCCGATGACGACCGTGAGCACCGAGTTGAGCGGCGAGGAGAACAGGTTGGCCCGCACCCACTGGCGCGGCGTGAGGTCGCGCCGGGGCGGCTCCGGCTCGGGCGCCCCGATGGGCTCGGCGAGGACGTCGGTGGCGGTCATCAGCGCTCGACCAGGCGGAGGCGGTGGTTGGCGAGGTTGGCGACCAGCGAGATGGCCAGCGAGAGCACGAGGTACATGCCCATGGCGACGAGGATCGCCGGGATCGCCGGGTCACCGTTGCCGATGACGGTGTTGGTGACCCCCATCAGCTCGGCGAAGGCGACGGCGACGCCCAGCGACGTGTTCTTCGTGAGGTTGAGGCACTGGTTGATGATCGGCGGGGTGGCGATGCGGAACGCCTGGGGCAGCACGACGTGGCGGAGGCGCTGGCCGGTGCTGAGGCCGAGGGCGTCGGCCGCCTCGGTCTGGCCCCGGGGCACCGCCTGGATCGAGCCCCGCACGATCTCGGCCACGTGCGACGAGGTGTAGAGCACGAGCCCGACGAGCACCGAGGCGAACGGCAGGCCCATGCGGTTGCCGCCCCTGATGCGCAGTCCGTCGACCTCCGGGCGGCTGACGACGACCGGCCCGTCCAGCGCCAGGTAGGCCACCACCGCCACCACCAGCACGAGGCCCCCCGACCACAGCCAACGGCGGGCCGGGGTGCCCGTCCGCTCCTCCAGGCGGGTCCGCCACACGCCGACCGCGGCGGCGGCCGCCACGGCCAGTCCCAGCGTGACGAGGTACGGCCAGCCGTGGCCGTCGCCCCGCAGCGAGACGACGCCGATCTCCGACACCGACAGGACGAGGAGCCCGTCGATCCGGTCGGCCTCCTGGATCGGCGGCAGGGTGGCCAGGGCGGCGGCGTTGACGAAGACGATGACGACCAGCGGCGGGATGTTGCGCAGCACCTCGACGTAGACGCCGGCGACCCGCCGCACGATCCAGTTGCCCGACAGCCGGGCGATCCCCACGACGGTGCCGACGACCAGCGTGAGGGCGATGCCCAGCAGGGCGACGGTGATCGTGTTGCGCAGGCCCGTCAGCATGGCGTCGAGCACCGTGTCCGACGGCCGCAGGTCGGTGTAGGCGATGCGGAAGCCGGCCTGCTGGTCGAGGAAGCTGAAGTCGAGCTCGACGTCGTTGGCCTGCAGGTTGTCGTAGAGGTAGGCGACGAAGGCGACGACCGCGGCCAGGACGGCCACCTGGAACGCGACGCGCAGCACGCGCACGTCACGCCACAGCGGTGGTCGTCCCCCGGCCGCGGTCGTCGTCGCCATCGTCGTCGCCTCGGTCAGCCCGGCGCGCTCACCGGCTCACCGGTAGGGGGCGGCGTAGAGCAGGCCACCCTCGGTCCACAGGGCGTTGGGCCCGCGCTCCAGGCCGAGCGGCGTGTCGGGCCCGACCGTGCGCTCGTAGATCTCGCCGTAGTTGCCGACCTGGCTGATGACGTCGACGGCGAAGTCGGGCTCGAGGCCGAGGCCGGGGTCGAACGGCGCGGCGTCGCCCTCGCCGTCCTCGCTCGGGATCGGCTGGCCGAGGAACCGCAGGACGTCGAGGTTGTCGCTGCTGCGCATCTCCTCGACGTTCTCGCTGGTGATGCCGAACTCCTCGGCCTGGATCGTGGCGATGATCGTCCAGTTGACGGCGTCGGCCCACTCGTCGTCGCCGTCGCGGACCACCGGGCCGAGCGGCTCCTTCGAGAACGTCTCGTCGAGGATGGTGAGCGCCTCGGGGCCGCCCGCGCTCTCCGGGAAGGTCGAGCGCACGCCCGCGAGCTGCGACTTGTCCGAGGTCCAGCCCTGGCACTGCCCGGCGGTGAAGGCCTCCTGGATCTGGTCGGCCTCGGTGAAGGTCAGCGGCTCGTAGTCGATGCCGGCCTGGGCCGCGGCCGTGGCCAGGTTCAGCTCGGTCGTGGTGCCGGACAGGACGCAGATGGTGGTGCCGTCCATGTCGGCGATCGAGGTGTAGCCCGAGTCGGCCCGCACCATCATCCCCTGGCCGTCGTAGAACGTCGTCTCGAGGAAGCGGGCGTTCTCGGCGCCGTCCCGGCTCGCGGTCCACGTCGTGTTGCGGATGAGCACGTCGATGTCGCCCGCGTCGAGCGCGGTGAACCGCGTCTCGGTGTCGAGCGAGACGTACTCGACGGCCTCGGCGTCGCCGAGGATCCCCGCCGCCACGACCTTGCAGAACTCGATGTCGAAGCCGGAGTACTCGCCGGACTCGTCGACGAGGCCGAACCCGGGGACCGTCTCGTTGACGCCGCAGCGCAGGACGCCCCGGTCGCGCACCTCGTCGAGCAGGCTGCCGCCGCCTCCGCCGCCTCCGCTCCCGGCGGCCTCGTCGTCGTTCGAGTCGTCGCTGCAGGCCGCTGCGGCGAGGCCGAGCGCCAGCAGCACCCCGCCGAGCCTCCACAGACGTGATCGTCGGTGCATGGATCCCCCTTGTCGGCGGCCGCCGACGCCGCCGCCCCCGCCCCCTCACCCTGCGCAGCGCCGGCGTCACGACCTGGCTGTCAGCGCTCGGACCCTATCGACCGCCGGTGCACCGTTGCCGGGGATGTGTGTTTCGATCGCGCTACGGTGTCACCGCCCGCTGCGCGAACTGCTCACGAGGGCCCGGCGCCGTCCAGCACCTGGGTCACCAGCGCCGCCACGGGGCTGCGCTCGGCCCGGGTCAGCGACACGTGGCCGAACAGCGGGTGCCCCTTCAGGCTCTCGATGACCGACGCGATGCCGTCGTGCCGGCCGACCCGGAGGTTGTCGCGCTGGGCGACGTCGTGGGTCAGCACGACCCGGCTGCCCTGGCCGAGGCGGCTGAGGGCGGTCAGCAGCACCGTGCGCTCGAGGTTCTGGGCCTCGTCGATGACGACGAAGCACCCCGTCAGGCTCCGGCCCCGGATGTGGGTGAGCGGCAGCACCTCGAGGACGCCCCGGTCGACGATCTCGTCGATGACGTCCTGGCCCGCGATGGCCTCGAGCGCGTCGGTGACCGCCGCGCCCCACGGCTGCATCTTCTCGGTCTCCGAGCCCGGCAGGTAGCCGAGGTCCTGCCCGCCCACCGGGAACAGGGGGCGGAACACGATGACCCGGTGGTGCGTGCGCTGCTCGAGCACGGCGTCGAGCCCGGCCGCCAGGGCCAGCACGCTCTTGCCGGTCCCGGCCGGCCCACCGAGGCTGACGATGCCGACGTCGTGGTCGGCCAGCAGGTCGATGGCCACCCGCTGCTCGGCCGAGCGGCCCCGCACCTCGAACAGCGCCCGGTCGCTGCGGACCAGGTGCACCCGCTTGTCGTCCCGCAGCCGGCCGAGCGCCGACTGCGTGCCGGCGTGGAGCACGACCCCGGCGTTGCAGGGCAGCTCCCGGGCCTCGGGCACGTCGACCACGTGCTCGGCGAACAGCTCGTCGATGGTCGCCCCGTCCACGTCGAGCTCGGCCATGCCCGACCAGTTGGTGTCCCGGGCCTGCTCGTTGCGGTACTCGTCGGCGTCGAGCCCGACGATCGAGGCCTTGAGGCGCAGGGGCAGGTCCTTGGTCACGATCGTGACGGCGCGGCCCTCGGCCGCCAGGTTGCGCCCGACGGCCAGGATGCGGTGGTCGTTCGAGTCGGCCGACAGCGCCGCCGGGAGGCTGCCGAGGCCGCTGTGGTTCACCTCGACCCGGATCGTGCCGCCGGCGTCGTTGGCCGGCATGGGCCGCAGCAGCGACCCGTGCCGGACCCGCAGCGCCTCCAGCTCGCGCAGCACCTCGCGCGCCGCCCAGCCCAGCTCCGGGTGGTGGCGCTTGGCCTCCAGCTCGGTCAGCACGACGAGCGGGACCACCACCTCGTGCTCGGCGAAGCGCCCGAGCGCCCGGGGGTCCGACAGCAGGACCGAGGTGTCGAGGACGTAGACGCGCGCGTCCGGTGGGTGGGTCACCGCTACCCCCAGGTGTGCCGGGCCGTCGACGACGGCCAGTCAAGCGCGCGCCCCGCCGTCGCGGGTGGATGCGGGCCCGGGGCCGTCGAGGACGAGCACGACGTGGAGCGCGGTGGGGCCGTGGGCCCCCAGCGTCAGCAGCTGCTCGATGTCGCCGGTGCGGCTGGGGCCGGTGACCAGCACCAGCGACGGCGGCAGCCCGCCGCCGGGGTCGCCGAGGTGGCGCAGCACGTCGGCCGGCGTCGGGTGGAGGGCGGCGACCTGGACGACGCACAGGTGCACCGGCGGCAGCAGCGACGCCGTGCGCCCGCCGGCCCGGCGGCTGTCGAGGACGACCGAGCCGGTGGCGGCCACGGCCGCGGCGGCGCCGGTGACCCCGAGCGCGGCTCGGGCGGCGGCCTCGACGGTGAACGGCTCGACCGCCACGCCCCGGTCGGCGAGCCGCCGGGCGACGCCCTCGGCCCCGGGCTCGGCGGTGGCGACGACCGGGCGCCCGCCGAGCTCGTCCACCAGCCGGTCGAGCAGGTCGTCGGGGACGTCGCCCTCGACGACGTGGCAGGTGCCGTCGGCCTCGGCCACCGCCCGGGCGAACGTGCCCACCAGGTCGTCGGGGTCGAGGTTGCGGTAGGCGGGGCGGGGGACGGCGGCGCCGGCGAGCGGCGCCGGCGGCGGGTGGACCGGGTTGGCGGGGACGCCCCCGGCCAGGCGCCGGCGCGCGGGCGCCAGGAACGCCGTCCGGTCGCCGGCCTCGCGCCCCGTGCCGGCCGGGCGCGGACCGTCCATCACAGCCCCCGGCGCCAGCGGTCGCGGAAGCGCTCGCCGGCGGGTCGCGGCACCGTGCGCCCGGCCGCCCAGCCCCGCGCCACCGGCAGGCGGCCGGCCAGCGGCGCGGCCCAGCGCCCCCAGGTGGCGGCCCGGGTGGTCGCGGCGTAGCGGCGGGGGTCGGACCAGGCGGCCGACCACGCCCGCCAGGCCGCCCGTTCGGCCCGGCCGGCGTCGGCCGCCTTCGCCCGCCGCAGCGACAGCAGCAGGTCCTGCAGCGGGATCTGCACCGGGCAGGCGTCCATGCACGCGGCGCACAGCGTCGACGCGTCCGCCACCTCGGCCGCCTCCGGGTGCTCGGCCGCGAGCAGGGGGGTGAGCACCGCCCCCATCGGGCCCGGGTAGACCCAGCCGTAGGCGTGCCCGCCGGTCTGGCGGTAGACGGGGCAGACGTTCAGGCAGGCGCCGCAGCGGATGCAGGCCAGCATCTCGTGGTGCTCGCCGCCGAGCAGCTCGCTGCGCCCGTTGTCGAGGACCACGACGTGCAGCTCCTCGGGGCCGTCGACCTCGCCCGGCCCCCGGGGGCCGGTCACGACGCTCGTGTAGGACGACAGCCGCTGGCCGGTGGCGGACCGGGCCAGCAGGGCGAGCAGCAGCTCGGCCTGGTGCCAGTCGGCGGCCAGGCGCTCCATGCCGAGCACGACGACGTGCACCCGGGGGAGGGCGGTCACCAGCCGGCCGTTGCCCTCGTTGGTGACGAGCACGATCGAGCCCGTCGAGGCGACGGCGACGTTGGCGCCGGTGACGCCGACGTCCGCGCCGAGGAACACGTCCCGGAGCCGCCGGCGGGCGAAGGCGACGAGCTCGGCCGGCTCGGTGGGGAGGTCGGCGGGCGCCGCCACCGCGTCGACGAACAGGTCCCGGATCTGGTGGCGGTCCTTGTGCAGCGCCGGGGCGATGATGTGGCTCGGCGTCTCGCCGGCGAGCTGGACGATCCACTCCCCGAGGTCGGTCTCGACCACCTCGGCCCCCGCCGCCTCCAGGGCCGGGTTCAGGTCGATCTCCTCGGTGGCCATCGACTTGGACTTGGCCACCCGGCGGGCGCCCGTCGACCGCACGACCTCGACGACGTAGCGGCGGGCGTCGGCCGCCGTCGGCGCCCAGCACACGTGCCCGCCGAGGTCGAGCACCCGGTCGGCGAACTGCTCCAGCAGGTCGGGCAGGCGGGCGAGCACGTCGGCCTTGACCGCCCGGGCGGCCCGGCGCAGCGCGTCGGGCCCGCCGCCCTGGCCGTCGTCGAGCTCGGCCAGGCCCCGCAGGCGGTGGGAGGCGAACCGGTCGACGGCTCGGGCGACGTTGCCCCGCAGCCGCTCGTCGGCCACCGCCGCGGCGGTGCGCTCGCGCAGGGTGGTCCCGGACAGCTGGTGCCCGCTCACGACCCCCGCTCCTCCTCGTCGGGCAGGGCGTCGGCCAGCACCTCCGCGAGGTGGCGCACGGCCAGCGGCCGCCCGGTCGCCTCGGCCCGGGCGGCGAGGTGGACGAGGCAGGAGGTGTCGCAGCCCACCAGCACGTCGGCCTCCGGGGCGCCGTCGGCGAGGGCGCGCAGCTTCTCGTCGGCCATGGCCACCGAGGCCTCCGGCAGCTTGACGCTGAAGGTGCCGCCGAAGCCGCAGCAGCGGTCGGCGCCGTCCCAGTCGAGCACCTCGCAGCCCTCGACCGACGCCGCCAGCCGCCCCGGGGGCTCGGCCACCCGCAGCTCCCGAAGCATGTGGCAGCTGGCGTGCAGCGCCACCCGGACCGGGCGGTCCAGCCGCAGCGGGGGCAGCGCGCCGGCCCGGGCGTCGAGCAGCTCGGACAGCTCGCGGGTGCGCTCACCCACCCGGCGGGCCCGGGCCGCGGCGTCGTGGTCGCCGACCACCTCGAACAGCTCCGGCCAGAACACCCGGACCATCGTGGCGCACGAGCCGGCCGGCACGACCACCGCCTCGGCGCCGGCGTCGAGGTCGGCCTCGAGCGCGGCGAGGGTCGTGCGGGCCACCCGGGCGGCGTCCTCGGCGAACCCCGCGTTCCACGCCGGCTGCCCGCAGCAGGTCTGGTCGAGGTTGCAGGTCACCTCGCACCCGGCGGCGCGCAGCACCCGCACGGCGGCGGTGCCGACCTCGGGGGCCAGCACGTCGGCCACGCAGGTGATCATCAGCGAGACGCGCACCGCACCACCCTACGTGGGTCCCTACGCTGGCGGCCCATGCCGTCCCGCCCCTGCACGTTCTGCGAGATCGTCGCCGGGCGCCAGCCGGCCCACGTCGTGCTCGACGACGAGGTGGCGGTGGCGTTCCTCGACGTGCGCCCGCTGTTCAAGGGGCACACGCTGCTCGTGCCGCGCGACCACGTCGAGACGCTGGGCGACCTCCCGCCCGAGCTCGTCGGGCCCTACTTCGAGCGGGCCCAGCGGCTGGCCCGGGCCATGGAGGACCCGGCCGGCATGGGGGCGGCCGGCTCGTTCGTCGCCATGAACAACCGGATCAGCCAGTCCGTGCCCCACCTGCACACCCACGTCGTGCCCCGCAACCGCAAGGACGGGCTGCGGGGCTTCTTCTGGCCCCGCACCCGCTACGCGGACGACGCCGAGGCCGCCGCGGTCGCCGCCCGCCTGCGGGGCGCGCTCGACGGCGCCCCGGCGGCCGGCTCAGGGCTCGAAGCGCACTGACGGCCGGCCGCCCTCCACCGTGATCGTGGCGGGCACGCCCAGCAGGTCGAGCGGGTCGCCCGCCAGCGAGGAGGTCCGCACGGTGACGACCCGACCCTTGGCCTCGCCGGCCACGATCGTCAGGTCGACCGCCACCGAGCCGTCGTCGCGGGTGGCGGTGTCGACCACGAAGGCGTCGTAGGTGCCGTCGGGCAGCGGTCCGGTGGTCTCGTCGGTCACACCAGCAGTCTGGCCCACCCGGCGGCGGGGGCGGTCGCCCACCCCGGGCGCCGTGTCGTGGCGGCCCCGCGCCATCCGGCATGCTGGGGCAGGTGATCCGAGGCGAGAGCACAGCCGGACAGCTCCTCATCGCCGAGCCCCTGCTCGGCGACCCCAACTTCGAGCGCACCGTCGTCCTCATGATCGAGCACACGGCGGACGGCGCGCTGGGCGTGGTGCTCAACCGCCCGACCGACGTCGAGGTCGCGTCGGTGCTCGACGGCTGGGCCGAGCTGGCGGCGCCGCCGGCGGTCGTCTACCGGGGCGGCCCCGTCGAGCCCAACGGCGTGCTCGCGCTGGCCCGGCGGGCCCGCCGCGACGTCGAGCCCCCGGGGTGGAACCGGGTGGTCGGGGAGGTCGGCACCATCGACCTCCACAGCGACCCCGCCGACCTGAGGGACGCCGTCACCGGTGTCCGGTTCTTCGCCGGCTACTCCGGCTGGGGCGCCGGCCAGCTCGAGGGCGAGCTGGCCGAGGGGGCCTGGCTCGTCGTGCCGGCCGTCGGCGACGACGTGTTCGCCGCCGACGCCGAGGAGATGTGGCGGGCGGTCCTGCGCCGCCAGGGCGGCAAGGTGGCGATGCTCGCCCACTTCCCGCCGCACCCGTCGCTCAACTGACGGGCGGGGGCCCGCAGGTCCCTACAGGTCGGTGATGGCCTTGAAGGCCTCGCCGTAGGCCGCGCCGGCGAGCGCCCCGTGCTCGGCCAGCCGGTCGCGCACCCGGGCCCGGAAGGCGGCGAGCTGGCGGTCGCGCTCGGGCGAGTCGGGGTCGACGAACATCGTCGAGCGCATCTGCGAGCGGTGCCGCTCGAGGGCCTCGAGCTTGCGGGCGACGTCCTCCTCGCCGACCACCTCGACGTGGTCGGGCTCGTCGGCCTCGAACAGCAGCAGCGCCGCGGGCCGGTGGTGGGCCACCTGCTGCTCGGGGAAGAAGTGCGGGTCGCGGGCGGCGACGACGCCGTCGACGGTCAGGAAGCCGGCGTGGCGGTGGTCGGGGTGCAGCCGGTAGCGGCGCCACGGGTCGTGGCCGAGCACGACGGTCGGGCGCAGCCGGCGGATCCAGTAGGCGACCTCCCAGCGCTGGCGCACGCCGGACTCCAGCTCGCCGTCGGGCCAGTCCAGGAACACGACCTCGCCGGTGGCGCCCAGCGCCCGGGCCGCCTCCCGCTGCTCCTCCCGCCGCTGGGCCACCAGCTCGGCCAGGTCCTGGGCGGGGTCCCAGCTGCCCTTCGAGCCGTCGGTGCAGACGAGGTGGTGCACCTCGCAGCCGGCGGCGGCCCACTTGGCCAGCGTCGCCCCGCACCCGAACTCGACGTCGTCGGGGTGGGCGCCGATGGCGAGGGCGCGCTCGGGCGTCGGCAGGTCGACGGTCGGGGTGCTCACCGCGATCCGGCCCGGAGCGCTGCCGCGCCGGGGAACGCCAGGTCGGCGGGCAGGTCGACGTCCCAGCCCAGCCGCGGGTCCTGCACGATCCGGACCGGCGCCCCCAGCCGGAGGGCCTCGGCCCGGTGCCGTCCGAACGACCCCGCGCCGTAGGAGAACCGGAACGGCAGCGACGTCGGCAGCGCCACCACGTTGGTGCCGTCGAAGCGGCGGTCGGGCACGAGCGACACGCCCGGGAAGTCGGCGAGCCAGTCGAGCCGGGTGGCGAGCGGCAGGTCGGCGTGGGCGACGATGGCGTGCTCGACGCCGTCGGCCCGCAGCGCGGCCACGCCGTCGGCGACGGCGCCGTTGAGGCCCCGGCCCGGGCACCAGACGACCCGGGCGCCGGCGCGCTGCGCCCACGCCCGCACCTCCTCGTCGTCGCAGACGACGACGGCCGGCAGCGGCTCGGCGGCCAGGAGGACGATCTCGGCCATGTGCCGGGCCAGGTCGGCCCGCTCGCCGGGGTCGAGGGCGGTGGCCAGCCGGACCTTGGCCTGGGTGAAGGCCTTCACCGGCACGATCACGGCGGCGGAGGGCGTCGCGGACACTGGCGCGCAGCGTACTGCCGGGCCGCGACCGGCCGACAAGGCGTCCGCCGCCGCCGCACGCCGACCGCCGCCGGCAGGCCACGGACGGGGGCGCGGTCGCCGATTACCGTGGCGGACATGCCCATCCGAGTCGCGGTGGTCGGCGCCGGGTCCTGGGGGACGACGGTCGCCGCGCTCGCCTCGCTCAACACGCCGACGGTCCTGTGGGCCCGCCGCCCCGAGCTGGCCGAGGCGATCGCCCGCACCCGGCGCAACCCGGACTACCTGCCCGACTTCGAGCTGCCCGAGGAGCTCGAGGTGACCGCGTCGCTGGCCGAGGCGGTCGGCGACGCGGACGTGCTCGTCATGGGCGTGCCCTCGCACGGCATGCGGTCGACGCTGCGCGAGCTCGCCCCCCACGTGCGCCCGTGGATCCCGGTCATGAGCCTGGCCAAGGGCCTCGAGGAGGGCACGCACCTGCGCATGACCGAGGTGATCGAGCAGGAGCTGCCCGGCCACCCGGTCGGCGTCATGACCGGCCCCAACCTGGCCCGGGAGATCATGGCCGGGCACGCGGCCGCCACGGTCGTCGCCTTCAGCGACCAGCACGTCGCCACCGAGCTGCAGCGGCTGTTCGCCCGCGAGCTGTTCCGGGTCTACACCAACCACGACGTCGTGGGCTGCGAGCTGGGCGGGGCGCTGAAGAACGTCTTCGCCATCGCCTCGGGCATGGCCGACGGCCTGGGCACCGGCGACAACACCCGGGCGGCGGTCATCACCCGGAGCCTCGCCGAGCTGTCCCGCCTCGGCCTCGCGCTCGGCGGCGAGGTCATGACCTTCGCCGGCCTGGCCGGCATGGGCGACCTCGTCGCCACCTGCATCTCCCGCCAGAGCCGCAACCGCTACGTCGGCGAGCAGCTGGGGCGGGGCCGCCGCCTCGACGAGATCGTGGCCGAGATGAGGATGGTGGCCGAGGGCATCAAGACGTCGCGGGTGGCGGTCGAGCTCGCCCGCCGCCACGAGGTGGAGATGCCGATCGCCGAGGCCGTGTACAAGGTCGTGCACGAGGGGCGGCCGGCCACGGAGGCGTACCGTGGGTTGCTGCGGCGCGGGTACCGGCCCGAGCTGCACGGCATGAGCTAGGAAGCGACCGCAGCATGTCCCTACGCGCCTGGGTGCTGCGCCGCCTCATGGGGCGGCTGCGCATCGACGACGACGTCATCCGCCACCTGTCCACCTTCCAGCGGCTCGGCGAGCACGTCGAGGTCGAGCTGCCGAGCGAGCTGATGCCGGTGGGCGCCCGCACCGTGTTCCGGGCGCTGCGCACCCGGGCCGCCGCCCAGGTGGCGCCCGGCTGGGTGTGGCCCTACTGGCTCGAGCGCCAGCTCGACCCGACCTCGCCGGCGTTCGTGCCCCGCGGCCACCTGCCGCTGCTCACCAACGTCACCCACCGCAACTGGACGGCGGTCGGCAACCTCGACTCGCCCTGGGAGGCGATCGTCGACCCCCGCGGCCTCGTCACCCCCTGGTACGACGGGTGGTCGCTCGACTGGTGGATCGGCGCGGACGACCGCTGGCACCTGCCCTCCCGGGAGGTCAACGTCCGCCAGCGGCTCGTCGAGGCCAGCCCGGTCGTCGAGACCGCCATGCGGATCCCCTCGGGAGACGCGATCCAGCGGGTCTACGCCATCCGCCGCAGCTCGCAGGAGGGCGGCGGCGAGCTGGTCGTCGTCGAGGTCGAGAACGCCTCGAAGGCGCCGGTCGCCCTCGCCCTCGCGGTGCGCCCCTACAACCCCGAGGGCCTGGCCGTCATCGAGCGCATCGACCTGAAGGGGACGACGGTGGCGGTCGACGGCCGCCCGGCGCTGCTGCTGCCCCGGCCGCCGGGGCGGGTGGCGGCCTCGACGTTCCACGAGGGCGACTCCGCGGTCACCGTCATGGTGGGCGAGGCCCGCGAGCACTGGCGGGGGCCGGTGCGCGACCCGGCGGGCCTGGCCCAGGCGGCGTTCGTCTTCCCGCTGGCCCACGGGGCGACGTTCCGGGTGGCGATCCCGCTGGAGCCCGAGCCCGAGACCCGGCGCCCCCGGCGGATCCGGCGGCGCCTGGCCGAGGCCCCGGCCTTCCCCAGCGTCGTGCCCCCGGCCGAGGCGGTCGCCAAGGGTTGGAAGGCGCAGAGCGACCGGGGCCTGCGCATCGACCTGCCCGACGAGCGGCTCGCCGAGGCCGTCGCCGCCAACCGGCGCTACCTGCTGCTGCTCCACGACGGCCCCGACATCACGCCCGGGCCGGCCACCTACCACCGGTTCTGGTTCCGCGACGCCGCCTACATGCTGGCCGCGCTGGACCACTACGGGTACCACGAGGAGGCCGCGCAGGTGCTGGCCTCGTACCCCGACCGCCAGCGCACCGACGGGTTCTTCTTCAGCCAGCGCTACGAGTGGGACGCCAACGGGGCCGCCCTCGTCGCCCTGGCCCGCCACTGGCGGCTGACCCGCGACGCGGTGCTCGTCGACGCCATGGTCGGGCCCATCGCCAAGGGGGTCCACTGGATCGAGCGCACGCGCCGCAAGCCCCGCCGCCGGGACCGCCGCCGCCGGGGCGCGGCCGACGCGACCGCCGGGCTCCTGCCCGCCGGCGTCTCCGCCGAGCACCTCGGGCCCTTCGACCACTTCTACTGGGACGACTTCTGGGGCGTCGCCGGGCTGCGGGCCGGCGCCGAGCTGCTCCGGGCCGTCGACCAGCCGGAGGCGGCCGAGGAGGCCGAGCGCTTCGCCGCCGCCATGTGGCGGGACGTCGAGGCCTCGCTCGAGCTGACCGCCCGGCGGTTGGGGACGAAGGCCATCCCCGCCGGCCCCCGCCGCCACCTCGACCCGGGCGCCGTCGGCGCGCTGGCCGCCTGCGCGCCCCTGGGCCTCCTGCCGGCCGACGACGAGCGCATCGCCGCCACCCTGGAGCTCATCCGCGACGCGTTCACCCTCGCCGACGGCCGCGCCTTCTACCAGGCGATCAGCCACACCGGCCTCGGCACCTACCTCACCCTCCAGCTCGCCGCGGTCGAGCTGCGGGCCGGCGACCGGCGCTGCCTCGACCGGCTCGACTGGCTGCTGTCGGTCGCCTCGCCGACCTGGACGTGGCCCGAGGCCGTCCACCCCCGGCTGCCCGGCGGCTGCATGGGCGACGGCCACCACGGCTGGGCCGCCGCCGAGCTGCTCAACTTCGTGCGCGACCTGCTCGTGCGGGAGGTCGAGGGGCCGGCCGGCGTCGAGGCGATCGCCCTGTCGAGCCTGGTGCCCGAGCGCTGGTACGGCCAAGGCTGGGACGTGCGCGACGCGCCCACCGCGCTCGGCCGCGTGTCGTACTCGGTGCGCTGGCACGGCGACCGGGTGGCGCTGCTGTGGGAGGTCGAGCCCCACCCCGGGGTCGGCCCGGTCCGGCTGGTGGCGCCGGGCCTCGACCCGACGTGGTCGACGACCGAGCGCCAGGGCGAGGCGCTGCTCGGCCCGGTGCCGGTGAGCCCGCCGCGGGAGGAGACCTCGGTCGGTCCCGCGGTGCCGCCGTCCCCGGACGGGGGGACGTTCGCGTGAGCACCGACGGCCCGGGCCCCGAGGGTGCTGGTGCCCTGCGGGCGGTGCGCGAGCAGCTGCTCGCCGCCGGGTGCACGCCCGAGGAGCTCGACCGGGCCGAGCGCGACGGGACGCTGCCGCTGCTGGCCGTCGAGCGGCTGCTGGTCGACGAGCCGCCGGTCCACGACCTGGAGACCGTCGCCCGCCGCACCGGGCTGCGGCCGGAAGAGGTGCAGCACCTGTGGCGCTCGCTCGGCTACCCGGTGCCCCGGCCGGGCGAGGCGGCGTTCACCGACACCGACCTCGAGCTGCTGGTCGAGGTCGGCCGGGCCGTCGCCGGCCAGGTGGCGCCGACCGACCTGGTCCTGCAGATGAGCCGGGTCATCGGCTCGTCGATGGCCCGCATCGCCGCGGCCCAGGTCGACGTCATCAGCGCCGGCGCGGCCGGCGAGCCCCGGCCGGGCGTGCTCGGCGACACCGACGTCACCGACGACCGCATCGTCCGGGCCGCGCAGGCGCTGCTGCCGATCGTGCCCCGGGTGCTGGCGGTCGCCTGGCGGCGCCACCTGCAGGCCGCGGCCCGCC
>Ga0207864_1000875_pt1 | contig 36875 bp, 26 predicted proteins | sample HigsolmetaAR202D_FD_184834 | JGI IMG/M metagenome (GOLD analysis project Ga0207864, IMG submission 184834) | Ionic liquid and high solid enriched microbial communities from the Joint BioEnergy Institute, USA - AR20-2-D (SPAdes) (version 2) ...
TCAGCAATCTGGATGGCGATGAAATCGCTGCCGTCGATCAGGTAGTTGATCGTCCCGCGCTCACCGGTGGTCCCACCCTTGAGCTTGCCTGTCTTGTCGATCAGGATGTTGCTCGTAGCCAGAGAACCACCATTGTCGAGCGTCAGCAATCCCGCCGTGGAAACCCAGGTGAGGCCTGTGTACGTGTTCACCGCCGTCATCGTGACCTGGGTCGGGGAGTTTCGGGTGTCTGCGGCGATGATCTTGACTGCGAGCTTCTTCTCGGCGTCAGCGTCGCTGATGGGTCCATTGACACGGAAAATTCGGGTGCGCCCGACACTGGGCGATGCGACGGAGAACGTAAGCGTCGAGGTAGTGCCCGAAGCCACGGAATCGTCCAGTTTAATCGCACCGAACGTAAGCGTTGGATTGGTTTCGTGCTTGCTGGAGGTGCCAATCGACACAAGGAACCTAGCGTCGCCAGCTATGGTCGTTTCATCGAACGCGTAGCGCGCGTTGTTGACGCTTGATGTGGAGCTGATGGTCAACGTGCGGCCCGCCGCCACGCTCAGATCGTCGAACGTGTAGAGGACGTTGTTGTTTGGAGCGGAGATTGTCGCGTTCTGGGCAACGACGACGTCAACACCATAGTTGAAGCTCGTTGTGGTCCCGATCGCGAGGTTTCCGCCGGCCAGCGTCACAGCGTTCGAGCCCAGTGCGCCGGTATCCTCGAGGCGCAACGTGCCCGCGCTCACAGTGATGCCGCCGCTGAGGCCGCTGTTACTGGCGCCCAGCGAAAGCTGGCCGCTGCCGGTTTTCGAGAAGCCGTTCGTGCCGGCCAAGGGCACATTGATCGCCGCGTCCACGCTTGTCTGGATCGACGGCGTGCCTGAGCTGACGTCGAGTGTCAGCTTGCTCGTGCTGGGCGTACCAGGCGCAATGATCCAGCTACCAGCACTTCCGGTGTCACTGTCGCCAAACACCAGATGGCCGATGGACTGATCGCCATCAAGTGTCACCGTCGAGGCGGCGGTGATGTCCCGCTTGCTGAAGTCAGCCACGTTGTCCTGCCCGGCGGCTGGACCCGTCGGATTCCAGGCACCTTCGGTAGCCCAGCTACCCGATGCATCCCCGCCGGAGAGCTGATTCCATTCGTAGGTCGCGGCAGAAAGCTGCTGGACAGCGCCCAGCGTGGCCATCATGGAAATAGTGCTGATCGCGGCGCTACGGCTCCAGCTTGTCCTGTTGCACATGGTTACCTCCTTTGGGGCGTTGAATCCTGACCCTTCGCCAGGCGATGTGAGTTCATTCCTCATACTCCCCCCACCGACTCCCCCTCCGACAGTGAGCATGGGAGAGAGGTGATGGGTCGAACCGATTTGCCTTCGACAATTTCGCGGGCCAGCCGTGCCACGTGGCGGCCGATCGCCCGCAGGGGCAATTCAACGATCGTCGGGACAAAGCCCAGGTGCAGGCGATATCCCTCGATCATCTGATCAAAGCTGACGACGGACAGGTCCTGCGGGATGCGAATCCGGCCATCGCGGACCAGTAATCCCAGCGTGCGGGCATGCCAGGCACTGCCCAAAACCACCGCCGTCGGCTGCTGCTGTTGCAGGTAGGACATCAGCCGGTCGGCAGCAGCCGGGCCGGGCGGCATGTCCAGCCAGGTGACCAGCCGCTCATCCGGCTCGATCCCGCACTCGGTCAATCCCCGCACGTACCCCTCGCGGCGATGGAAAACCCACGGCGCCGCGTCCGCCCGCTGCACCAGCCCGATGCGGCGATGGCCGCGCTCATACAGATGGCGCACAGCCAGTGCAGCGCCCTGGGCGCCATCTTCGCAGACGGTCGGCAGGCCAAGATCCAGCAGGCGCGTGCCTGTCAGGATGCAGGGAATGTCCAGCCGCTGGGCCTCGCCGACGACCAGCGCATGGCGGCTGGTCGACGGCATGACGACCAGCGCATCCGGCCGGCTCTGCGATAACCGCTGAGCCAGCACGGACATATCAGCCGTATGGCTGCCCATGAGCTCGATGCAGATCCCATGCTCAAGCGCGTCCTGATCGATGCCGGCGAGAACCTCCTGGGAATACCAGTCGGGCGTTTCGTCCTCGATCATGCCGAAGGCCAGCACCGCCAGGCGGATGGTCGGCCGGGCATCGGTCCCCGCCCCCGGCGACCGCAGGCTGAACTGCACCCGCGGACCGACAAACGATCCTCGGCCGGTGTGCCGTTCGATCCACCCTTCCCGCTGGAGCTGTTCCATCGCTGCCCGGACCGCCTTACGGCTGAGCCCGGACATCTCAATGAGCTGGTTGTCGGAGAAGAAAGGCGCACCGACCCGGGGAGCGTGGCTGGTCAGATACTGCACCAGCCGCTCGCGGAGGCGACGAGACGCCTTCCGTGGTTCGTACGGACCCTTCAGTAGCAACTCCGGCTGCATAGGATAGTACGCTCTTAAAGACGGGAGCCTGTCTCTTTAATGCATCCCTGCTTCGGCCATTATCCAACAGAAATCCCCCTGATTTTTGGGATACAGGTTACCTATCGGGCCATTTTCCGCTCCCAAAGGTCCGGCATCGGCGTGCTTAAGGGTGGTTGGGCGAGGGGATTAGCCGGGACGGCGGTCTGTGAAGGACAATCTGGCAGCTCGAGACGGAACTAGCCATGTCCGGATCGGGGGCGACCACCAGCGGATCGAGATTCGCCTCAACCACTGGACAGACACGTCAACCGCCGCCGTCTGTGTCCAGCAGGCGCCTGTGGCATGCAATCCTCCCACGTTGAGGTCAGCGACAGCTCCCGACGGCATGTACGCACCTGCGCCGTCCAGAAGGTAGACAGAAGAATCCAGTTTTCGACGTCATGGGCCGGGCTACGCTTGGCGGTGGGTATTCGTCGGCCTCATCGCGGGAGTAGACGTATGAAAGGTGAATCCTGGTCGTCGCGTTTTGACCAGATTTTTGATGTAGCGATTGTTGGGGGTGGGTACGCCGGCTTTGCCGCGGCGTTGCGGCTCTCAGCGTTGGGCCAGCGCGTGCTGCTGGTCGATCGACGCGGTGACCTGGTGTGGGAGAGCGGCCGCGCGTTTGCGCTGCAGGCAGGTGCCCTCGCCGACCCGCTATGGACGGGCTTTGTTGAAGACGTCGCCGGGCGCGGCGGAGCCGCGGGGGATTTCATCGACGGCGCCATCGCGGAGGTCGTGGCTACCACGACGTTGGTCAGCCGTGGCGTAAATCTCCTGTACTACGCGTATCCTGTGGACGTGGAACGCGACGGCACTAACGTCGCGGGGCTCATCGTCGCGACCAGGAGCGGCTTGCGTCGCATCGCAGCCCGCCAGTGGATTGATGCCACTGAGCGTGGGGATCTTCTGCGGCTGCTGTCCCCCCACCTCAAATCGCGCCAGCCGGCAGGCTGGCAGGCGTACCTCTATCTTCAGCACCCGAATTGGGGCGATCTGCCCGGGCTCTTGCCGACGGCCTGGCCGAATCAGCGGTGTGTGGTGTTGGATCTGAAAAGTGATCGAGCCTGGCGCAAGGCCATCATCCCTGCATTGCAGGCGCTGCCTGCGTCGGCGCAGCAGGCCATCCTGAGCCACTGCAGCGTGGAGCCTCTGCCCTGCTACGACGCGGGCGATGCTGTCGTCGGCGATGTCGGGAACGTGGCGTGCGCTGCGGCGGCCATGGCGTCACAGGCGACACAGACGCTCGCGGATCGCTTCGCGCTTGGCTTGTCGGCTGCCTCGCGGCTTGGGGAGCTGCCGGCGCACGAAGTGACGGCTGACGAACTTCGAAAGCCGATCACCCCACCACCCCCCTCCAGCCGGATTACAACGGAAGTGCTCGTAGCCGGCGCGGGGACGGGCGGTGCTGTAGCCGCCATCGCGGCTGGGCGATCCGGCGCGAAGGTGACGTGCATCGATCCCATGCCGTTTGTCGGAGGCATCGGCACCGGTGGCGGCATTCACATGTACTATTTCGGCGTCGTCGGGGGGCTGCAGCAGGAGATCGATCGCAACGTCAAACAGGCGATGACGAGTGCAGGCCGGACCCTCAGCGGCGGGCCGTTCAACCCCGAAGCCAAGAAGATCGTCCTGGAGCGGATGCTGCGTGAAGCGAACGTCGATCTTCAGACGGATCTGTTTCTCTACGATGTGGAATGTCAGAACGGGCGGGTTGTCCGTGCGTTTTCGGCTGGGCCGGATGGGCCGGTTGAGATCGTCGCCCGAGCCTGGATCGACGCGACGGGCGATGGCGATCTGTGCGTGAGGGCGGGCGCGTCGTTCACGCTGGGGCGACAGGGAGACGGATTGCTCCATGCCTACAGCCAGTCGGCTGGCGCTTTGCGGGAGCGGCACGACGGGATCGCCCTGCAGATCCTGAACTTCGACGCCGGCTGGTGTGATCCAGGCGATCCGGAGGATCTGACGCGTGCCCGCATCGCAGGCATCAGCCATTACCTGCGCGATCGCTACGACGCGATGGCCCGCCCCACCTACATCGCCCCGGCGATCGGCCTGCGCCAGTCCCGCCAGATCGAGACGGATTACTTGCTGCAGTTGGACGACCTGATCCGTCAGCGGCGATTCGAGGATGTCGTGGGATTCACCGGCTGTCACTATGACAACCATGCCGTCGACTATCAGTTCGAGTCGGATGAGGCGTTGTTCTGGGTGTGGGCGCTGCAGTGCTGGCATGAGCCGATCGGCTGTGAGATCTCCTACCGGATGCTCCTGCCGCGCGGCTTGCGGAATGTGTGGATCGCCTCACGGGCGCTCGGGGTGTCGCAGGACGCGCATCATTGCACGCGGATGCAGCGGGATATTCAGCGCGTCGGCGAGGTGGCCGGCTGGGCGGCGGCGATTGCGGTGGCTGATGCGGGAGAGGTCGACATTCGACGTATCCCCTACGCGGCCTTGCGGCAGCGGCTTGAAGCCACGGGGGCATTGGACGCCAGGTCCGCGGTGGATCCGAATGCGTTTGGCGATGCCTACGAACTGGAGTCGGCGGCATCGGATGCGACATCCGCGAGCATTGCAGCGGGGATGCGCGATCGCCTCGGGGAAAGCCTGGCGATGCTGGACGCGGCAAGATCGGGAGCGGGGATCTGGTGGCTGTACCGCCACCCGGAGCTGGCGGCGCAAGCCGTTCGCCAGCGGCTAGGCCATTCGGATCCGCGCGTGAGCTGGCTGGCGGCATGTGTGTGCGCCATGTGGGGCGAGGCGACTGCCGAGCCTCGGCTGCTCAAGGCGATTGAGTCGCAGGAGTACGGTTTTGATGAAAGCGAACTCATTCGCGGCACACGGTGTTCGCAAGCCATCCGGCCGGACAACGATCGGCGTGTTGCGCCCCGGTGGCTGGTGGCAGCGGCTATGCTGAGGCGATGCGGCACCTTGCGGTGTCTGCCTGCGTTGGAGAAGCTCAGCCGGCGCAGTCCCCTGCCGCTGGACGTTCGCACCACAATCGCGACCACGCTGGAGCGACTGGCGCATCGCGGTCAGATCGGCGATGTCGACCGTGCCTTGGCGATCCTCGAGCGGCTGGAGGAGACACCGATCACGGATACGCGATCGATCCCGGCCCGACCGGTCGGCGCCCTGGTGCTGGGCAGCGATCACGGTGCGCACACCTGGCCGCTCACGCATCTGCCGAAGGGATCGGGGGATTGGTGGGCCTCAGCCATCGCGGCGACAACAGAAGACCACGGCTGGCAGGCGGACCTTGCCCTGGCCAGGGCGCGCATTGCGATGGGACTGCCCGCAGGCCATCTGATCAACCGTCGTCTGCACGACGATCGGGTGCTCGTTCGTCGATGTTTCGGTCAACTCACCAAAGCGCTGCGGGAGGATCGCCATTCCGCCCTCACCGCCGAAGGAGAGACTGAGCTGTTCAGCGGTGCGGCGAGCCGGTAGACTGCCGCGTCTGAATCTGATCGATCGTCTTTATGACTCAGCCTCACGCTCGACACATGCTGCGATACAACCCAGGTCAAACGGATCCTCGTCTGGTTCGCGTTTTCCAGATGCTGGCTGACGAGATTGGCACTGTACCAGCCCGCGAGGGCGAAGCGGCGACGCTGGAAGCCCGTCTCGGCGGCGAGGGGCCAAGCTTTGAATGGACAGAGGGCCGGCTTCGCGTTCAAGGTCCGTCGGTTCCGCAACTGCTGCGGGCGTTGGCGGCATGGCGCGGGTTTGCGCGCGAGGGGCACATCCCGGCGCGCCATGCGGAGAAGTGTCTGTTCGACACGCTCGGCTTGATGATTGACGCCTCGCGCAACGCCGTGCCCACGGTCGCGACCGTCAAGTACCTGCTTCGGCGCATGGCACTGATGGGGCTGAACCGTGCGATGCTCTACACGGAAGACACCTATGTCGTGCCCAGCCAGCCATACTTTGGATATCTCCGCGGCGGCTACACCGAGCAGGAGCTGCGCGAGCTCGATGAATACGCCGCGACGCTGGGCATTGAGCTGATGCCCTGCATTCAGACGCTGGGCCACCTGGCGCAGATCCTGCGATGGCCGCAGTTCAGCCATGTCAAGGATACCGGCTCGGTGCTGCTGGTCGATGAACCGGCGACCTACGAGCTGCTGGAGCAGATGATCGCCGCAGCCTGCGCCCCCTACCGTACGCGACGCATCCACATCGGGATGGATGAGGCGCACGATCTCGGTTTGGGACGGTATCTCCAGCGGCACGGTTTGAAGCCCAAGTTCGAGCTGATGAGCCGTCACCTGTCACGGGTCTCCCAGATCTGCGAGCGGCTGGGGCTGGAGCCGATGATCTGGAGCGACATGTACTTCCGCATGGCTTCGTCGACCGGTAACTACTATGACCGCGAAGCCAGGATCCCGGTCGAGGTGGCGAAGGACATCCCCCAGAGCGTGACCCTCGTGTACTGGGATTACTACCATATCGACGGGGCGTTCTACGAGGAGTGGATCGACCGTCACCGTGCGCTGGGCAAGGAGCCTGTCTTCGCAGCCGGGCTGTGGACGTGGGAGGTCTTCTGGCAGGACTTCGCCGCAGCCGCCGTGAATACGACGGCTGGCATGCAGGCCTGTCAGCGGCGCGGCGTGCGACATGCGTTCACAACCGCCTGGGGCGACGATGGCAATGAGGTCGATCTGCTGTCGATCCTGCCGGGCCTGCAGCATTTCGCGGAACTCGGATATGCCGAAGCCGTGGCCGATGCCTGCCTGCGCCGTCAGCTCTGGGGCAGCAGCAACATCGTGTGGGATCACTGGCGGCAATGCGGTCGCATCGACGACACTCCGTGGCGGCTGCCTATCCTGGACGGCGACGAGGCATCGGGCACGGGAAGCGATAGCCGGCCCAAGCCCGTCCCATCGCCGGTCAATCCCAGCAAATGGCTGCTCTGGCAGGACCCGTTGCTCGGCTTGTTCGATGTTCACATCGCCGGACTGCCGTTAACCGACTATTACCGGAAGGTGGCGGACGATCTGGCTGCCATTCGGGTGGAAGAAGGCGAGTTCTATCGCGGCCAGCAGATGCAGCAGCTCGCTGTTGTGCTGATCGACAAGGCGGAGCTGGGCGTGGACATTCGCCGTGCGTACGAGCAGAAGGACATCCCGGCCCTGCGCAAGATCATCGACGAGCGGCTGCCCCGGCTGATCGGCAATGTCCGACGGCTGCACGATCTGCATCGCCGGACGTGGGAGTCGCTGTACAAGCCCTTTGGCTGGGAGATCCTCGATCGCCGATACGCGGGGCTGGTGGCTCGGCTTGAAGCCGTTGCGCATCGTCTCCAGCCGTTTGTCGACGGGCAGGTCGAGCGGGTCGAGGAGCTGGAGTGTCCCCGATTGCCGGTGAAGGACTGGCCAGCCGGTCAGATCGGCTTCGCCAGCCTGTATCGCCACATCACCAGTTCCACCATCTGCAGTTGAACCGATGATGCGGGGCCTGCCGCGGCTGACCGCTCGAGCACCTGCGCGCCGCCGTTCACCCTCAATTACCCTGCGGCAGCATGGTGTACTTGATCCGGAATGACGGCACGTAGAAGCCGGACTTCCACCGCCAATCGGCCACCTGCGATGAGGTGAACTTGATGTCGCCGTTACCCTCGACGGGTCGCAGGAGGATTCCGAAGTTGCTGGTGGGATCGGCATGCCAGTCGCGCACAGCCTGCGTGATGTCGAACTTGACGATCATGTCGGCTCCCGAAACTGAGCGCGTGCTGAGGACGGTCGGATCGTAGTCGCCGCCGGGCGAGGCCCATGGCTTGCCGGCTTCGCGAAGCGTCCAGGTGGCTTCGCCCTCCTTCCAGGGGGCCGTGATCTTGTGCGCGGCTATGGTCAGTGTGCCCTTGTTGCTGCGGTTGAAGTGGAACAGCCGCAACTCCGCCTGCTGGATCTGGATGTTGCGGGGAAGGCGATGCAACTCTCCGCAGCGGACCAGCACAGCCTGGCCATGCACGCCGAGCATCAGCATTGTCTCGCCGCCTTTGGGGGCAGCCTGATCGGGCACGAGATACGTATCTTCTGCACGGAAGTTGTACTGCGGCACGTAGCTTTCACCGCCCTGGAACGTCACCCACTCGCCGGGAGGGAAATGCAGCTTGGTCGTCACGGCCTGCTCGGCTGAGATCAGCTTGCGCATTTCGTCGACGGTGGCTGGCGGCATCTGCGACGCCAGACCATCCAGCAGCAGTTCAACCAATGCCAGCCGCGCCTTGGTGAAGGCCTCCGCCTTGTGTGTCAGGATCCGAACCTGCCCGTAGGAGAATGGCTGGAGGATATCGACCAACTCCCGCACGTCGCCGCGCAGGCGGCGGACGGTCTGGATGTAGCGGAGGTCGTCGATTCCCTCCCGCAGAGCCTCAGCCTGCAGCGTCGGCACGAACCCGTCCTGCGCAGGGTAGAAGATGCAGGAGTTTCGCCGGCTTTCGTGATAGCAATCCTCTCCATAGCGGATGAAGCTGACGCCCCAGGGAAAGATCCCATCCAGACCCGAGCGGTAGTGATAGAAGCCCGCCAGCAGGCGGTTGTTCAGCGGCCGCTCCTGGTGCGCGCCCCAGTAGTGGTACTCACGCTCGTTCGGTTCGACGAACTTGCGACGCTCCGGTTGCCCGTCGTAGGTGTACTTGATCTCCGTCGCCGGCATCAGCACGTGCGAATAGACCGATCCATCGAACAGATTGCGCATCGCCGATTCGCCGGCCTTGCGCGCGGTGATGACCTTGCCACCAGCCTGCCGAATCTGGCGGGTGATCTCCTCCTGCACGGGATACAGAGCGCCGGGAATCTCGTCGATCCCGTAGAACCACGGCTCATAGCCGTATTCGCGCGCCAGCGCCACGCGCCGTCGCAGCTCGGCCTCATCCTCGGCTGAGTAGAACGGCGTGTGAGAGCCGTTGAACTCGCCGAGTCCGATCTCCTTGGCCATCAGATTGGCCTTCTGCTGATCGGCGGGGAAGAACCACTGCACGATCGGCCCTTTCATCCCGATCTCGCGCGCGATCGCAAAGGCTCGCTTCAGGTCGTCGTACGACTCGTCATAGAACATCACACCTTCAAAGCCGTAGTCTTTGAGTGCCTGAAGGTTCGCCCGGAACCCGGCTTCCGGAACGGCTGATGCGTACTTCGCCGGGCTGGCGGGATCAGCCACACCCGCCATCGCGCCGAGCGTAAGGCCCAGGTAGATGCCCGTATCGGTGCCCGGCGGATCGAGCCCCGTCGGCAGGACGCACACCGTCAGCGGAAGCGTGCCGATCGATGCCCCCGACGCAGTGACCGTGATCGTCCCTCGATAGATCCCAGCCGCCTGATCCGGCGGGATCCGAACCGTCAACCAGAACTGCTTGACCCGGCCCTGCTCAAGTGTCGTCGTCACCGACGCTGGAAACGGCGGCGACTGCCGCAGATAGCGCGTCACGCCGTCGACAACCTGCTGCCGCCATGTCAGGCGGATATCGGTCAGGTCGTCCTGCGTGACCAGCAGCTCGGGAAACGTCCATCGCAGATCGTGAAGGAACTGCGGCCACACCTTGACCACCCGGCTCTCGATTGCGGAGGCGGGCAAGGTGATTCCCTCGGCGTTCTGCAGCGGACTCACCGTGATGCTGACATTCGCATGCGCGCTGTTCGCACTGCGCACTGCGAACGTCACTGGCTCGATCTCCCCCTGGCAGGCGAAGACCACGCACTCCCGCAGCGGTGTCATCTCGGTTGTGGGCGTCTCCGGATAGACGAACTCAAACGGCACAACCCGAAGGAACGTCGCCTGCCCTCGCGCACCTGCGGAAACGGCTCCCAACAGGCCAAGGGCCAGCACAACCAGGACCACCCGCATCCGTCCGCTAATCATGGCATCGTCTCCTGCGCGCACTCCGAGCCGCCGGGCGGCTGGCGCCCCTGCCCACTCAGTTACCCAAGCGCCAAAGGCGCTGCTGCTGCTGTGCGATATCCCCCGCAGCGATCAGAACGAGATCAGCCTCAGTTGATCATCGAACGCCACTTTCCAGCCCAACTGCTTCAGTTCCCCCGTTCCCGCGGTCTCCACGTGACCATCGGCACACAGCACGTTGGCGCGGCGGTTATGCCGCAGATGGATTCGTCGATCCGTGTCCGTGTTGCCCTGGTACAGATGGGCAAACTGCTGGGCGTAGTAGATGCTGTAGGAGTCCGCCAGCAGCACGTACTGGGTCGTGTTTCGGATCTTCTTGAGGTGCATGTAATCGGAGAACGCGCCGCTGCCATGGCTGCGCCGTTCGATAACGCCCGTGTCATCCGGGGGCATTGCGACGCCGGAATAGTTCTGGCCGTAGGTGTAGAGGCGGTCGGTGTAGGTTCCGGGCGTGAAGGTCGGGCAGACGAACACCGAGTAGGTCGTGGTGCCGGACTCGAGATACGGCGTCAGGAACTGACTCCACGCGCGCAAGCCGGTTCCGGGCGAGTAGTAATACTCCCAGGTATTCCGGTGATCGCCAGCGTACATCTGGATCAGCAGCCCCGTTTGCCGCAACTGGCTGAGGCATACAGCCGTCTGGGCCGCCGCGCGGGCCTTCTGCAGGGCCGGCAGCAGCACGCTGATCAGGAGGGCGATAATCCCGATAACAACCAGCAGCTCCACGAGCGTGAAGGCCCCTCGCCGCGACGTGTCCCCAGGGAGACGACCAGACCCGGGACTCACGCGACCAGACGTTGACGGATTGTGTTCACACATACGGACACCTCTCAGTTCGCGGGACGGATTGTGTTCACACATACGGACACCTCTCAGTTCGCGGGTCGGATCCTGAGATGCAACGCCGGGACGTAGAAGCTGGCTTTCCAGCGCCAGTCCTTCGTTTCGGAGGTCGTCAGACGGATCACGCCCGCGCCTTCAACGCCTTTCAACAGGATGCCATGGTTCTCTTCGGGGTTCTGATACCAGGCCTTTACCGCATCGGTGATGTCCCAGCAGAGATTGGTGTCTGTCCCCTTGGCCACCTGGGTATCAAGCGGCGTGGGGTCGTAGTCGCCGCCGGGGTTGGCCCACGGGTGGGTCTTCGTCCGATGCGTCCATGTCGCTTCGAGCTCGTTCCACGATGAGGTCACGCGATGGGCGCTGATGGTGAGCTCACCGGTGTTCCTGGCGAAGAAGTGGAACATCCGCAGCTCGGCTTGTTCGATCTCGACGCCCTTGGGCAGCATGCTGAGATTGAAGTGCACCAGTGCTGCGCCGGAATCCTGCGTCAGCTCGATGATGCCGGCGGTCCCCTGCGGCTGGGCTTGGCCTGAGGCGATGCCGGTCTCGGCGGCCTTGTAGCCGTGCTGAGGGACGAAGTTCTCGGCTGAGCGGAGCGTGATCCACCCTTCCGTGGGGAAGTGGACGACCGTGGTTACGCCGGATTCCTTCTCGATGACGTCGATCAGCTCATCGTACATGCCCGCGGGCATGCGATCCTTGAGATGGTCCGCCAGCAGCCGTACCAGTGCCAGCCGCGCCTGGACGAATGCCTCGGCCCTTAGCGTATTGGCGCGAACCTGGCTATAGGAGAACGGCTGCAGCACGGCATTGAGCGACGCAGACGGCCCGGCGATATCCAGAACCGTGCGGATGTAGCGAACATCGTCAATCCCCTCCCGCAGGGCCTCGGACTGCAAGGTCGGCACGCCGCCGTTCTTCTCAGGGTAGATGAAGCAGGAGATGCGCTGGTTGAGCGATTCGTGATAGGCGTCTTCGCCAACCGGGATGAAGCTTGCGCCCCAGGGGAAGATGCCATCCAGCCCCGTGCGGTACTGGTGAAATCCGCTCAGCATCCGATTGGCCAGCGGCGCCTCGCGCTGGCAGCCCCAGTACTGTGTCTCGCGGCCATAGGGCGTGCCGTCGGCAGCCGCCGACCGCCGTTGCTCCGGCGCACCGGGGTACAGATCCTGCGGCTCGGTCGCGGGGATGAACACATGCGAGTAGTTCGCCCAGTCGAACAGATCGTCGCGCCGCGTGGCGGATGCCTTCATCGCGGTGACAATCTTCCCGCCGGCCTGGCGGGTCTGCCGGGTGATCTCAGCCTGCACGGGATACATGGACGACGGAATCTCATCGATGCCGTAGAACCACGGCTCATAGCCGTACTTCTTTGCCAGCTCCACGCGCCGGACAAGCTCGGCTTCTTCCTCGGGCGAATAGAACGGAACAAACTCGCCCTTGAAGTCCTGCACCTTGATCTTCTTGTGCATCAGCAGGCCCTTCTGCTCGTCCGCGGGAAAGAACCACTGGACGAGGGGCCCTTTCAAGCCGACCTCCCGGGCGATTGCGAAGGCTCGATCGAGCGCTTCGTAGCTCTGATCGTAGAACATCACCGATTCGATCCCGCGATCCTTGAGCATCTGCAGCATGCCGCGGAACTCGCGTTCCGGCACCTGCAGCACATGCCGGGCCTGTGCGTCGGCAAAGCCGCCGCGCGGGCCGAGCGTGATCCCGAGATAGATGCCCGTGATCATCTTCGGATCCGAAAGCCGCGTGGGCAGCACGCAGACCTTCAGCGGCAGCGACGAGATCTCATTGCCGGCGGATCGAATGCGCAGAACGCCACGATAGATGCCGGGTGCCTGATCCTCGGGGATGTGCGCGGTGACCCAGAACTGCTTGATTTTCCCTTCCTCCAGGGAAGTCTGGAGCGTCCTGGGGAACTCCGGCGCATCGCGGAGTAGGACGGCCTGGCCATCGACGGTCTCCTGGCGCCAACGCAGGTGCACGTCGGTCAGGTCATCCTGCGTCACCAGCAGTTCGGGGAACATCTGGACGGTCCGGGCCAGATGCTGGGGCCACACCTTCACAACCCGCACATCGAACGCCTCCGGCGACAGGGTATTGCCCTCGCGGCTGACCAGCGGATCGATCGCGACCGTGACATCGGAGAACGACGCCTGCGGCAGAACGGCGAACGTCCCCGGCTCAAACTCGCCCTGGCAGGCGATGATCGTGCATTCGGCCGTGGGGGTCATCTCCGACGCCGGCGTCTCCGGATAGATGAACTCAAACGGCACGGCCCGCAGACAGGTCAACGCGCCCGTCGTCTCGGCGCGCACCGGCCCTGCCACGCCTGCCATGAGCGCAGCGCCCGCAAGCCACAGCCACCGCATTGCTCTCATTCTCCGCTGCTCCAAGAGGTCTCCCGCATACGAGGGACAGGATCCGCATTGTCCATCTCAGCGCGTTACCGATGGCGCCATCGGCGTGCCGGACGCATCAGCGCCAGTCCGACTGCCACCAATCCGACCGACGCGGGCTCGGGGACGACGATCAGATCGCCGGTCACGTAGAGCGACGACGTGTCCCACTGCAGGCCGCCGGCTGAAATGTCCGGCAGCTCCAGCGACGCAAACGTGCCCGACAGGAGCATGTTCTGGTTCGTGCCCAGATCGAGGATGTGGAACACGTCTCCATCCGTCACGGTAAACCCGTCGGCCAGCGTGATCCGCAGCGTACCGTCAAGCGAGGCTGTGCCATTGACGGAAAGGAAGTCGTAGCTGTCGGCTCCGGTGCCAGCCAGCTCGAGTTCGAGGATTCCGTCGGCGCCCTGCGTGTAGTTGGCGTTGACCAGGATCCGGCCGGCTGAGGCGCTCATCTTCAGCGTGCCCGCCGCATTGGTCAGGCTGGTGTAAACATAGGGCGTATCCAGCGTTCCCGAGAGGAAGGAGAAGCTGCCGCCGCTGACGACTTCGAACGCACCGGCGCGAACCGTCCCGCCATCGAGCGTCAGGCTGCCTGTCGCGCCCACCTTCACGTACGATCCGGCATTGACGGTGCCGCCGCTGGTGACCGTCAGCGACCCACTGCCCTGGTTCCCCACCAGGATGTTCGTCGCAGATGTGAGCAGCGAATCGGTTCCCGAAACCTCCACGACCGCCGACGAGCCAGCCTGCTCCCCCAGGTAGATGTTCTGGCTGCCTTCGAAGACGCCGCCATCGGTGATCTGGACGTTCGATGTGCCCAGCCGGGCGATATAGGCGATGCTCGTGCTCTTCAGGAGCGAGCCCGATCCGCTGATGACCACATTGCCGCTCGAACCGGCGGTCTGAGCCGACAGGAAGTTCTGCGCGAGCTCGACCCGCGCGCCGGCGTCGATCGTCAGCGTCGCCGCGCCGGCGCCGCCAATGAACAGCTTGTTGAACTTGACGACCGTTCCCCCATTCGATGCAGCCAGCGATCCGCCGTTGGACAGCGTGAAATCACCGCTGTGCGTCGGCGTTCCGCTGTTGATGATCAGGTTGTCTGTGGCGGCGGGTGTCTTGTCGGGATTCCAGTTGGCGGCTGTGCCGAAGACGCTTGTGCCGGCGCCGTTGTCCCAGGTCAACACATCCGCACCGGCAACAGCGGGCACCGCCAAGGCTGCAGCGGCTATCAGTTTTGTGACATGCCTGACAGAGGGGGTGTGCATTTCTTCGTCCTCCCGGAAGTGGCGAAAGCTTCTCATCAGCGCGCTTGCCAAGTACTGACGAGCGTGGTTTGTCGATCACCTCACTTGACAGACGAAGCGTACGCCGCAGATGACAGAGCAACAACCGGAAATTGCAGTTCAATCACTGGACAAATCTGCTACATTCGCCGCCTATGTCTAGTCGCTCTTTGGATATCATCACCGTTCGGGAAGAGCTGGGACGGGTGCTTGAGAGCTTCGAAAAAGCGTCCGGGTTGTACGTATGTGTCCGCCCGCTAAGCGAGATCTGGCGGGATGAAGCCAACAGCGACTGGCTTGTCCCATCCCCGTACCACCTGCATCGATCCGCGTTCTGCCGGGCCATGAAAGCCCGGCATCCCAGAGCATGCGAGCGGTGCGATTTGCACCAGCTGCACCACGACTGCCACCCGGGCATGCGACATTTCGTCCGTGCCTGCCATGCCGGCGCGGAGGAGATCCTCATCCCGCTGTGGCTTCAGGGGGTGCTGGTCGGTGTGGTGTTTGCCGGGCAGTTCCGGCGATCTCGCAAAGGCCCAGCCAAGCTGCCCCTGCGGAGCGACATGCAGCTCGAACGCATCTACCCGCATTGCCTGATGCTCCGGGCTTACATGATGGACATCATCCGCCGCCTGGAGCAGCGCAAGTACCGCGTTGCGCCCAGCCGATGGGGACAGGTCGAAACGTTCCTCCGCAGCCGCCTCAGCGAGGATCCATCCCTGGAGGATCTGGCCAGCCACCTGGCCCTCTCCCCCTCGCGCACCAGCCACCTGGTGCGAGACGTGATGGGCATGTCCTTCCGCGAGCTGAAGGCGCAGTACCGGCTTGAGCTGGCCCGCGATCTGCTGACCGCCACCAGCGCCAAACTCGCCTTCATCGCCGCCAAGGCTGGGTTTTCCGATGTGAACTATTTCTGCCGCCACTTCAAACAGAAGATGGGTATCACGCCGACCGAGTACCGGCGCATGCACGGATACAACATCGAGGCGTGATGGCGGCGGGCTTATCTCAAGCATCCATCCGCAGAGCCTACCGCCCCGCCCAACATCGATCAGAGCGGGCAGACTCGGCCGGCTAAGCACCGGCTCCCAGGCGCATCCGCCGACCGCTCCTCAATCCATCGGCCTGCCATGGACGCCAAGCCGCTGCAGAATCCGCATGTGATGCGGCGCGCGGCGGCGGAAATCGGCATAGTCTCGACGTGACGATTGCGTCCACAGTGCCTCGGCGATGGCCAGGGCACGCGGATACATCATGTAATGCAGACGCTCTGGGTCCGGGATGTATTCCGTCCATAGCTGCGCCTGCCCGCCCAGCACACGCCCGGCCCCCTCAGCGGCTAGCTCCTGCGGGATCGGCTCGAACGCGTACGCCTTCTCCAGCGGCACGAATCCATGAATGGTCAGCGGCTCGCTGCGGAGCTGGTCCACGGCCTGGTAGTAGTCCAGGTAGGTGTAATCCTTCGGACACATGATGACGTCGTGCCCCCGGTTCGCGGCTTGGACACCATGCTCCGATGCGCGCCAGGTCATCACGACGGCTTCGGTTCCCGGATCGTGCTCCAGAACCTCATCCCAGCCCAACAGCCGGCGGCCATGGGCTGACAGATGATCGCCGATCCGTCGCAGCAGATATCCCTGCAGCGCCCGCTCACTGCCAAGCCCCAGTTCGCGCAGCCGCGTCTGGACGCGCGGCGAGGCCTTCCATTCATCCATGCAGACTTCGTCTCCACCGATGTGAATGATGGGCGAGGGGAAGATCTCCACGATCTCGTCGAGCACATCCTGAAAGAAGCGGATCGTCGACTCTTCGGCATTGAGGATATGGCTGTGGACGCCCCAGGTTGTGCTGACCGTCAACGGTTCGACGGTGTTCCCCAGCTCGGGATATGCGGCAATGGCAGCCGTCGCATGGCCGGGCAGCTCGATCTCGGGGATGACTGTGATATGGCGTTCCGCGGCATAGGCGACGACCTCACGCATCTGCGCCTGCGTGTAGAAGCCGCCATGCGGCTTGCCGTCATAGCACCGTGGCGTGTGGCTTGAATGGCCGAGCACGGTCTGTGCGCGCCAGGCGCCGATCTCGATCAATCGCGGGTACTTCCGTATTTCCGGCCGCCAACCCTGGTCATCGGTGAGGTGCCAGTGGAACACGTTGAACTTGTGCAGCGCAAGCAGATCCAGGAATCGCTTGATATACGCAACATCGAAGAAATGACGCGAGCAGTCGAGCATCACGCCGCGCCACGCGAATCGTGGATAGTCCAGTATCCGCCCGCACGGGATCTCCCACGGCACGCCATACACCGCAGCCGAACGGAATATCTCCGGCGGCGCCAGTTGCCGCAGCGTCTGGACGGCATAGAACAGCCCCGCCTCATCCCCAGCGATCGCGTGGACCGACTCGGGCGTGATCACCAGCTCATACGCGCCGGGACGGTCAAAGCGCTCAGGTTCGATCCGGCCTTGCAGAACATTCGTCCTACTCGAGGCGGCAGGGAAAGGAAAACCGGTCGCGGTGCTGAAGTACCGGCGAATGTTCGTGACAAACGCCTCCGGCCCCTGCACGGCGGTTTCGGCAGTCAGGACGAACGACGAAGCGGCTGGGGCCCATTCGACAGGCTTGGGGATGACGCGGATGTCCATGCTTACTTGCCTACAAGACTGAGATTCCAGCCGCACTTGCCGCTGACGGCCCTGGTGGGTTGTGACGGGAGGATGAGCTTTCCGGTCATCCCAGGCGGCAGGACGATGCTTCCGCTGATACGTGTGCCCCGTCGTTGCCAGGCGCTTCGGACAAGCCCCTGCGGCGTTGGCACGGTCACATTGACTTTGTTGATGCTTTGAGCATCGAGCGTGGGCCGGATGGCGACCTCACGCCAAGCCGGCGCGGCCTGCATGATGCCGCCGAGTGTGTTCACCAGGTGATACAGCGGATGCGCGGACCATGCATGGCTGCAGGAACGCGTGACCAGATCTCCCTTCTCCTGCGACCAGGTCCCTTCGTCGCCAATCATCGGCTTCCACCGACGGCGGATGTCCTCGACGACGGCAGCTCCATACCCAGCCGTCTGCAGCACCTGGTAGACATATGTCCGCCAGTAGATGCTTGGCACAGCCCCTTCCGCCGGCTGGCCGGTCACGTGCGGAAGGATGACGGCCTCGATCATATGCTGATGTTCGCGCGGCATCAGGCCGCACAGGATCGCGAGGACCTGGGTGTGAACCGAACAGACGGAATTGCGGCGCCCCCGTTCGTCGAGACCATCGCAGAACAGGCGTCTGTCTCGATCATAAAACGCCGACTGGACAAGTCTTCGGTGCTTGTGAAGCATCGGCCCAAGCTGGCGCAAAGCGTCGGATGCACGGCAGACGCGCGCCAGCTCCTCCAGCTTCTGCAACATGTACAGATACCAGAGATTGAGCAGCGCCGGCGTGCCGGTCCGCTGAAGGTCCGCCCAATCGAGAAAGTGCCAGTACCGCCTGTCCGCCGCAAGCAACCCGTTCGCTCCTCGGCCCTCGGTGCAGAAATAACTCAGCAGCCGCTGCACGCGCGGCCAGTAGCGAACGAACAGCGATGCATCTCCGGTCTGCCAGCAGTAATCCCAGAGACTGACGGCCCAGAGAATCGAGAAGTCCGGCAGGATGCACTCATGAGCGATCGTGGGCGCGTGCCCGTAGGTCAGCCCGTTGGGGACTTCCTGCCGCGCCATGATGTCGATGCCGCGCCTCAGCAGGCAGACATCATTGGCCAGGTAGGCGCTGTTCTGCGCCTGCACGCGCGCATCGCCCCACCACTGCGCCTGCTCCCGCCAGGGTGTGTCGACGTAGGCATCGAGCATGCAGATCTGCTGCGTGTTTCGGCAGATGCGGTAGATCTGGTTGAGGTCCTCGTCGTCGCTGACAAATCGCCCTTTGATGGCCAGGGGATAGACGGTTTTCCTCACGGCAAGCCGGACATTCAGCGGCTGGGTCAGCCCGCGTGCGATCACGACGACGTACCGATGCCCGATCGGCTGAAAGAACTCGTGCCGCGTGCGGCCTTCCCTCAACACCAGCCGCGCAGCCATCGCGGCGTCACACGCGACGCCGGCCGGGTTCGTGACCGGCTTGTTCTGGTCATCGACGATCTGCGTGAAATAGAAGTCCAGGATCTCGCCGCCGGATGCAGTCGCTGCCTCAACCAGCAATGTCCCCACCGTCTGCGTGCCCATGTCGACGACGACCGCCGAAAATGCGCCTTTCGCGGCTGGCGATATGACGAAGCGAAACCGGTCGCCGGTCGCCCTGCCGCCGGCTATCGGCTGCCATTCCAGACAATGCAATTCCTCATGGATCGCAAAGCCGTGCTGGCCATCGTGCAGACTTCTGCCGTGGGACCTGGCGCGCAACGACCTGTAAGGCACGACCGTTGCGCTCAGATTGGGGATGCCCCTTGGCTCCATGTCGTGCCACGGCATCGAGCCGAACGGCTTGCCATGGCGCACCTGGATCCAGCCCTGTCGTGAGAAGCGCGACGCGTAGAGCCAATCCTCGTCATCCAGACGGGCATCGACCCACTCCTGGAAGTTCAACTGCATGCTCAGCCGGCCGGTGTCGCGGCGACAGGCAGGATCGACGCGCATCCACCATCCCTGGCCGGTACGCAGCGTCGTGCTCCCGACACGAAGCGCGCAGATGACGCCCGCGGCCCGCTGGTGGAGATACTGAAATGTGCTGACCCCCGCGTTGTACGCGCGGATGCTGATCCAGTTTTTTCCCGGCTTGAGCCAGGCAGCCACGTCGATCTCATCGAACGGCCAACTGGCTTGGTATCCGCGCGCCGGGCCGCGCATGACGTACACGCCATTAATGTAGAGCATGTACATCTGATCCGCGGAGACCGCCAGCGGCGCCCGGCGCGGTCGCGCGGCAAGTATAAAGTCCGCTCGGAACTGGGCATAGGTGTTGCGGAGCAGATGATACGGCTCGGGCCAGATCCATTCCGCTTTCATCAATTCGGCTTTGGCGTCCATACCCGCTCATCTGCCCATCAAACGGCACGGTTGTTCACCGGCCAGACACCTTCAGCACACGCGCGCCGATTGGTTCAAGCGTGACACGGATCTTCGCACCCGCGATCTTTGCATCCGATTCAGCCGAGGTCTCCTTGCCTTCCACGACATCATTGACCCGCAGGGCCGCCGATCGCGCCTTGATCGCTTCCGGCAGCTTCACGTCAACGGTGGCCTGCTGCTTGCCGCCGTTACTCAGAAGCAGATACCACGCGCCTTCATGCTCAAGCCAGATGCCGCGCGTATGCCCCTGCGCCTCGATCGACGCGAACTCGCGATTCGTGGACAGGAGAATGGGGCTCAGCGCCGACACCTCGCGCGTCACCCGAAGCAGCCCGTCGAACATCGGCTTGTACTGCGGGTCCGCCAGGCCACTCCATTCGTAGAACCACAGCCCGCGCGATCCGTGCGTCAGCGCCTGGAAGGCCATCAGACGGATCTCCTCGTAGACCGGATACGTGCGCTCGAAGCCGGTCAGCGAGGTGTTGTATCGCTTCTTGTCATACGCCTGAATGACACCCCAGAACGGCTTGCGGCCGTCCAGCCGATCGCGAACGTCGCCGAAGTACCAGTTGATCAGGCCGTACGACTGCTCGACGTTCTCCGGAAACGGATACTGGTCGGGCATCGCGATGTCGTAGCCGTCATAGAAGCTCGTCACGCCATGGGCCTGGCAGAAGGCCGCCATCGTCGGGCGGTACGGGTCCAGCGCCTTCACAAAGTGATACAGCTCCCGCAGCTTCGGCGGCTTGACCTTGTTCAGCTGGATTTCCGGTTCATCCGCGATGTACCAGCCCAGCACCGCCGGATGATGTCGGTAGTTCAGCACTTCCGCCGCCGCGGCCTCCAGCTCAGCCGCCGGCATGCGCAACGTATCAGGCATCACCTGCGGCTTGAACGGCATGGCGCGCTCCTTCAGCGGAAGGATGACGAACATGCCGTTGGCATGGGCGGTATCGAGGTATGCCCTGCGCTGCGCCTGCGTGGCGAAGTAGAAGCTGTAGTCCTGCAGGGCATTGATGCCCGCCGCGGACAAGGTCTGCATGATCTCAGGCGTGAATGCCTTCGCCGGCGCACTGAAGATGCCGATGGGGAAGACGGCTCGCTCCCGCTTACCGTCCTGGCGGACGATGGTTCGGCCATGCCGATCGACATAGACGTAGTGCTCCACCCACTTGGGGACGATCTCCAGCACGCGGCTTCCGATGCTTCGCGACGCACCGCTCTGAACGATGGCTTCAATGCGATACGATCCGCCGGGCCAGTCCGTGACGTCGAGATCCGTTTCGAGCGCTCGACCCGTCACAGCCTGCTGTGGCCAGGTCTGCCACACGCGCCCGGACGACTGAATGGCCCGAAGGGCAACGGTCGTCTTGTCGGCTGCCGCCGTGCCGCTCATCGGAGGGATCAGCACACGAATGTGAACAGGCGTGTTTCGCTGGTTAGGGAACACGATGCCGGTTTCATGATCGCCGCTGAAGCGCACCATCGGCTCGTCGATGACCGTCACCGGCACGAACGCGCCGCTGTGCAGCAGCGTGCCCTCTCTTGCCCGCGTCAGCACCGGCTCGAGGAAATACCTGCCGGTTTCCGGGAAGGTGGCGGCAACCCGTGCCTGCAGCTTGTCTCCCGTGCCGCTTACCTGTGCGCGATGCGAGCCGATCGGTTGATACGCGCTGTCGTAGACGTTGACCTGCAACACCAGGCTTGAAGGGGATTGACCCTTGGCATTGATCTGAACCGGCACTGCATTTTCGCCCGGCCAGATCACTTCCGGCAGTTCGATCTCGGCCCGCGCGGAGAAGCGCGTCGCGTCCAACTCCACCGGCCCAATCTGGCCGAACATGTCCGGGCGATGGAATGTGCCACCCGTGTGCTTCCATTGCGACGCACCGCCCCCGCTCTGGTCGTTACGGCAGAAGTTGATGCCCCATACCTGCCCCGATCCGCCGCGCAGGTTCAGCGCCGCAAACGGGATGAACATCTCGGCAATCCAGGCACTATCCGTCTTGCCGACGGCGGCATCCCAACGGCTCGTCCAGTTTGGATCGCCGGACAGCTCATCCAGCTTTGTCCCGCCCGCATTGACGACGAAATGGTAATAGTCCTTGCGGGTCCGGCCTGGATCGAGGAAGAGCTCGACAATGTCGTCCGACCAAAGGTTCGTGTCACGCTCCCTGCTGCCGGCACGCACCTGGGAGGGGTCGTCGTAGTCGCAGATGTACAGCACGTACAAGCCGTCCTGCGTGAACCCGACCTTGACGGTTGTATCCCTGGCAGCCGGCGTATTGGCCAGTGTCACGAACCCTGACACGACCGCGGCTGCGTCCCATTCCCCGGCACTGATCACACCATCGATCTTCGGGGGCGTCTGCAGCCGAGATGCCGGAAGCTTCCACGACGCCGCAAGGGCATCCGCGCCCAGACAGGAGAACAACACTGCCACACCAATCACACAGCTCTTCCTGATCACTTTATCTCTCCTGCGGGATAGTCACACAAACATGAAGCGCGCGTCCTCTGGCATGGCCCCACTCATGGCCCCAACGCGCGCAGGATCCCCCTCCGGACAGTCCATCACCCCTCAGCACTGCCGCGATCAGCTCCACCGGCTACCAGACATAAGGAGGGAGCACCTTGGCGTCGTACAGTTCGGATCGGTTGAGCCACACGACCGAACCATCGTTCTGAAGCTGGTTCCTGCCGCGATTCATGTGCGCGCCCAGATCAACGTAGGCCGCCAGCTCCGAATCGGAGCAGATCTGATCCTACACCCAGACCTTGTAGTCCTTCATGGACGTGATGGTCGTCTTGCCGTCCCGGATGTTGCGGGCATGCATACCGAAGCCGTTGTAGGTGATCGCCTTGTCCCACAGGGTCTCGGGCGTGCCCCCCTGATGGAAAGGCGATGCCGTCATGCTTCGATCCGGGCAGTAGAAGATCATGTAGCTGCCCGTGTAGTTGGGATACAGCAGGGTTGTGATGCACCCGCATTCGGGCCGGCCGACCAGTCGCTGTGGATGACCCCGCCCAGGCGCAAACGCTGCCAGCTCGGGCTTCCCGGCGAGCTCATGAAGCTGGGAAACTTATCGCCGTTGTCATTCAGGTACATGCGCAGCGCCAGCCCCTGGCTGCGCAGATTGGAGGCGCAGGCGATACGGTTGGCACTCTCCCTGGCTTTCTGCAGGGCGGGCAGCAATATCGCTATGAGAACTGCGATTATCCCGATCACCACCAACAGCTCGACGAGGGTGAATGCACTTCGCCGCATACCTGCCTCTCAGATAGATGGTCAGAGCACCAGGGGCGCGATGGTCTCACGCCCCTGGGCCACCTCGTTACCGGCGTTACTTCCTGGGTCGACGCAGCAGGGACAACCCAGCGACGCCCAGCAATGCCGCGCCCGTGGGCTCCGGGATGGCATCATCGAACCGGAACTCCACCTCCGAGACGCGGAGGTTGTGGTGCTGCGATGACTGCACATCGATCTTCACCCACTTGGTCGTGACCGGAGCATCCAGAACCAGCGAGTAGTAGATCTCGCGCTCATCCGAAGTGGGCGCGCTGTTGGCCAGGAGCACGACACCAAGCTGATTCCATTCGTGCCGTTGTCGCTGATGGAATAGGTGATTGAATCCGGGAAAGCATCCCACTGATCGGCCTGGCGCAGGCCGCTCATTGCATAGCCTTTTGCTCGCAGTGACTCACGGAGTCGCCTTCGATCAATTTGACGGGTACGACAACCTTATGATGTGATCCCAACCAGCCCTTCTGGCTGCGGAGTTGCAGGACGCGCTGCATTGCTTTGCGCCCAATCTCCAGCGGCCGCGTCGCCACGCGCGTCGGAATCGGCCGACAAATTGCCGACAGCGCGTCATCGTCGAACGACACCAGGCTTACATCAGCAGGCATCTGCAAGCCGTGCCGCGCGAGCACATGCTGAACCATCAGCACGCTCAGTGACGTGGGGGTGATGATCGCCTCGGGCAGATCACCTTCAGCCACCCACTTCTCCGCTGCTTCCTCAAAGGCCTCGGGAGTAACCTCGCGGACCGAACGCAAATCCTTGTCCGCGATCTGGATGCCGGCATTCAGGAGTTCCAGGCGAACGCCCGCCAGACGCTCGTTCCAGGCACTCACGTGCCCCGGCCCGCCAAGCCATCCGATCCGACGGAATCCTCGCTCCAGCAGATACTGCGCGGCACACCGCCCGCCGCTGATGTTGTCAGAGACGACGCAGTCGACGCCCAGGCCTTCGTGGTGATGGTCCGCCAGGACCACCCTCACCTTGCGCCGCAGCAGCTCCTCGACCATGTCGCGTTCGGAGTTGCCCAGCAGGATGACACCATCCGCCTGCTCAAGCTTCGCGAAAAGCGCGTCCTTCCCGTCCGTGTCCTCGACATAGGTCACGCGGCATGTGACGCCCGTCTCATCCTCGGCCACCTCCTGGATGCCGCGGACGACCTGCATCTGGAAGCCGCCCGGCAGCCCTTCGTTCTTCCGAGACAGGTTGCACATCACCAGCTCGATCACGCACTGGCTTTCGATAGCGCCGGCTGCAGCCGTCGCCTGCACCGACCGATACCCCAGCTCCTTGGCGACGCGGAGCACCTTCTGCCGCACCTGCGGCGGGGCATTCTGCTTCCCGCTGAGGATCCGGGAAACCGTCGCGTGAGAGACGCCCACCCTGTCTGCGATGTCAATCAGTCGAGCCACGCAGTACAACTCCCGTGAACAGCTTTGCGTACATCATGTAAACGTTGCGTACAACATAGCCCACAACTGGCGGATGTCAAGAGAATTCAAGGCGGAAACGTCTCGGATATCTTTGAGAAATGCGTGTACACAGATTTACACAGAATGGGGCAGGCTGGGCCCGATCCCCCTGCTCGTCGATTCGAACGGGAACCCGGCGGGCTTTCAGGCCGTGCGCGATACAGAAGTCATAGAAGCGCCGGAACACGATCGTGGCCCGAAACTCGAGGCGTCTGTGGCCGAAGCGTTCAACGCTGATCGCCACATCGAAGGGCTCGAGCCGCTCGATGTCCCTGCGGCGACAGTGCAGCTCGACGTGGTTGTCGTCCCCCCCTTCGCCCAACAGGCATGCGTGGATTGGTTGGGCGAAACGGCTCGTGCCATGGCGCTCCAGACAGCGTTGACTCGGACAGCGACGGCATGAGCAGGTTGCGAACCGGCCGGTTCACCACCCTTTGCCGCCACCTGACGGCGAGCCCTCACTGCAGCAGGAATGTAAGCAAGGGATACGAAAAGGGTTAGGAGGAATGGGCGATACAGGGCTCGAACCTGTGACCTCACGGGTGTGATCCGTGCGCTCTGGCCAACTGAGCTAATCGCCCTGCGTGAGGGTTAGCGGAAATACTTTAAGGGGATGGTCGGGACAAATCAACCGGCTGGGGCAGGTGGACCGATGGATTGGCGGGGGTTGGTTTGCTAATGTCGTCGGCCGTTCCGGCTAGAGGAAATGGATGTCCGAGCAGAGAACTGACACGGGGGAGCCAGCGGAGAAAACAGCGTCCGCGCCCGCGGCTGCGCGGTCCGGGAGCTTCGTCTCGCATGCCAAGCTGATCGGTTTCCTGACGCTGATCAGCCGCATCCTGGGGATGGCGCGCGAAAGCGTGGCGGCTGCGTTTTTCGGGCCGGCAGGCTGGTCAGCCTTCACCGTCGCGTTCACGATCCCCAACCTGTTCCGCAAGCTGTTTGGCGAGGGCGCGCTGTCGGCTGCGTTCATCCCCCTCTACGCGCAGGCGGTGAAGCAGGAGCAGCAGGCCGCAGACTGCCAGCCACAATCGGCGCAGGATTTTGCCAATGCCAGCGTCAACCTGCTCGTCGCCATCCTCGTAGCGCTGACGATCATCGGCGAGCTGGTGCTGCTGGCGATCGGGCTTTGGTGGCCGATGCCAGCCGAGAAGCTGCTGGCTGTGAAGCTCACCGCCATCATGCTGCCCTACGTGCTGCTGGTGTGCGGCACGGCCTTTCTCGGATCGATCCTCCAGGTGCACAAGCGATTTGCAGCCGTCGCGGCAGTGCCGATCCTGCTGAACCTGGCGCTGATCGTGGCGATCCTGCTGGCGGCGCGGTTTCTGGATCTGTCGACCGATGAGGGGCAGACGCGCGGAGTCATCTGGCTGAGCGTGTCGGTGCTGGTAGCCGGCGTGCTGCAGGTGCTGGGGCTGGTGCCGTCGCTGCGTGCGGTGGGATTTCGCTTCCGGCCGGTGCTGCACTTCTGGACGCCGCCGATCCAGCGGATGCTCAAACTCAGCATTCCCGTGGCGATCGGCGCGGGCGTGTTGCAGCTTTCGGTGATGATCGACCGCGGGCTGGCGTGGTTTCTCGCGGCGCCGGCGGGTGATACGCATTTTTCGCTGCTGGGGCTGACGTTGCGCTATCCGCTGATCGAAGGCGCTGCCGCGCGGCTGAACTGGGCACAGTATCTGTACCAGTTCCCGCTGGGCGTGTTTGCGATCGCGCTGGCGACGGCGATCTTCCCGAGCCTGTCGGATGATGCGCTGGAGGTCGATCGCGAGCGGTTCCGGCATGTGCTGCGGCGCGGGATCGAGGCGGCACTGTTCATCGGATTGCCTGCCAGCGTCGGGCTGATCCTCGTGCGCGAGCCGGCTGTGGCGCTGCTGTTCGAACGAGGCAGCTTCACGCCGGATGACACCTACTGGGTTGCGTTGGCAACGGGCCTGTATGCCTCGGCCATCTGGGCGTTCAGCCTGCAGCAGATCCTCAATCGCGCGTACTACGCCCTGCACGACACGCTCACGCCGCTGGTGCTGAGCATCGTGACATTGATCGTCAACCTCGTGGTCGAGCTGCCGCTGATGTGGACGGGCCTTCGCGAAGCCGGCATGGCGGCGGGAACGGCTGTCAGCTTCGGCCTGCAGGCAGTGGTGATGATCTACCTGCTGAGCCGACGGATCGGCGGCATGGGGCTGCGGGCGAGCATCGCGCCTGTGATGAAGATGCTCGTGGCGACGGTGGTAATGCTGATCGCCTGCCTGGCGGTCCAGCGGATACCGGGCTATCCCGGCGGCGCGGGCAAGACCGCTCGCGCGATGCAACTGATGATCATCGTCTGCGTCGGCGGGATCAGCTATTTCGCAGCCTGCGCAGCCATGGGAATCAATGTGCTGCAGCACATCCTGCCGCGGCGACGAAATGCTGCCTCATGACGGATCTTCACCGCATGACAGCCGACACGCGCAGCTCGCCGTCCGCCCATCGGAACCAGCGTGAGAACAAGCCGATGTACTCGACCTTGCCGTCGCGGCTGATGGTCGTCCAGAGATAGCGGTCCTGAAACTGCACGTCGTCGAGATACCGCTCGGCTGAGATACGGTGGAGCAGATCGTCGACCAGGTCATCGGACCGCTGAGTCTGCTCGGTGACGTACTCACGGAAGCTCTGCTCGCTGGGCCGGGAGAGGAAGGCCCCGCCCGCCAGGAGAACCAGGAGAATGAGGATGATCAGTGTTTTCATGTTTCGGCTGATACATTAGACACGCGCCAGGGGTGGAGGTCGAGGGGGGAGGTGGAAAGGAGCCGACGAAGGGGTCGCAAAGACTGGGAGACGAAGAGACGAAGTGGTTCAAACGCTACTGGCCACTGGCCACTGGCAACTGACAACTCGCAACTGGCAACTGACAACTGACAACCGACCACACCGCAGGGTCCGGTTCAGCGGACCGGTTATCCGGACAACCGAAAGGCTTGACCTGCGAGGCCGGGCAAGTAACAATCCATCCGGATAAGCGGATGAATATTTCAGATCCACCCGGTGGTCTGTCTGTCCGATCCGGCGATCGGCTGCGGGCGTCTGCATCGAGCGCCCCGCCCCGCCACCGACGGAGCTTCTCATGCGAATCGACCAACTGCTCAACAACGGCAAGCCGACGGTCTCCTTCGAGTTTTTTCCCCCGAAGACCGATGCCGGGTTTACCTCGCTGTTCGAGACGATCGACCAGCTCCATCCCCTGCATCCCAGCTATGTCTCGGTCACGTACGGCGCCGGCGGCAGCACGCGGCAGAAGACGGTCGACCTGGTCGCTCGTATCCAGACCGAGCTGAAGATCCGTGCGATGGCGCACCTGACGTGCGTCGGCCACACAGCCGACGAGATCGGAGGGATCCTCGATGAGCTGTGGGAAAAAGGCGTGCGAAACGTGCTGGCGCTTCGCGGTGATCCGCCGGGCGGGCAGGCGCAGTTCGTGCCGACCGAGGGCGGCTTTGCCCATGCCGATCAGCTCGTGAAATACGTGGTGTCGCGACACGATTTCTGCGTGGGCGTCGCGGGATATCCCGAAGGCCACCCCCAGTGCCTCAACCGCACGCGCGACCTGGAGCATCTGAAGTCCAAGGTCGACAACGGCGGCTGTTTCGTCGTGACGCAGCTCTTTTTCGACAATGCCGACTTCTACCGCTTCCGCGAGGAAGCCCGGGCGATGGGGATCAAGGTCCCGATCATCGCCGGGATCATGCCGATCACCAACCTCAGCCAGATCAAGCGGTTTGTCAGCATGTGCGGGGCGAAAATCCCCCATCGCCTGCTGACCAAGCTCGAATCCCGCGAGCATGACCCCGAAGCCGTGCTGCAAACCGGCATCGACTACGCCATCAACCAGTGCCGCGACCTGCTGTTCAATGATGTCGACGGCTTGCACTTCTACACCCTCAACAAAAGCAAGGCGACGGTCGAGATCTGCCGGTCGCTGGGGGTGGAGCACGCGTATTAGCGGCAGTTTGCAGTCGGCAGTCTGCGGTCTGCAGAGAGGCTCGGAAGACAGAAGAGAGAATGGTGGCCTCTGCAAGCCGCCGTGCCCGCTGCCCGCTGCTGCCTGCCGCCTGCTGCCTGCCGACCCCGTTTGCAGCCGGGCACGCGATTCGCTATTTTATCGGTGCTGGATCGGGCGAATGGCATTGCCGCGCGAAGGGCTTTGCCCGGCAAAGGAGCGCGCGGCGGATGGGGCATGGATGAGACGCTCAGGACCCAACGGAGCGGGTCGCCACCAACGGCACAGGCCGGCGGACGCCACTTGCGGGTCCGGCCAGTCGTCTCCCCTCACCAGTTTTCGTAAGCCAAACGCTCTGTCATAACGATCCGTCCCGTGACGGAAAGCGTACAGACATCTCGCAGATGCCGTCGCCCATTGCCGGTAGCGACGACGCGATGAAGGAGCTTTGAGCGTGATCTTCAATTCGTTACTCGGCATGTTCAGCGTCGACATGGGGATCGACCTGGGAACCTGCAACACACTCGTCTGCATCAAGGGTGAGGGCATCGTGCTCAACGAGCCGAGCGTCGTCGCCGTCAAGAAAGGGACCAATCGCGTCCTGCAGGACGGCAATGCGGTGGGCCTGGTCGCCAAGGAGATGCTGGGCAAGACGCCCACCAGCATTACCGCCGTCCGTCCGCTCAAGGACGGCGTCATCAGCGATTTCGAGATCACCGAGGCCATGCTGCGGTACTTCATCCGCCGCGCACAGGGCCGCCGGCACTTCGTCCATCCGCGCGTCGTCATCGCCATTCCCTCCGGCATCACCGCCGTCGAGAAACGCGCCGTGCTCGATTCCGCCGAGCGCGCAGGCGCCCGACGCGTCTACCTGGTTGATGAGCCGATGGCAGCCGCCATCGGCGCCGCCCTGCCTGTGACCGAGCCGACGGCCAGCATGATCGTCGACATCGGCGGCGGCACGACCGAGGTCGCCATCATCTCGCTGGCTGACGTCAGCGTCTGCCAGTCGGTCCGCGTCGGCGGAGACGACTTCGATGAGGCGATCATCAACCACATGAAAAAGACCTACAACATGGCGATCGGCGAGCAGATGGCTGAGCGGATCAAGATCGAGATCGGCTCGGCTGCGCCGTTCAGCGACAACGAACCCACCATGGAGGTCCGCGGCCGCGACCTGATCTCCGGTCTGCCGCGCAAGACCGACGTGACGGCTGAGGAAATCCGCGAAGCCCTCCAGGAGCCCGTCACCCAGATCATTGAAGCCGTCACCCGCACGCTGGAAATGGCTGAACCGGAACTGGCCGCCGACCTGGTGGACAACGGCATCACGATGGCTGGAGGATCCAGCCTTCTCCGCGGCCTGACCACCGTGATCAGCAACGCCACCGGCCTGGATGTTCGCCTGGCCGAAGACCCCCTGACCTGCGTCGCCCGCGGCACAGCGGTCTACCTCGAGAATCTCGAGATCTGGAAAGACACGCTGGAGAGCGATGCGGACGATGTGTGATCCGGCTTCGCCCGATTGCGGATTGCGGATTTCGGATTGCGGATTTGAAGGAGGATCGCATGGATGCGACCGAACTCAAGAAGCGAACCAAAGCCTTCGCACTCCGCTGCATGCGATTGGCTGACAGCCTCCCGCCAACGCCCAGCGGCCGGGTCATTGCCCACCAGTTGCTGCGCAGCAGCACTTCCGTCGCCGCAAACTACCGTGCAGCGTGTCGGGCACGCTCAGTAGCCGAGTTCACGTCCAAGATGGGCGTCGTCGAAGAAGAGGTCGATGAAACGGCTCTATGGATGGAGCTGATCATGGAAAGCCAGATGGCAACGCATAAGTTTGTGATGCCGCTGTGGCAGGAAGCTGACGAGCTGACCCGCATCGTCGTCGCCTCGATCCGGACGGCCAGGAAAGCCCCAATCCGCAATCCGAAATCCGCAATCCGCAATCGCTGATGCCTCTACTGCGCTTCAATCACGTCTTCGCCTTCCTGATGCTCCTGAGCATCATCAGCGCATTCGTGATTCCCCAGCGGATGACGGATGTGGTCGCGGCGCATCTGCGGACGTTTTTTGCGCCGGTGGCCTGGCCGCTGCATCGGATCGCATGGTCGATCCATTCCCGCATGGTCGATCCACATGCGGGCGATACCCGGCCGGAAATCGACATCCGAGCCGAGAATGCCTGGCTTCGGACGGAACTGCTGCGCGTCACGCGCCAGCTCGAAGAGCTGATCCGCATCAACGCCGACCGCGACCAGCTCGGCTCGCTGCGGGATGCGTCGATCCCGATGGCGGTGGTCGGCACCGATAGCAACCGCGATGCGCTGTTCCTGCGGCCGTTGCTGCGAGCCGAAATCTCGGAGAATCTGGCGGTGATTTATCCGTACGGGATCGTCGGCCGGCTGGACCGCGTTGGCGCCGGTTCGTCGCCGCGTGTGCGGCTGATCACGGATGTCGATTTCCGCCTGACGGGCAGCTTCCGGCGGTATGTCGAAGGCCCGGAGGGGCGCGCGCAGGTGCAGGTGCTCAGCCCATCGCCCTATCTGGTTGAGGGCGTCGGCAACGGCAAGATGGTGATGCGCAATGTCACCGAGCGGCAGGCCCAGGAGATGGGCTTACGGCCCGGCGATCTGGTCGTGCTGGACGATCCGGACTGGAGCCATCATCTGTGGGGCCAGACGATCGGCCGGATCACCTCGATCCGCCCCCGCCCCGAGGCCCCGCATTTTGTCCTGATCGAGCTGGAACCGCTGCAAAACCTGAAAATGCGGCGGGAGGTTATGGTGTTTGACAGATGATGTAACCGGAGGAAACGCGGAGAAAATGCGTGGTGGAGAAATGAGGGCGAATCTGAGATTTGAGATCTGAGACGTGATTTCAAATTTCAGATCTCAGATCGCAGATTTCAGATTCGCGATCCGTCCTCCTCCATTCCGCAATCCGCAATCCAAAATCCCAAATGCGCCTGATCCCCTTCCTCATCCTCGCCTACGTCGCCATCGGCATGCAGCTGGGGCTGGGGTCGCTGCTGGCGTTTGGCGGATCGCCGCCGAACTTCGTGCTGCTGGCGGTGATCTTCATCGCGCTGCAGGCTCCGCGCGAGCCGGCGCTGCTGGGGTGCTTTGCGCTGGGGTTGATCCACGACCTGGTCTCGCAGCATCCGCTGGGGCTGCACGCGCTGGCCTACGGCCTGTCGGCGATCCTGATCGTCAGCGCGCAGTCCGCCTTTCAGCGGGACAATCCCCTGGCGCACGTGCTGCTGGCGCTGGCCAGTGGCATCATCGTGATGGTGGTGATCCTGCTGAACCAGCGCTTCAAGCCGGCGGTCGCGGTGGCGGCTGCGGAGGCTGAAAACGCCCTGCCGCCGATCGGCATGCGCGCCGGCGCGCTGATCTGGGGTGTGATCTGGACCACGATCCTGGCGCCGGTCGTCCTGTGGCCATTGAGCCATCTGCGGCGGCCGTTCGGTTTCGACCGATGGCGCTAGCACGGAGGCTACGCGATGTTTGAACGACGCCTCAAGATCTTCCTGATGGTGCTGATGGTGGTGACGGCCGTCATCGCCCTCAAGGCCGCCCACATCCAGGTCGTCGAACACGAATACTGGACCGAGCGCGCAGCCGACTCGATGAAGCGCACGATCTACGTCGAGACGACGCGCGGCCGCATCCTCGACCGCAACGGCGAAGAGCTCGCCGTCGACCTGCCCTGTACCGACGTCGTCGTCGACTATCGCGCTCTCACCCCCGAGCCGGACGAGAAATGGGTCCGCTCCAGGGCCCTCTCCCGTCTGCGCCGTCACAACTGGGACGCCTATCTCGCCGCCGATCGCCCCGCGCGCCGGCAGATGCTCGAAGACGAGATCGCAGCCGTCAAAGCTGACATCGAGTCGATGTGGGACGTACTCGCGGACGTCACCGGCACGCCCCGCCAGCGCATCGACGAGACGCGCGACAACATCGTCAAGCGCGTCGAGATGCGAAAACGCTACATCTGGTACAAGGGCTACGAGCGAGCCGTCAAACAGCACGAGCAGGCTGCGCCGCCGCCCTTCTGGCAGCGCTGGCTGCTGGGCGAGTCGGTCGAAGGTCCGAAGCTCGAGGAATTCCGCATCGAGGTGGCTGAGGAAACGCAGTCGCACGTCATCGTCGGCGACATCAGCACCGAGGCCATCAACTACCTTGGCAAGCACATCGATCGCTTCCCCGGCATGTCGCTGCGTCCGGGCGTGCATCGCGTCTATCCGTTCAAGGATGTCGCGGCTCATGTGCTGGGGCGCGTGGCGAAGGTCACGCGCGAAGACCTGCAAAAGGATCCAAATCCCGATGACGAACTGCGCAAGTACTGGCAGAACGACCTGATCGGCCGCACCGGCATTGAGGCGCTGGCCGAACCGGCGCTTCGTGGATCGCGCGGACGGATGTTCCGCCATTTCGGCGTCACCCAGCCCATCCCCGACACGCCGCCCGTCCCCGGCCAGGATGTCCGCATCACCATCGATATCCTTCTGCAGCAGCAGATCCAGGAGGCGTTCGCCAACGCCACCATCCCGATCAACCGCAACCAGTCCGAAACCCACGAGATGCACGGCGCAGCCGTCGTCATCGACGTGCCGACCGGTGAGATCCTCGCTCTGGTCTCCTATCCCTCGTACGACCTGAACCGCTTCGACGAGCTGTACGCCAGCATGGTGCGCGACGACATCAACAAGCGCCTGCTCAACCGCGCCACCCAGTATCCGCTGGAGCCGGGTTCAACCGTCAAGCCGATCGTCGGCCTGGGCGCGATCAGCGACGGTCTCATCGGCGCGCACGGCACGATCGAGTGCACCGGCTATCTCGTGCTCGACGGCCGCACCTATCGTGTCGGCCGGTGCTGGGTGGCCAGCAAGTTTGCGTCGCTGCTGGGCGAGCGTGGCGTGGCGCATCATCCGATTCCCTGGAGCGATGCCCATCCCACCGGCCATCTGACGTATTCCGACGCCCTTCAGCGAAGCTGCAACGTCTACTTCGAGACGCTGGCCGACAAGATGGGCCTGGAGGGGCTGAGCAAGTGGTATCGACAGTTCGGCCTGGGTATGCCGGTGGGGATCGGGATTCCCGAATCATCCGGCCGACTGCCCGACAGCTTCCGCGGCCCAGCCGATGTGCGCCGATCGGCGACGTGGTTTGCCGGCATCGGCCAGGGGCAGATCGCCGCAACGCCGCTGCAGATGGCGAATGTCTCCGCCACGATCGCGCGCTACGGCACGTGGATTCGCCCCACGCTGATCCGCGGCGAGACGCCGATCGATCAGCGCCTCATCCGCCGCGGCGAAGGCGAGTTCGCGAAGGATCGCCGCCAGCTCCCGCTCGACCCAGCCGGCTTACAGCAGGCCCACGACGGCATGGAACGCGTGGTCAGCACCATCGCCGGTACGGGACATGCCTTGCATCAGGCCCGGGTATCCGTCGCCGCCAAGACGGGCACGGCGCAGGCCGCCAAGTTCAGCATCCCGGTTCGCGATGAGAACGGCGAATACGTCCGCGACGCACGCGGCCGCATCGTTCGTCGCATCCTCGAACCCGGCCGGCCGGGCGCTCCGAATCCCGAAGCCGTCTGGTATCTGGCCTTTGGCGAAGACGGCAAGGATCTGAACCACGGCTGGGTGATCGGCTTTGCGCCTGCCGATAATCCGAAAATCGCCTTCGCGGTCATGGTAGAATACGGCGGCTCCGGCGGCGGTACGGCTGCCAATATCACGATGAAGATGCTGGAAGCCTGCGTGGAACACGGATATCTTTCGCCACGGAAATAGCGGGCATGTCACCGATCACTTGATCCCTTTGTCGCTACGACGCTTTAACGCCAGGAACCCTTGACCACCACCACTCCATCCTCCTCCGTTCAGACTCGACCGATCACACCTGTTGCGCGTCGGCGCGCCTGGGGCGAACCGCGGGTGCGCGTCTGGATGGTCGCGTCCGCCCTGTTCCTGCTAGCGACCATCTACTGGACCGGATCGCAGTTGAGCCGTTGGTACAGCGACAACCGCCTGCTCGATGAGGGCATCAAGACCGAAGCCATCGTCTATCACCCCCAGGACTTCCACGCGGGCAACCGTATCGCCGGCCGCAGCATCCCCGCCCGCGCACGCATCGTGCTTGTGTGGACGCACAACGGGACGGAGTACCGAACCGATTCGGCTATCGACCAGGACATCCACTCGGGCGAGATGGTTCCGATCTACATCGATCCGCAGTCGCCCGATCAGATGACGACGCGCACCGAGGCCGTCCCGCTGAGCGATTACCTGTTCGGCCTGGTGATCCTCGTGCCGGCTGTGCTGCTCACGGCGCTGGCGGCGGTGGGAATGCGCCAGCGGGTGCTGTCGGTCTACCGCACGGGCCAACTTCGCCCGGCCATCGTCGTCGACACGCGCACCAGTGCCCTGACGCCGCTCAGCCGCCAGGTCCGCTGCACGCTCCAGGATCACCCGGACAAGCGCATCCTGACCGTCACCGTCCCCAATCGCCTGGGCGTTCCGCAGAAGGGCCAGACGATCCAGGTCATCACCCCGCCCAACGGCATCGCCGGCAGCCTGGCTGCCGCCGCATACGAGGCTTGATGCCCGACGCACAGCGAGCCGGCGACCGCATCGGCGCGATCAGCCGCATCCGCCGATACGTATCTGTCGGAATGGCGTTCGCAACGCCCCCGACGCTGCCCATGCGACCGTCGCATTCGGCTGAAAAATCGGGCAATTCGCCAAAGCGCCCACATTGACATTCCCCCTCAACCGCATCACATTCGGCGTCACGACACGCGATGTCCCAGCTCTCGTTCAACCTCCCGCTGCTGCGTCATCCCGCGATCCGGCGGGCGTGGGAGCAGCTTGCCATCGCGACCAACTGGCCGGTCATCGTGGCTGTCTCGGTGCTGTCGACGCTGGGCGTCATCAGCATCTGGGCCGATCGCCGCCCCGACGGCTCCAGCGACGGGCCTAAGCAGTTGATTTTTCTTGTGATTGCGGTGATCGGCATGTTCGCCTTCCAGGCGGTCGACTACCGCAAGATCGGGCGCTACGCCTGGGGGTTCTACCTGTTCAGCCTGGTGCTGCTGCTGTACACCGCCCTGCCGGGCATGCCGCGATCGGGGTTCGGATCCGTCCCCGTTCGCAACGGCGCGCACGCCTGGATCGACTTCAAGGTCATGAGCCTCCAGCCGGCTGAGCTGACCAAGATCGCCTTTATCCTCGTGCTGGCGCGATACTTGCGCTATCGCTCCAACTACCGCACGCTCAAGGGATTGCTCGCCCCCTTCGCCCTGGCGGTCGTGCCGGTGGCGATGATCCTCAAGCAGCCGGACCTCGGCACGGCGCTGACCTTCATCCCCGTGCTCTTCGCGATGCTCTTTGTGGCCGGCGCGAAGATCAGCCACCTGCTGGCGATCGTGGGGATGGGGCTGGCCCTGGTGCCGGTCGCGTGGCTGAGCGGAACAGACCTGCCGGTCTTCCGCCACATGCCGACCATCGTCAAGGACTATCAGCGGGCGCGCGTCTATGCGATGTTCAGCGACGACCCCGCCATGCGACAGTCGTTCGGTTTCCAGATCGACCTGGCGCACATGGCGATGGGCTCGGGCGGCGTCTCGGGCAAGGGGTTTGGTAATGTGCCGGTCGGCACGCGCGTGCCCGAGTCGCATAACGACATGATCCTGGCCCTGATCGGCGAGCAGTTCGGCTTCTTCGGCTGTCTGGTCGTGCTGGGGGCGTACATTGTGCTGTTCACAGCCGGCGTGGAGATCGCGGGAAATACGCGCGAACCGTTTGGACGGTTGATCGCCCTGGGCATCGTCGCCCTCCTGGCTGGACAGGCGTTCATCAACCTGATGGTCGTCACCAAGCTGATGCCCGTAACGGGCGTGACACTCCCCTTCATCAGCTACGGCGGGTCAAGCCTGTTGGCCAGCTACCTCGCCGCCGGCCTGCTCCTGAACGTCGGCCAGAACCGCCCCGTCGTCCTCGCGCGGGATTCGTTCGAGTTCGACTGATCGGCAACGCCATCTCCCCAACAAACCGTTCTCGACCCGCTTGTAGGGGCATATGGCGATGTGTCCTCGGGGGCTCGCGGGAATCATCGAACACACCCTCACCCACGCCCCAGGGCGGATTGCCATCCGCCCCTACGACTCTTGTGCAGCG
>Ga0207864_1000881_pt1 | contig 36627 bp, 28 predicted proteins | sample HigsolmetaAR202D_FD_184834 | JGI IMG/M metagenome (GOLD analysis project Ga0207864, IMG submission 184834) | Ionic liquid and high solid enriched microbial communities from the Joint BioEnergy Institute, USA - AR20-2-D (SPAdes) (version 2) ...
AGTCTGGAGTCTTTCCGGGCCTCGGCGTCCGAGGAAGCGCGCGCCCAGAGTTCCATCTGGAGACTGGGAGTTGGAGTCTGGAGTCTTTCCGGGCCCCGGCGTCTGAGGATGCGCGCGCGAAGCGCGCGCCGACTGGAGCCTGGAGCCCGGAGCCTGGAGCCTCAAAAAGCCAGCGTGTACGTGAGCGAAGCTCCCCCGGGCATCCCCTCCACGCGCATCCGGTCGATCTCCTTGCGGGCCGACCAGGTCCGGGGCGGCAGCACGTAGGGCAGGAGCGCGCCGATCACGGCGGCGCCGCCGCCGATGAACACGCGAGCGGTTCGCTCCTCGACGGGCCATCCGATCTTCACGGGGCCCAAGAAGGCGTAGTCCATGATGGGGCCGGTGACGCCCGCGACGACGGTGATGGCCGTCGCGAGCGGCCAGATCGCGCGCACGTTGCCTTCCGGCGGAGGGCCTCCGGCCCAGAGCGGATCGCACTTGGGCAGAGACAGATATCCGCCGCCGAGGAAGCCGCCCCACGTGAAGCCGACGAGCGTGGGGCCGAGGAGCCGGAGCGCGGGCTCCCGCGTGTGCTTGAGGTAGCCGACGTTGAGGAAGATGCTGCCGACGACGCCGGCCGCGAACGCGCCGGTGTACTGCCAGTCGAAGTGCGAGGCCTTCTCGCAGAGCTCGATCTCGCGAGTCTGGCGTGGCCGGATGTCCGTCGCGGCGTAGACGTAAGGCGCCGCGTCGGGCGACGGAGGGAGTGCGGCGGACGCGTCCAACGGGGCGCGACCATAGCATAGGCGTCAGGCCTCGGGCCTCGGGCCTCGGCGAGGAGGCGGAAGGCTCCGGGCTCGGCGGAGCGTGACGAGAGCCTTGCGGCCGTCTTCGAAAGGGGGTTTTGTCCCCGCCATGAGCGTCGCCGTGCCCGGGCACATCTTCCGCGAGTACGACATTCGAGGCGTCGCCGATCGCGATCTGACCGACGACGTCGTGCACGCGATCGGGCGTGCGTTCGGGGCCACGCTGCTCGAGGGCGTCGAGGCAGGGAAGGTCTTCCGCGTCGCCGTCGGGCGTGACTGCAGGCTGTCGTCGCCGCGGCTGTTCACGGCGCTCGTTCGTGGGCTGCGCGAGGCGGGCACGGACGTGGTCGAGATCGGCGTCGGGCCGACGCCGATGCTCTACTTCGCCGCGCATCACCTCGGCACCGACGGCGCCGTCATGATCACGGGGAGCCACAACCCCGGGGACGAGAACGGCTTCAAGCTGATGCGCGGGAAGGCGAGCTTCTTCGGGCCCGACATCCAGAAGCTCAAGGCGCGCATCGAGGCGAACGACCTGCCGACCCGAGCGGAAGGCAAGCTCGAGAAGACGAGCGTCGAAGACGCCTACGTCGCCGCGATGAAGGAGCGCTTCGACTTCGGCGGCGCGAAGGGGCTGTCCTTCGTCGTGGACGCCGGCAACGGCGCCGGCGGTCCGCTCGCGATGAAGACGATGAAGGCGCTCGGGCTCGAGCCCGATCCGCTCTTCTGCGACATGGACGGCCGGTTCCCGAATCACCACCCCGATCCGACGGTGGTCGCGAACCTCGAGGCGCTCGTCCAGCGGGTGAGGGCGACGAAGGCGCGCGTCGGGATCGCCTACGACGGCGACGCCGATCGGCTCGGCGCGGTCGACGAGCGCGGCGAGGTCGTCTGGGGCGACAAGCTGATGATCCTCTTCTCGCGTGCGCTGCTCGCGGATCGGCCCGGGGCCACGATCCTCGGCGAGGTGAAGTGCTCGCAGACGCTCTACGACGACATCGCGAAGCACGGCGGCAAGCCCGTCGTCTGGAAGACGGGGCACTCGCTCATCAAGACGAAGATGAAGGAGACCGGCGCGCTGCTCGCCGGCGAGATGAGCGGTCACCTGTTCTTCGCCGATCGCTACTTCGGCTACGACGACGCGATCTACGCGTCGCTGAGGCTGCTCGAGATCCTGGCGAAGGACCCGCGGCCGCTGAGCGAGATGCTGGCGGACGTCCCGAAGACGTTCACGACGCCCGAGCTCCGCGTCGATTGTCCGGACGCGATCAAGTTCCAGGTCGTCGCGGCCGTGACCAAGCGGTTCAAGGAGGCCGGCCATGCCGTCCTCGACATCGACGGCGCCCGCATTTCCTTCGGCGACGGGGCGGCCGCGGGCGCGCCGCCGAAGTGGGGGCTCGTCCGCGCGTCGAACACGGGGCCCATCCTGGTGATGCGCTTCGAGGCAGGGAGCGCCGAGGAGCTCGACGCGATCCGCCGCCAGGTCGAGGACGCGGTCGCCGAGGAGCGCGCCAAGCTTGCAGGGTGACGAGCGCAACAAGACGTGGACGATCGGCTCGCTCATCAAGTGGGCGACCGAGGATTTTCGCGCGCGCGGGATCGAAAATCCGCGGCTCGACGCGGAGCTGCTCGTGGCGCACGCGCTCGGGATCGATCGCACGCGCGTGATCATCGACTCGGCTCGCCCGCTCGAGGCCGCCGAGCTCGCGAAGCTGCGGGAGCTCGTCAAGCGGCGCAGGAGCCACGAGCCGGTCGCGTACCTGCGCGGCATGCGCGAGTTCTACGGGCTGCCGTTCCGCGTCGACCGGCGGGTGCTCATCCCGCGTCCGGACACGGAGGCGCTCGTGGACGTGGCGCTCGCGCGGTCGAGCCACGTCTCGCTGTCGATGCGCCTGCTCGATCTCTGCACCGGCAGCGGCTGCGTCGCGATCACGATCGCCCGCCAGCGGCCCACCGCCCGGGTGCTCGCCACGGACATCAGCGCCGACGCGCTCGCCGTCGCGCGCGAGAACGCGCTGCGTCTCGGCGCCTACAACGTCGCGTTCCTAAAGAGCGATCTGTTCGCGGCGATCCCGAAGGACAGCCGCTTCGACGTGATCACGGCGAACCCGCCGTACATCGCGACGTCGGAGATCGAGACGCTCTCTCCGGACATCCGCGACTTCGAGCCGCGCGAGGCGCTCGACGGCGGGCCGGACGGGCTCGACATCATCCGTCGCATCGTCGCCGAGGCGCCCGCGTTCCTCGATCGCGACGGCGTGCTCGCCATGGAAATCGGCGCGGGCGAGGCCGAGGCGACGCGTGCGCTCTTCGAGCAGCACGGCTACCGCGACATCCGCATCGACCGTGACTACGGCAAGATCGAGCGCGTCGCCAGCGGGGTGCGCCCCGAGACGTGGCCGCGCGAGCCGTAGGGCGGAGCGTCCGCGCGCCCCGCGATCGAGCTCGACCGTCGGAGCGTGCCTTTCCCTTCCGCGCGCGAGCGCTATGCTTCACCCGGCGTGCGTGCGCTCTCCTTTCTCGTCGTGAGCACCATCGCGCATGCGTTGCTCGCGCGGTGGGTCCTTTCGGTCTCCCCGGCGGCGCGCGCGCGGCGCCGGCTCGTCATCGCGACCGCGGCCGTGCTCTCGGTGCTGCTCGCGGCGATGCGCGTCCTCGGGTGGTGGATCCGCGCGAGGTGGTTCCAGGGCGTCACGACGATCTTCCTCGTCGAGCTCGCGATCGTGGTCGTGGCCCTCGTCCCGCTCGGGCTCGTCGCGGCGACAGCGCGCGCCACCTCCCGCGTCGTCGACGCCGTCGAGCCTCCGACCGGCGAGGCCGAGAAGGCGGAGCGCGTCTCGCGTCGCGAGGCGATCGAGCGCATGGCCGGTGTCGCCGCGCTCGGGGCGACCGGCGCCGTCCTCGGCTGGGGGATCGTCCGCGGCCGGCACGCGTTCGAGATCGAGGAGGTCGAGGTCCGGATCCCGGGATGGCCGCGCGCCCTCGACGGCTACGTCATCGCGCAGGTCTCGGACGTTCACGTCGGTCCGTGGGTCGGCGAGCGCGAGCTCGACGAGGGCTTCGAGGTCGTCCGGCGCGTGCGTCCCGATCTCGTCGTCGCGACGGGCGATCTCGTGGACTCGTCGGCCGCTGCCATCGATCCCCTCCTTGCGCGTCTCGTCGGCGTGGGCGCGCGTGACGGTGCGTACGTCATCCTCGGCAACCACGATCACTACGCGCACCCGGACAGGGTCGCCGCACGCATCGTCGCGTCGCCGGTGAAGCTGCTCGCGAACGAGGCCGTGCGCATCCGTGCCGGCGACGGCGGCGGCTTCGCGCTCGTCGGCGTCGACGACCTGAGCGCGCGCCGCCGGCCGCGATCGATGCGGCACACCGGTCCCGACCTCGGTCGTGCGCTCGCCGGTGTCGCGCCGGACCTGCCGCGCATCCTCCTCGCGCACCAGCCGATCTACTTCCGCGAGGCGCAGGGACGCGTGGCGCTCCAGCTCAGCGGTCACACGCACGGCGGTCAGATCAATCCGGGCGTGGCGCCCGTGAAGGCGTTCATGGAGTTCGTCGCCGGTCGCTACGAGCGCGCGGGCTCCACGCTCTGGGTCAATCGCGGCTTCGGCGTCGTCGGCCCGCCTGCGCGCGTGGGCGCGCCGCCCGAGGTGACGAAGATCGTCCTCGTCGCCGCGTGAGCTCGCGAGCGGAGATCGTCGACTCTCACGCGACGCGCTCAGGTAACATCGTGCCGCCCGTGCGCTCGAACGGCCCCGCATTCCGATGGCTGTGCTCCGTCGCGATCGCGATCGCCGGCGCGATCGCCGTCGCACCGGCCAGCGCCGCGAAGCCGCGCGCGAAGGGCGGCGATCTCGCGCGGGCGCGCGCGCTCGACAAGGAAGGCGCCAAGGCCTACGGCGAGGGCCGCTACCGCGACGCGATCCGCTACTTCGAGGAGGCGTATCGGCTCGGTGGCCCGGCCTTCGAGCTGTGGAACGTCGCCAAGTGTTACATCCGGCTCGACGAGCCGGAGCAGGCCGTCGAGATGCTCGAGAAGTACCTCGCGACGCCGAACCTGCCGAAGCAGGATCGCCGCGAGGCCTCGAAGCAGCTCGCGGCGCTCAAGAACCGACCGAGCACGCTCTCCATCTCGTCGACGCCCGCCGGCGCCGAAGTGATCGTCGACGGCAAACGTCTCGCGGAGAGGACGCCGCTCGCCATCTCGATCCCGCCCGGACGGCACACCGTGCTCGTCCGCTCGGACTCCGGCGCGTCGTACTCGACGACGATCGAGGCGCGCTACGGGCGCGCCGTGAACGTCGACGCGCTGCTCTCGGGCGGAACGGAGGAGCGGCGTCCGCCGCCGCCCGACAATCCCTACGTCGACGACGACGATGCGCCCATCGCGCTTCGTGGTGCGTTCGGCCTGATGCTGCCGCGGCACGGGGAGATCGGCGGCGCCGCCGGTTTCGGCTTGATGGCGCTCGGGACGTATCGGATCGCGGAGCTCGGGAAGACGTCGATTTCCGCAGGCGGCCTCCTCACCGTCTCCGGCGACTCGTGGGGCAACAATACCGGTGAGCCGAACACGGCGCCGAACTGTGGGCCGCTGACCGATGCGCAGAGCGCGACCGCGCTCTCGCTCTTCGCGATCGGAGCCGCGTCGTATCCGATCCTCCCGAAGGTGCGCGTCTCGGGCATCGGCGGCCTCGGGCTCGCGGGCTACTTCGTCGACAACGTCGGCGGAGATCTCTTCGTCCCGAGCTGTCGGCCTTCGCCCGGTGTCCGCCCGGCCCTCCTCCTCGGGACGGAGATCGCGTACGCGGCCACGCCTCACCTGAGGTTCTCGGCGTTCCCGCTCACGTGGCAGGTCCAGCCGGCGTTCGACGGGACGCGCGGGGCGCCGCGCGATGCGAGCGGGGTGTGGATGCGGTTCGGATTCGCCATCGGCGCAGGAGTCGATCTTTGAGCAAGCTCGTCGCGACGCTCTTCGACTTCAACGGTGTGCTCGTCGACGACGAGGCCGTCCACATGGCCGCGTTTCGAGAGGTGGTTCGCCCGCTCGGGATCGAGCTCGACGAGGCGACGTACACGGAGCGCTACCTCGGCTTCGACGACGTGGGCGCGTTCCGCGCGATGCTCCGCGACGCAGGGAGAGATCCGACGCCGGAGGAGATCGCGCGGCTCGTCGAGGCGAAGAAGCCGATCTACATGGAGCGCATCGCGGGCGCGCTCGTCGTCTTCGAAGGCGCGGCCGATCTCGTCCGCCGCCGCGCGCAGCGAGGCCCGGTCGGGATCGTCTCGGGCGCGCTCCGTCACGAGATCGAGCACGCGCTCGGCGTGATGAACGTGCGCGAGCACGTCGCGTTCATCGTGTCGGCGGAGGACACGACGGAGTGCAAGCCGCACCCGCAGGGCTACCTGCTCGGGCTCGCCGCGCTCGGGATCGCGTCGGACGCGCCGGCGAGGGCGCGCAGCGGAGTGGTCGTCGTCGAGGACTCGCTCGCGGGCGTGACCGCCGCGAAGCACGCGGGGCTCCGCTGCGCTGCGGTCACGCATTCGTACTCGGCCGCCGAGCTGCGCGCCGCCGGCGCCGACGTCGTGGTCGATCGGCTGACGGAGCTCGGCGACGATCTGCTCGACGGAGCGGGCGATGAAGCGTGACATGCGTCTCTGGGTGGCCGCGTTCGCGGCGGCCGTCACCGTCGCCGCCCATTCCACCGTCGACGCCGCGCCCGGCGGAGCGCAGGCGCGTGCGCACGCGCGGGCGCGCTCGCGCGTGTTCCCGTTCCCGGAGGCCGACGGCTGGCGCGCGGCGGGCCAGGACGGGATCCGTGGGATGACGATCGGCCCGATCGAGAACGCGTACCATCCCGGCGTCGGCTACGGCAGCGCCGCCTACGCGCGGACGCTCGACGAGTGCGTGAAGATGGGCGCGCGATGGATCGCGCTGACGCCGTTCGGACGCGTGCTCGATCTGAACGGGCGCGGCGTCGATCCGACGTTCGAGCGGCCGTACGCCGAGAACCGCGAGGACGTCCGCCGCGCCATCGTGATGGCGCACGAGCGCGGCCTGTCGGTGATGCTCGTCCCCCACCTCTGGGTCGAGTCGGGCGACTGGCGTGCCGAGATCGATCCGAAGACCGACGAAGGCTGGGCGGCATGGGCGAAGAGCTACGGCGCCTTCGTCCGCGGCTGGGCCGAGGTCGCGGAAGAGACCGGCGTGGAGCTGTTCTCCGCCGGGGTCGAGCTACGCTCCTGGGTCACGACGTCTCGCGCGCCCTCGTTCGTGGCGCTCCTTCGCGAGCTCAGGAAGATCTACAAGGGGCCGATCACCTATTCGGCGAACTGGGACGACGTCGAGCACACGACGATCCTCGGGGAGCTCGACGTCATCGGGATCAACGCCTTCTACCCGCTCGCGGACAAGGACGGCGCGACCTTCGAGGAGCTCCTCGAGGGAGGCGAGCGCGTCCGTCAGCGCGTCCGCGCGCTCGCCGAGACGTGGCGGCGCCCGGTGCTCTTCACCGAGATCGGCTACACGACACGGCCCGATCCGGCGGTGCGTCCGTGGGAGTGGCCGGACTCGATGAAGAACGTGCGCATCGACGAGCGAGCGCAGGCGGACGCGTACCGCGCGCTGATCGCGCCGCTGCTCGACGAGCCCTACTTCATGGGGTTCTTCGTGTGGCGCGTCTACGCGGATCCCGACGACGTGTCGCAAGAGGCGGGCTGGGGTTTCTCTCCGCGCGGCAAGCTCGCCGAGCTCGTCGTGCGCGACGCGTTCGCGGCGACGTGGGCGGGCGACGCGAACCGCCGACCCGGCTGGGCGCCGGCGGCGCGCGTGCCCGGCATCCTCCCTTGAGGAGAGCGCTTATCGAAGTGCACGGTACTTGGCCGCCACCCGGTCGGCCTTCGTACGATCTTTTCCGAGGTGCGAGGTCTCCTTCGTTCGCTCATCGCGATCGCGTCGCTCGCGGCAGGGTCGTGGGTCGGGCTACGCGCCCCGCCTCCGTCCGAAGCGGCGCCCGCTCGCGTCGAGCCGGCGCGGAGCGAGGCGTCGTACGTGGTCGATCTCCCGCCCGTGCTGCAGGAGACGAACACGGCGGAGATCCCGCCGTGGCCGCGGCTCAATCCCCAGGCGAGCATCGCGGAGGCGTGGCGGCTCGCGGAGGGGCCCCATCGCAAGCCGGGAGACAAGCGCCGTCTGGTCACGCTGACGTTCGACGACGGGCCGTTCCCCGAGACGACGCCACGTGTCCTCGCGCTGCTCGAGCAGTACGGCGTACGTGCGACGTTCTTCGTGATCGGTCGCTACCTCGTCGGCGACGACGAGCGCGCGCGCGCTTCGCGCGAGGTGCTGACGAAGATCGTCGAGGCCGGGCACCTGGTCGGGAACCACACGTACGACCATGCGCGGCTCACGGCGATCTCGCACACGCGGGTGCTCGCGCAGATCGATCGCGGATCCGCCGCCATCGAGCGCGTCATCGGCAAGAAGCCGATCCTCTTCCGTCCTCCGTACGGCGAGCTCGACGAGTTCGGCGAAGAGGCCGTGCGCGCGCGCGGCCTCGACATCCTCTTGTGGAGCGTCGAGGCGAAGGACATGGAGCGTGACGATCCCCAGGCCATGTTCGAGGACATCGTCCGGCAGCTCGCGTACAACGAGGGCGGGATCGTCCTCCTCCACGACATCCGCTGGTCGTCGGTGAAGATCCTGAAGAAGCTGCTCGCCTATCTCGACGCGAGGCGCTGGGATCCGGATCGTCCCGACCGGATGGGCTACGAGATCGTCGATCTCCCGACGTACCTCCGTGCGGTCGCAGACGATCCTCCGCAGCGAGGCGCGCGCAAGTCGAAGCTGCGCGCGGAGCGCGAGCAGGAGGAGAAGCCGCACGAGCCGTCGGCGCCGGGCGCGGCGGGGGAGAGCTGATCGATCAGCCTCCCGTCAGGCTCTCGCACAGCCGAGCGCTCTCGCCGACGAACCTGCCTTCGCGTGCTTCGGCCGGGCAGTATCCGCCCGCGCGGATCTGATCGATGAGCTCGACGATGGTGGCGTTCGACCAGTCGCGAGCGCCGTCGAAGCGTGCGCGGATGACGCCCTTCTTGTCGATGATCCAGGTCTCCGGATAGAGCGTCGTGCCGAACTTGTCGCGCACCACCGTCGTCTCCGGATCCATGAGCACGGGGAAGGGCGGCTCTTCGCGGAGGATGGACTTCAGCGTGTCGATCGCGTCCTGCGCGCTCTCGTCCGTCGAGATGGTGAGAATGGCCACGTCCTTCTTCGGCCGGAGGATGCGCGCGAGCTCGGCGATCTGCGGCATCTCCTCCATGCAGGGACCGCACGTCTTCGTCCAGAAGTTCAGGATCACGACCTTGCCGCGGTAGCTCTCGAGCGACACGTCGTGACCGCGCGTGTCCTTCAGCGTGAAGTTCGGCGCCGTCTTCTCGTAGCCCGCGTAGGTCGGCCGGAGGAGGCACGTCGGGGAGCAACGGCGTCGGAGCTCGCCTTCCTTCGCGACGGACACGAAGCTGTAGACGCCGATCGCGGCGATGACGACGAACGCGAGGTGCACGATCGGCGCGATCGGGATCGCCGCCTCGTTCTTGGCGGCGGCTTTGGCGCCTTTTCGTCGCGGCTTGCGCTCGGGTTGGTCGTCGCCGCCCGAGCTCGCGCCCGCGACGTCGGCGTCGGACGCAACCTCGTCCTTCGCAGCGCTCTCGCTCGAGCTCTCCTCCTCGACGACGTCGGTGTCTTTGTCGGCGCCGGCCACGGGCGGAGTCTCGCACGGATCCGCTGCTTTTCGCACGCTCCGCGTGGATGGTGATGTGGGGTCGTGGTCGTCCATGTCCTACCCGGCGCCGGGCGGCGCTCGTTCGATGACGCGGCTGCCGCCTCGGTCCGTCCTCGTAGCGCGGACGCTCGGAGGCGCGAAGCTCGGATGTGCCGTTCGCGTTCGTCTCGGCCCCGGCGTCGTACGGCTGAGCCTCGACCGAGCGTCGCAGCCGTTCGTGCACGCTGATAGCGTGGGCGACGTGCCTTCTGGCCTCGACTTCGACGCGATCTGCAAGCTCCTCGTGCAGGCCGGCGTCCTCTCGCCCGAGCACGCGCGCGAGGCGGCGATCCGCGAAGAGCGCGAGCGCGCGCGGCTGATCCGACAGCGCGCGGGCCGGCCCACGGCCGGGCAGCGCATGGGGACCGACGCGGTCGTGCACCCCGCGGAGGTGCTCGCCGCTATGGAGCTCCCCGTCGCGGGCAACCCGGAGGCGAAGATCACCGAGCGGCTCGTGATGGAGCTCGTCGCGCGTGCGGCGGGCCTGCCGTTCGTGGAGCTCGATCCGCTGAAGATCGACGCGAAGCTCGCGCCGCAGTTCTTGTCGCGGCCGTTCGCGCGACGTCACACGGCTCTCGTCATCGCGGCCAGCGATACGGAGGTCACCGTCGCCGTCGCCGATCCTTACGACCGCGTGCTCGTCGACGACCTCGTGCAGTACGTCAAGCGCCGGCCGGTGCTCGTCGTCGCGACGCCGTCGGAGATCCAACGGCTCATCACCGACTTCTACGGCTTCCGCGTCGCCGTCGCGGCCGCCGAGCAGCAGGCGCAGGCGGTCTTCGACATCGGGAACCTCGAGCGCTACGTGAAGCTGAAGCGCGTCGAGGAGATCGAGGCCAACGACCAGCACGTCGTCAACGCGGTCGAGTACCTCCTCCACTACGCGCTCGACCAGCGCGCGTCGGACATCCACATCGAGCCGCAGCGCGATCAGTCGGTCGTGCGCATGCGCATCGACGGCGTGCTGCACAAGGTCCACACGCTCCCGAAGGTCGTCCATCCGGCCATCCTGTCGCGCATCAAGCTGCTCGCGCGGATGGACATCGCCGAGCGGCGCCGCCCGCAGGACGGGCGCATCAAGACGGAGCGCATCGTCGAGGACGGGCGCGGAGGGCGCACGAGCCGCGAGGTCGAGCTGCGTGTCTCGACGATCAGCGTCGCGTTCGGCGAGAAGATGGTCATCCGCGTCTTCGATCCGGAGAACGTGCTCCGGGATCTCGGCGAGCTCGGGATGACCGATTCGCAGCTCGAGACCGCGCGCGGCTTCTTCCTGCGCCCGAACGGCCTCGTGCTCGTGACGGGGCCGACCGGGAGCGGCAAGACCACGTCGCTCTACGCGGCCCTGCGGATGATCGCCTCGCCCGAGGTGAACGTCGTGACGATCGAGGACCCGATCGAGATCGTCCTCGACTCGCTCAATCAGGTCGCCGTCGACAAGAAGATCGGGCTCGGCTTCGCCGAGGCGCTCCGGCACGTGCTGCGGCAGGATCCGGACGTCGTGATGGTCGGCGAGGTGCGCGACCCGGAGACCGCGCAGATCGCCGCCCAGGCCGCGCTCACCGGCCACCTCGTGCTCGCGACGCTGCACACGAACGACTCGGCCACCGCGATCACGCGCCTGATCGAGCTCGGCGTCGACCCGTACATCCTGTCGTCGACGCTGGTGGGCGTCATCGCGCAGAGGCTCGTCCGCCTCGTGTGCGCCGACTGCCGCGTCGAGACGTTCCTCACGACGGATCAGATGAGCATGCTCGGCATGGACGTCGATGCGCTCGCCGTCTCGGGAGAGGCGCCTCGGATCCAGGTCGCGATGGGCGAGGGGTGCGTGAAATGCCGGGGTACGGGCCTCGTTCGGCGCACGGGCGTGTTCGAGGTGCTGCCCGTCGACGACAAGATCCGGAAGCTCATCATCGCGCGCGCGGGATCGAAGGAGATCATGGCGCAGGCACGGAACGACGGCATGATGACGCTGCGCGAGGCCGCGCTGAAGAAGCTGGGCAAGGGGCTCACCTCGTTCGAGGAGGTGTTGCGCGTGACGGTGGAGGCGTGACGTGACGAAGCCCGCGCTCGTCGACGACCTCGTGCGGGTGCTGCGCGCAGGCTTCACGCTCGTCTCGGTGACGACGGGCGAGGAGCTGCGGGCGCGGCGGCTCATCGACGCGGCCTGCGCATCGCTCGGTCTCCGCACCGTCCATTGGTCGGCGACGAGCGGCGTCTCGCTCCGGTCCACGCTCGAGCAGTGCGCGGTCGAGGGCGATCGGCCGATCGACGTGGTGCACGTGCTCGTCGATCCGCAGCCGTGGATCGACGAGCACGTGGTCCGGCTGCTGCGCGAGATCGGCCTCGGCGCGCGCCGCGCGATCGTCGTGCTCCTCGGATTGTTCTTCGACTTCCCGCAGGATCTCGAGCGCGAGATGGCGTCGCTCGATCTGCCGCTGCCGACGCGCGAAGAGCTCGCGGCTCTCGTCGAGGCCCTGCCGGCGAACGCGCGTCGGGGCTGGGACGTCGGCGCGTTCGCGCGCGCGGCGTCGGGCCTGACGATGTCGGAGGCGGCACGCGCGTTCGAGCTCGCGCGCATGGAGAGCGATCCCGGCGAGGCGGTCCGTCGCGTGTTCGCGCAGAAGCGCCGTGCGCTGAAGAAGAGCGCGACGCTCGAGGTCGTCGAGGACGTCTCGGACGTGGGCGGGCTCGACGTGCTCAAGGCCTGGCTCGCGTCGCGCGTGCAAGCGTACGGCGAAGAGGCGCGCGCCTTCGGTCTGCCCGAGCCGCGCGGAATGCTCGTGTGCGGAGTGCAGGGCTGCGGAAAGTCCCACGTGAGCAAGGCCGCCGCGAGCGTGCTCGGCCTCCCGCTCGTCCGCCTCGACTTCGCGGCCGTCTTCGCGGCGCCTTCGCCGGAGCAGGCGCTGCGCGAGGGCCTCAGGGCCGTGGCCGCGATCGCTCCGGTCGTGCTCTGGGTCGACGAGATCGAGAAGGGGCTCGGCGCGGGCTCGCAGACCGTCGACGCGAGGCAGGTGCGCGTCTTCGGCGCCTTCCTCACCTGGCTCCAGGAGCGCACCGCGCCGGTGTTCGTCGCGGCCACCGCGAACGAGGTCGAGCACCTGCCGCCGGAGCTCGCGCGGCGCGGTCGCTTCGACGAGGTCTTCTTCGTCGACCTTCCGTCCCCGCAGGAGCGCGAGGAGATCCTCGCGGTGGCCCTGCGCCGGCGCGGCCGCAGCGCGGACGGGATCTCGCTCGCGAACGTCGCCCGACCGCTCGAGCACTTCTCCGGCGCCGAGCTCGAGCAGGTCGTCGCGAGCGCGTTGTTCCGTGCGTTCGCGCAGAGGCGCGAGCTGCTCGAGGACGATCTCCGCATCGCCGCGCGCGAGGTCGTTCCGCTCGCGACGCTCTACGAGGAGAAGATCCAGGCGCTCCGCGCGTGGGGCCGAACGCGCGCGCGCAAGGCGTCCGCCGATCGCAGGGTGCTCGACCTGTTCGAGGGCTGATCGCGGACCAGGTAGACTCGTGACGTGACCGTCGAGAGCTCGCTCGTGGTGCCGCCCGAGATCGAAGCGGCGATCGAAGCGGACCCCGACGATCCTGCCGCGTACCTCGTCTACGCGGATTGGCTCCAGGCTCGCGGCGATCCGCTCGGCGAGCTCATCGTCGTCCAGGCGCGACGCGCCGAGGAGCGGGACGACTCCGTCCGTGCGCGCCTCGTCGCGCGGGAGAAGGAGCTTTTCGTCGAGAACCGGGAGCGATGGCTCGGGGAGCTCGCCGAGTTCGAGGAGGAGTGGCCGTTCGAGTGGCACTGCGGCTTCTTGCGCAGCGTCGCGATCTCCACGCCGTACGGCGCCGAGGCGGTGAGGGCGCTCCGGCGAGCGCCGGCGGCGCGGTTCCTCCGCTACCTCGATCTGAACGTCGCCGATCGTCCGCCGCCGAGCTCGTGGTTGGACGCCCGGCAGGCGACCGACGTGATCGGCGCGATGGCCGAGGTCGGCATTCCGGAGACGGTGCGGACGCTCCGGTTCGGCGTCGGCGTGCTTCCGGAGTTCGCGAGGACGATCGATTTCTCCTCGCTCCATCGATGGTGGCAGCACGTCGAGGCGCTGTACATCGACGACGCCCCCGACGTGCTCGGGACGATGGACCTGCCGCGCCTGCGGATCCTCCAGATCGACGGTTACACGGAGTCCCATCTCCAGGAGCTCGGAGGCGCGGCGCTGCCGTCTCTCGAGCGCCTCGAGCTCGTCGGCGGTTCGTCCTTCGCTCCGCTCGAGGTGCTGCGCGCCGACGGGCTTCCGCGTCTCCGGGAGCTCTGCCTGCGGACCCACTCGGAGAGGGCCGGCGAAGAGAGCGTCCGCGCGCTCCTCCGGTGGCCGTGGCTCCGGGAGCTCGTGGCGCTCCACCTGCGCTGCGGTCTCGACGCGGCCGGGATGCGCGAGCTCGCCCGACGCGCCGACGAGCTGTCGCACCTCGAGCGGCTCGACGTCGCCGGCAACGACGTCCACCCGGACGATCGCGAGCGGCTCGAGCGGGTCCTCGGCGATCGCGTCGACTTCGGCTGAGGGCTCCCCGCCCGGCGCTCGCGCGTGCTACCGGTAGGCGAACCTTGTCCGCACCGTCTCAACGTCCGAAGGCCGTCCTCGTCGCCGTCCATCTGCCGGACGTCGACGAGCGCGAGTTCGCCTCGAGCGTCGAAGAGCTCGGCCGGCTCGTCACGACGCTCGGCTACGAGGTCGTCGCGCGCGTCACGCAGGCGCGCCAGCACATCGAGGCGGCCGCGGTGCTCGGCGAGGGCAAGCTCCAGGAGCTGGCGCGCATCACCGGCGGGACCGGCCACGTCGGCACGACCGCGCCGAAGCGGAAGGACAAGGCGCGCCTCCGTCGCGAAGGGCTCGACGAGGAGAGCGAGCACGAGGTCGAAGACGATGACGGCGAGCACGGCGTTGCGGACGACGAGGCCCGGCCGAAGCCGCAGATCGACCTCGTGGCGGTCGATCACGAGATCACGCCGAGCCAGATCCGCAACCTGGAGCGCGCGACCGGGGTGCCGGTCCTCGATCGCACCGGCGTCATCATCGAGATCTTCCACCGGCACGCGAAGAGCCGCGAGGCGCGCCTGCAGGTGGAGATCGCGCGCCTGACGTACACGGCCCCGCGCCTGCGCGAGTCGCCCGGCGGCAAGGAGCGCCAGCGCGGGCGAGGCGCCGGCGAGGCCGCCCTCGAGCTGGATCGGCGCAAGATCCGCGACCGCATCGCGGAGCTCCGGGAGGAGCTCGCGGCGATCCAGCGCGAGCAGGACGTGCGCCGCGCGCACCGGCGTCAGGCGAGGCGCGTCGCGCTCGTCGGCTACACGAACGCGGGCAAATCGTCGCTCATGCGCGCGCTCACCGGCAGCGACGTCTACGTCGAGAACAAGCTGTTTGCGACGCTCGACACCACCGTGCGCGCGCTCCATCCGGAGGTGAAGCCGCGCATCCTCGTGAGCGACACGGTCGGCTTCATCAAGAAGCTGCCGCACGATCTCGTGGCGAGCTTCAAGTCGACGCTCGACGAGGCCCTCGAGGCGTCGCACCTGCTCCACGTGGTCGACGCGGCGGATCCTTCGTGGGAGTCGCAGTACGAGGTGACGCGTGACGTGCTCGCCGAGATCGGCGCGGGCGACGTCCCGTCGACGTTGGTGATGAACAAGATCGATCTCCTCACGCCCGAGGAGCTGGAGCGCCTGCGCGCGCGCCTGCCGGACGCGTGGTTCGTGTCCGCGCGGGATCCGGCCGACGTCCGGATGATCCGGCAGCGCATCATCGAGATCTTCGAGGCCGCGTACGAGGAGGTGGAGCTCGTGGTGCCCTACGATCGCCAGCGTCTCCTCAGCGAGATGCACGACTCCGGCCGCGTCGTCGAGGAGCGCTGGGAGGAGCAGGGTGTCGTGGTGCGCTGGCGAGCCGAGCGCGAGACGATCGCGCGCGTCAAATCGCGGCTCGCACGCTCTTGATCGGGACTTCACACCGCCGCGATCGCCAAGCTCCGGCGCGTGCGCGTTCGGTTCGGGTGCGCGTCGAGGCGGGCGAAGGCGCGGCGGTATGCGGCGAAGTTGCCGCCCTCGCGCATCGCCTCGAGGGTCGCGAGGCCTTCGGCCGGGCCGCCTTGCGCGAGGACGTACTCGACCCACGCCCACTTCGCGCTCGTCGAGCGGACGTCGGCGCGGCCGCGCAGGCCGCGGCGGAGGCGCTCGAGGCGGCGCTCGACGACGTCGATGCCGGCGAACGGCTGGCCGTCGAGAGGCGTGTTGCGCTTCGCGCAGAACGGGGCGATGCCGAGCGCGACGGGCGTGATCTTCGTGAGCTCCGTCGTGAAGCGCACGCACTCGTCGATGTCCTCGTCGGTCTCGCCTGGTAGGCCGATCATCAGATAGAGCTTGAGACGCTCCATCCCGTGGCGCCGCGCCAGCTCGGCGCAGCGGAGCAGGTGCTTCTCCTTCGCCTTGCGTTCGAGCAGCTCGCGCATCCGCTCGCTCGGGCCGTCCATCGCGGTCGTGAGCACGCCTTGCCCGGCGCGGCGGAGCGCGGCGACGAAGTCGTCGTTCAGCCGATCCGGGCGCAGCGACGACAGGCCGACCTGGCATCCGCGATCGGCGAGCGTGTTGACGATCTGCACGATCTTCGGGTGATCGCTGACGGCGGCGCCGACGAGGCCCACGCGCTTGGCGTCCTCGGGCACGAGCTCGAGGATCCTCTCCATCGGCACGAGCCGCATGCCGCCGTTCGTCGAGCGGCGCATGACGCAGTACGTGCAGCGCCGCGAGCATCCGCGCTCGGTCTCGACGAGGAACATGTTCGACAGCACCGCGTGCGGCGTCCGGATCGGAGCCCACGCGGGCAAGAGCTCGTCGGGCACCTTCGCGACGATCGGCAGGATCTCGCCGTGGCAGGCCGGCACGTAGACGTGAGGGATCTTCGCGAGCGCGTCGTACGCGTCGACACGACGCGCGCTGCCCTCGATCGTGCGGAGGACGTCGATGACGAGGGTCTCGGCCTCGCCGATCACGATCGCGTCGCAGAACGGAGCGAGCGGGAGCGGGTTCGAGAACGTGAGCGGGCCGCCCGCGAGGATGAACGGATGTCGCTCGTCGCGCTCCTCGCGGAGCGGCGGGATGCCGGCGGCGTCGAGCATGCGGAGGAAGCCGGCGATCTCTCCCTCGTAGGCGATGCTCGCGGCGACGATGGGGTACTCGTCGAGGCCGCGGCGCGACTCGTAGCTGATCGGCCGCGACTGGAGCGCGAGCCTGCCTTCGGCCTCGTCGTCGAGCACGAAGCGCTCGCACGCGAGCCCCGGCGCCTCGTTGATCGCACGATAGATGCGCTGGTAGCCGAGCGAGCTCATCGCCGTCGCGTAAGGCGACGGGTAGAGCAGAGCCACGGTCAGCGGCGCCTGCTTGTCGATCCGACCGACTTCGTCGGAGAGCCTCGCTCGGATGCGCTCGTGCAGGTTCGCCATGAAACGAGATGGGGAGAAAACGGAGCTGACCGGGGAAAGAGGCCTTTAGACCCCACGAACGGGAGTGCAAGCGGATCTGCTTCGGAACCCCGTGAATCGGGTGTGAGACCGAGTGGAGACCGCGAAGTCACGGAGTTTTTCAGCGGGCGTCACGTGCATCCCGAAAAACCGCAGCTATAGTTCGGTACGCCCGTGCTTTCCTACATCGCCCTACGTCGTCTCCTCGCCATCGTTCCGGTGGTCGGCATCCTCCTCGCCGCCTGCACGGACCAGACGAACCCCACGGCCCCGCGCATCCCGGACGATCCCGAGGAGGAAGAGGAGGGGCGCAGCGGACGATCGGGAGGGGAGGGCTCGGACGAGCCAGGCGACCCGGGCGAGGTCGTCCAGAAGGAGCTCTGCAAGGTCACGAAGTCCGGCGACGGCGGCAAGGTCATCCAGGCCATGCTCCTCTTGCCGGACAAACCGATCGAAGGCGAGCTCTTCATCGACGAGAACGGCATCATCGCGTGCGCGAACAAGAGCTGCTCGGGCACGCCTGGTTACGATCGCGCGGCCCGGATCGAGTGCACGAACGCCGTCGTCTCGCCCGGGCTCATCAACCCGCACGATCACATCTCGTTCGCGAACAACCCGCCGCACAAGCCGACCGACGAGCGCTTCGAGCACCGTCACGACTGGCGCAAGGGCGCGCGCGGGCACACGAAGATCGCCACGACCGCGAAGAGCGTCCCGAACGCCATCGAGGCCGCGGAGCTGCGCTTCGTGATGAGCGGCGTCACCGCGATCGCCGGCGCGGGCGGGGCGAACGGTCTCGTCCGGAACGTCGACGGCAACCCCGCGCAGCTCGAGGCCGGCCTCGAGATGAAGATCGCGGACAGCGACACGTTCCCGCTCGACGACAGCAACGACACGAGGTTCCCGACCACCTGCAGCGCCTGGAACAGCTCGAAGCGCACGAAGGCCTCGGACATCGCCGGCCTCGAGGCCTATCTCCCGCACATCGCCGAGGGCATCGACCGGACCGCGCACGCCGAGTTCGTCTGCCAGAGCGCGGGCGACGACAGCGCGAGCCCGACGTACGACCTCATCGAGCGACAGACCGCCGTCGTCCACGGCGTCGCCGTCACGCCCGAGGATGTGAGGCGCTTCCGGACCGACGGCGCGATCCTCGTCTGGTCGCCGCGTTCGAACGTCGATCTCTACGGCAACACCGCGCCCATCGCGCTCTACGACAACCTGGGCGTGCCGATCGCGCTCGGTACGGACTGGCTGCCGTCCGGCTCGATGAACATGTCGCGCGAGCTTCGCTGCGCCGACGAGCTCAACGAGAAGTACTTCGGCAAGAAGCTCACGGACCGTCAGCTCTGGCAGATGGTCACGATCAACGCCGCCTTCGCCGTCGGAGCGCAGCACGCCCTCGGCATGCTGAAGAAGGGCTACCTCGGCGACATCGCGATCTTCGACGCGACGGGGAAGAAGAACGCCTACCGCGCCGTCATCGAGGCCGGCGTCGAGGACACCATCCTCGTCCTACGCGGCGGCAAGGCGCTCTACGGCGATGCCTCGCTCGTCAAGGAAGAGGCCGCCGGCGGCGGCGAGGACTGCGAGGACATCATGGTCTGCGGCGTCGCCAAGAAGGCGTGCGTCAAGAAGGACCTCAAGAAGAAGAGCCTCGCCGACCTGCAGAAGGCCGCCGACGAGGTCTACCCGCTCTTCTTCTGCAAGGACACGGTGCCGACGGACGAGCCGAGCTGCGTCCCCAAGCGCGGTCCGACGAAGGACATGCCGAACGTCTCCGTCTACTCGGGCATCAAGCCGGGCGACAAGGACGGCGACGGCATCCCGGACGAATCCGACAACTGTCCGAACGTCTTCAACCCGATCCGTCCGATGGACGGCGACCGGCAGCCGGACCTCGACGGCGACGGCATCGGCGACGCGTGCGACAAGTGCCCGTTCGAGCCCGGCGAGTCCTGCACGCCGCCGAGCTCGGAGGACATGGACGGCGACGGCATCCCGAACCACCTCGACAACTGCCCGGAGGTTTCGAGCCCCGACCAGACCGACGCGGACGGCGACGGCAAGGGCGCGCCGTGCGACAAGGACACCGTGGGCAACGCGTGCGACGATCGCCCGAACCCGGGCCACGCCGCCTGTCCGGCGATCTTCACGATCGCGAAGCTGCGGAGGCAGGACGATCCGGGGCACCCCAAGCCGGGGCAGACGCGCGCGATCGTGAAGGGCGTCTGGGTCACCGCCGTGAAGGACGGCGGCTCGGGGGCGTACGGCTTCTTCATCCAGGAAGGGACCGGCCACTACTCGGGCATGTTCGTCGCGACGCCCGGGAACAAGCCCACCTTGAAGGTCGGCAACCGGATCGACATCGAGGGCGACTACGTCGAAGTCTTCGGCATGAGCCAGCTCGAGAACGTGAAGGTCACGGTCGTGGACGCGGGCACGACGCTTCCGTTCGGGCCGGTCACGGTCGATCCCGCCGTCTACGCGTCGACCGCGAACGGCGAGCCTTGGGAGGGCATGCTCTGCCAGGTCAACGGCCCGATCGCCGTCTCGAACGTGAACCCCGACGCGCCCGCCGACCACGACGAGTTCGCCGTCGGCGCGATGGGCCTCCGCGTCGACGACAACCTCTACCCCGATCTCGACAACAACTTCCCCGTCGGGACCACGTTCGACAAGATCGTCGGCATCTGCGGATTTTCGTTCGACAACCGCAAGATCTGGCCGCGCGGACCCGCCGACATCACGCAGTAGCGCCGGCGCCCCGGCACGAGCCCGTGTCGAGGCGGTGCGCCATCACTCGACGAGCCGATACAGCGAGCCGCCGCGCTGGCCGCCCGCGTAGAGCACGTCGTTCAGCACGGCGAGCGGCGCGGTGCAGAAGAAGTCGCTCACCTCGAACGGCGACTTCTTTTTCTTCTTCGGCGGCGCGCCGCCGTCGGCCGGCTCGTCGACGGGCGCGACGAGCTTCACGGTGACGTCCGCCACGCCGTCGTCGGGCGCGCGCCACGGTCCGTCGATCGCGGGGCCGTCGAGGCGATGGAGGCCGCGCTCGGTGAGGACGACGACGGCGTCGCGGAAGCGCGTCACGTCGGTCGGTCTCCCCGCGTCGTCGGGCATCGGGACGACCGCCCATCGATCGCCGTCGGTCGTGACGCGCAGAGCGATGCCCTCGCGCGTCCACGCGAGCCAGTAGAGACGCGGAGGACGCGCGCGCGTGTCGACCCACCAGCGGAGGGTCCCCGATCCGCCGTGGCGCGTGACGCGCACGGGCCGCACGTCCTCGCGGCGCAGCACCGTCGGTCCGCCGTCCGTCGGTTCGGGCTCGAAGTACACGTAGTCGTACGGGTCGCGGCCGTCGTAGTCCTGGATGCCCGCGTAGAGCCGGTCCTTGAACCGGACCATGTACGTGAGGCGCCAGACGCCGTCTTTCCACGGGTACGGATAGTCGACCTCGTACGTCCATCGCGAGCCGCTCTCGTTCGCGCGATGGAGCGCGCCGGGCGAGGGGCCGTGCCACGCGCGCTCCTTCGGCGGGACCGAGCCGGTCGAGGCGTAGAGGGCGCCGCGATACCGGATGACGTCGATGACGTGGTACGCGCGCGGGAGGATCCCGGCGCCGGCACGCGCGCCGGCGTCGGGGCGCAGCTCCGGTGGTCCCGGCGGGCGGAAGTGCGGCGAGCGCGGCGGCGCGAACTTGCCCTTCTCGTCCGACACGAAGACGTATCCCTCCGCGCCGTCGACGAGCCCGAGGCCTCCGTACGGCGGATCGGCGTCGGGGACGAACAACCTGCCTCCGATCGCGCGCACGCGCAGAAAGCCCTGACCGGCGCCGCCGCCCTTCACCGGCTCGCCCGGGCGGTTCCAATCGAACGCGACCGAGAAGCGGCCCTTGCCGTTCGCGGCCGATCCGTCCTCGGGTCGGTAGCGCGTGATCGTCGCTCCGTCGGTGCCGAGCGGCACGTTCGCGTGCGCCATGTAGAGCGCGCCGTCGAACGGGGTGAGATCGCAGATGCGCGTGAGCGCGAGCGGAGGCGTGCCGACCTTCTCCCAGCGCGCGACCTCGGGGAGCTTCCCGCTGCCCGGATCCTCCTCGTCGTCGTTGCCGTCCGGATCGATTTGCAGGACGACCGGCTCGACGTCCGAAGACGCGTCGGCGCCGGCGTTCTCGTCGACGGTGGCTGCGTCCACGCCGCTCGCGATCGGCGACGAGGCGTCGGTCGACGGCGTGGGGGACGTCGCGACGCGCGCGCAGCCGGCGGCGAGCGCGACGGCGAGGGCCGCGCGCCATGCGATCACCGTGCGAGGTCGCGCCGTGCTCATCGGGTGCGAGCTCCCCGCGCCTCGACCGAGGCGTGCCGTTCGGCGCGCGCGGTCAGTCGCAGACGTGATAGCCGGGCATGACGTCGCTCGGGACGCACTGCTTGCCCGACGGCGCGCACTCGTCGTTCTCCGCGTTCGGATCGCAGAACTGCATCGCGCGGATGCCTGGACCGTCCTTGCATTCCGTCCGGCACTCGACCTTGGTGTACCCCGTACGCCGTTCGCGCCTCCCGCAGCAGACTTGTCCGCTCGGGCAATCCGAGCCGTCGTCGCACGCGAGCGACGAGCGGGTGACGCACGCGAGCTTTCCCGCCGGCTCGCACTCGAACTCGTCGGAGCCCCAGCCCACGCAGCAAATCTCTGCGTTGGCCTTGCACGTCTTCTTCGCTCCGCCGGCGCCGGCCGGTCCGCAGAGGATCGTGCCTGCAGGGGAAGGCTGAGCCTTGCCCGGCGCACCGCCCGAAGCGCCAGCGCTCGAAGCATCGTCGCTCGAGCCATCGTCGCTCGAGCCATCGCCATTCGAGCGGGAGCCTCCGCCGGTGGGCCTCGAAGACTCCGGCGTGGACGCCGACGGCAGCTCGTCCTCCGGCTCGCTCGGTAGCTCCGAAGTGGCGGGCTGAGCGAAGAGCTCCGAGCTGCTCGCTCCACTGCAGCCCACGACGACGATCGAGCCGAGGAGGATTGTCGCGCCCCAGAGCGTTCGGAGCTTCATGGGCGAGGACAATTAGCGTCTCGAGGTCGTATGTCGATACCAAGCCGCGCTACCTTTCCGTCTCAACCCCGGGTACGTGGTCCTCACGGAGCCCATCGACAATCCGAGCCTTCTTCGTGCAACGCCCGCCGATCGTGACCAGAATGTTGCGGAACGCCTGAGGCCTCGTTGCGCTCGGTGGGCCGTGCCGAAAGCGAGCTCGGCCGCTTTTCCGCCGCGGCAAGCTCGTGCTAATGACCGCGCCCCCGTTCCGCAGGGCGACGCTTCAGCCCTCGAACTTCTTCGATTTCCGAGCCCGAGAGCCCCCATGCCCGAGACGCCGTCCAACGCACCCGCTCCTGCGGCCTCCACCGTCGTCGGGATCGATCGTGTCATGGACGCGATCGAGCTGGCGGCCGTCGCTGCAGAGAAAGGCCGGCTGCTCCAGATGGTGCAGGAGCTGCCGCAGGAGGACGTGCGCGCCGCGCTCAGCGCGCACAAGAAGGACATTCGCGCCAAGCTCGATCGCGTCGTCATGGGTGAGGATCCGGAGCTCGGCCTGGACGTGCTGCTCGACAGTGGGGTGCTCCGCGTCGTCTTCCCCGAGGTCCACGCGATGGTCGGCTTCGGCGACGGCGAGTGGCGGCACAAGGACGTGTGGAAGCACACGAAGCAGGTCGTCCGGCAGGCCGTGCCTCGGCTCGAGGTGCGTTGGGCCTCGCTCTTCCACGACATCGGCAAGGTCAAGACGCGCACGATCGACGCGCAGGGCAAGGTCCACTTCCTCGGTCACGCCGAGGTCGGCACGCGCATGTTCGACAAGCTCGAGCGGCGGCTGGGCATGTTCTCGTCCGAGCCCGAGCTGCGGGACACGGTGCGGTTCCTCATCCTCCACCACCTGCGCGCCAACCAGTACGACCCGAGCTGGACGGACAGCGCCGTGCGTCGCTTCGCGCGCGAGCTCGGGGCGCACCTCGACGATCTGCTCTGCCTCGCGCGCGCCGACATCACGACGAAGCGCCCGGAGAAGAAGCGCAAGGGCCTGAACCAGATCGAGGAGCTCGCGGCGCGCATCCGCCAGCTCGCGGCCGAGGACGCCAAGCTGCCTCCGCTTCCGTCCGGCATCGGCGACGAGCTGATGAAGGCGTTCGGCATCCCGCCGTCCCGGAAGATCGGCGAGATCAAGAAGATGCTCGAGGAGGCGATCGAGAAGGGCGAGATCGGCGAGCGCCTCCCGGCCGAGGCCTACATCGAGTTCATCTCGAAGGACAAAGCGCGGTTCGGGCTCTGAGCCCCGGACCCGGTCGGGGCCTGGAGGGCCCCGCATACACGCGAGTGACCACGGCCCGGATCCAGACGTCGCCGCGTATCCGCGTGAAATCGCGGATTTTCACGCGGTCACGCGGCGTCCAGCGCCCCGCGGGCGCGGGCATCCTTGCTGCAAAGATGCAGTCCCGGCGGAGTTGGAGGGCTTGGGATGCGGCGCGCTTTCGACATGTACCAACACCTCGACGACGGCTCGCGGCGACTCGCTCGGGACGAGAGCGGGCTTCGATGGCGCGACGAGCGCGATCGAGAAGCCGGAACCGCGAAGCTCTCGCACGAGGAGCGGCAGCCCATCGAGCGCTTCGGCTCGCCGTTCCGCGTGGACGAGGGCAACGCCTGGGACGACGACTGGCACGCCGTGCCGCTCTCCGACGATCCCGTGATCTTCGCCGAAGAGCCGCTCTGGCCCGCGGAGGACGTGATCGTCCGCGAGCACGCGGTCCCGTTCCAGGAGCGGGTCTTCGTCGGCGAGGACGACCCGCGAGGCTGGGGCGAGTCGTCGTCCAACGATCGGCGTCGCCGTGTCGCGACGACGTGGCGGTCGGAGCGTTCTCGGGTATCGAGCAAGCGAATCGCGCTCGAGGCGCTCGCGACGCTCGCCGGCGTCGTGCTCCTCGCGTTCGTTTGCGCCTTCGTCTTCCACTTCGGGATCTCGACGTTGCGCGAGGTGTTCGGCCCGAAGCCGCCGAAGCTCGCCATGAGCACGAGCTTCGAGCAGTGACTCGCGCGGGAAGCTGAGACCAACGACGCGAGAGCTCGCGGCGCGAGGGCATGCGCGATGCAGCGGACGCGGGTGATGTGCCTCGCGTACGCACCGAATCGCGCCATGCTCGCGTCGCAGCCGAAACCGCCCGGCGAGGCTCCGCCTGGGCCGGTACCTCCGTCGAAGCCGGACGAGCTGCCGGAGACGCCCACGCCGCAGGTGCCGGAGCCGAAGCGCTACCCCATCCATCCACCGATCCCCGAGCAGCCCATCCACGCGCCGACGCCGACCGCGCCGGGCGAAGGCGGCGGCAGCTCGTGAGCGAGGAGGGCGTGATGAAGGTGCCCGCGCCGACCGTGGCCGAATACATGACGCCCGGGCCGTACACCATCGAGCCGCGGCAGCCGCTCCGCGAGGCGCGGCGGCTCATGGAGGAGCACGCGGTACGCCACCTGCCCGTCCGCGAGGATCACCAGCTCGTCGGCATCCTCTCGCAGCGCGACCTCGAGCTCGTGTGGACGCTCGCGCACGCGCCGTCCGACGTGCTCACGGTCGAGGACGCGATGACGCCGAACCCGTACGCGATCCCGCCGAGCGCGCCGCTGGACGAGGTCGTGCACGCGATGGCGGAGCGCAAGATCGGCTCGGCCGTCGTGGTCGAGAGTGGGCACATCGTCGGCGTCTTCACGGCGACCGATGCGATGCGCGCGCTCGTCGACATCCTCCGCTCTCGACGAATGCACGCGGAGAAGCGGAACGACGAAGGCATCGACGCGGCGTCTCGCGTTCGCGGCATCGTCGCGGTCACGGCGCGGCTGCCCGCGGACGTGTCCGTCGAGGACGCGGCGGGCGCCGTGATGGGGACGCTCGCGGAGCGCCTCACGGCAGGGGAGGCGATGAAGCTCCTCGACGCGATGCCGCCGTCGCTGCGCGTCATGGTCGAGCCGTTCGTCCAGGAACGAGAAGGCAAGCCCACGTCGAAGCTGGATCGCGCCGCGTTCATCGCGAAGGTGGGCGACCGTCTCGGCGTCATCCCGGCGCACGCCGAGATCATCTGCGAGGCGGTGTTCCAGGCCGTGCGACGCGAACTGCCGACGGAGGTCGTCGAGCACGTCGCCCGCGGGCTGCCCCGCGGCATCTCCGAGCTCTGGCTCGCGGTCGCGCCGGTCGAGCCCATCGCGGAGGCGACGCTCCCGGCCGACGATGCCCGGCAGCTCGTCGTCGACGAGATCGAGTCGGCCGTGGAGCTGCCCCGAGGCGTCCACGGCGAGGACGCGTTCTCCGCCGTGATGTGCGCCCTCTCGGAGCGACTGAGCGGAGGCGAGGCGCGCGACCTCGTGCTCGGCCTGCCCCAGTCGCTCCGCCCTCTCGTCGAGACGTGCGTCACGGATCGACCCGAGCCCGGCCGCGTCTTCGGCCGTGACGAGCTCCTCCGCCGCGTGGAGGATCACCTCCACGTCGACGCCACGCGCGCCGAAGCGACCGTCCGCGCCGGCATCTCCGCGGTGAAGCGAGTCCTCCCCGAGCGAGCGGTGCTCGACGTCGCGAGCCAGCTCCCGGCGGACTTGCTGGAGCTCTGGGAGTTGAGCTGAGGGCCCCGAGCTGAGGGCCTTCGGCCCTCAGTCCTCAGTCCTCAGCAAAGGCGAGCTTCGGCCTTGGGTCTCTTCTTCGAGCTTCCGACTCGGGGCGCGTCGTGGGACCGGGCCCCGCGCACGAATCTGAAGCGTGCATCATCGCGAATGCGAGCGATAGCGGCCCAGAGGCGAGCAGCGAGCGCGGACCTCTTCCGCTGAAGACTGAGGACTGAGGACTCTCTCCTGAGACCTCTGAGGACGAGGACTCGGCCGATGAGTCCCGAGGCCTTCACTTCTTCCTCAGCCTCACCTCGATGTCCGCGATCGTCCTCGCGAGCGAGCCCTCGTGGATGCACGCGAGCTGGTCGACCTTCCTCCAGTGGCCCTGCATGCGCGGCGCCGTCAGCGGGCGCAGCACGACGAGCGTGCGTTGATCGCCGTGCTCGGCGGCGCGGCCGAGCAGGGCCTTGATCGCCTGGCAGTTCGTGCCGGCGACGTGGAGATCGACGGTGACCGCGAGCGCGGGGCTCATCTTCGAGCGGTCGGCCTTCGTGATGATCGAGCGGGCGCGGGCGGCCGCCTTGGGGTAGCTCACGCTCGCCTCGCCCCAGGCGATGCCGTAGAGGTCGTCGTAGCCGACGGTGCCGAGCTTGCCGTTGAGGTAGCCGAACGCGTCGTCGACCGCGACCTTGTCCGCGCCGGGCAGCCCCTCGAGCAGCGCCGTGTCGCGGACCTGCGTGCGGAGCGCGATCCCTTCGGGCGAGAGCAGCTCGATGTTCGGGTTGGCCTTGAGGACGAGACCGACCTCGCGCATCGCTTCGCGCGGGCGGTTCGTGAGGCTGTACGCCTTGAAGAGCGCGCGGTGCACGTCCTCGCGTCCCTGCGCTTCGGGCCCGAGGCTCTGGAGCTTCTCGATGCCGGAGGCGTAGTTGCCCTTGTCGATCTCGCTGATCGCCGCCTTGATCTGCTGCTCGAGCGACGGCTCCGCGGCGGTGGCGGCGTCGGCCGTCGTCTCTCCGAGCGCCGCGCCGGCGTCGCCCTCGACCGCCTTCGTGTCGTGCCCGCGGACGACGACGATGATCGTGACGACGAGGATGAGGAGGCCTACGAGCCCGCCGGCGGCCGCGATGAGCCACGCCTTGCCCGAGAGGAGCGCCTCGAGCGACTTCCAGCGACCGCCGGCCCGCGGGAGCTGCCGGTGGCTCTGATCCGCGAGCGGCAGCGCCGGGTTCGACGGATCGATCGCCGGATTCGCACCGCTGATGATCGCCGGGTTCGTCCCGAGCCCCGAACGCGGCGGCGGCGCGTAGGCGGGATCGACACGTCCGCTCGCGACGAGCTGGATGAGGATGTTCGTGATGCCGTCGATCAGCTCGCGCGCGTCGCCGAGGCGCTCGGACGCCTCCTTCGCGAGGCAGCGGTTCACGAGCGCCTCGACCTCGGGCGGGATGTTCGCGTCGGGCGCCTTCGTCGCCATCGGCGGCACCGGCGCGGTCACCTGCATGCCGAGGAGGGCGACCTTGCTCTCGGCATCGAACGGCCGCTTGCCGCAGAGCATCTCGTACATGATGCAGCCGAGCGCGTAGATGTCCGCGCGCGCGTCGACGGGCTGACCGAGCGCCTGCTCCGGCGCCATGTACTCGGGGGTGCCGTAGACCATCCCCGCCTGCGTCAGCACCGGTTGGCCCGGGCCTGCGGCCTGGCTCACGTCGCCGGCCGTGAGCTCGCCGATCTGGACCTTGGCGATGCCGAAGTCGAGGACCTTCACGAAGTCCGGATCGCCGTCACGCTCGACGAGCATGACGTTCTCGGGCTTGAGGTCCCGGTGGACGATCTTGAGCGAGTGCGCTCGGGAGAGCGCGGAGGCGATCTGCCGCGCGATGTGCAGCGCCCTGCCGAGCTCGAGCCTGCCCATCCCGATGACCTCGCGCAGGCTCTTGCCCTCGACGAACTCGAGCGCGAGGAAGAACGAGCCGTCCTCGAGCTTGCCGAAGTCCGTCGCGGTGACGACGTGCGGATGGTCGATGTGCGCGGCGGCCATCGCCTCGCGCTCGAAGCGCGCGACGACCTCGGGCAGGCGGGTCATCTCGGGGTGGAGCACCTTGATCGCCATGCGCTTGCGCATGAGCGTGTGCTCCGCCTGGTAGACGGCGCCCATGCCGCCCTCCCCGAGGAGGCGCTCGATCTTGTAGCGGTCGCTGATCGTCGTGCCGATGAGCGCCTTCGCGCCGCCCGGTCGCGCGGGCGGCCGGACGCTCTGACCCCGCGGAGGGGCGAGCCCCTTCGGCGTGGCGTTCGGCTTTTCGTCAGCGGGACCTGCCATCGGACATGTCAGATGAGAACGAGGGTCGAAGCCGGATGGCTCGGGTGACGGACGTCAGCGAACGCCAGAGGGAGGATGGACGGGGGACTGTCGGAAAGTCGCGACCGGTCCGGACGGGTGAGCCGGTCGGGGGCCGGGGGTGGCCCCAATTTCCGAAGCTAAACTAGCATGTATGACGTCTGGAAGAGAGAGGGCACAGGTCGGCAGCGCCCTCTTTGGACGTCCCCGTGCGTGGGCGGATTCGCGCTAGCTCGGGCCATGGGGGGACTTGCCGAGATTTGCGACGTACGCGGTCCGGCGTGTACCGCGACCACCCGCGGCGCCGGTCTACGGCCGACTCTGTCCCAAGTTGACACGGACGCCCACCGTCAGACCCACGGCGAAGCCATCAAGCCCAGCAGGAAAGACGTTCTGGCCGGCCGCGTCCGGGAGCGTGAGCTGAGGCCCGGGGCTCTCGTACACGCTGCCGGTGTGCCCGAAGCCGATCTTCGACCCGAGCTCGGCGCAGGCCTCCCACGGTCCATAAAGCTTGTAGGATACACCTAAACCGACCGGGACCTCGAAGAAGCCGCCGCCGGCGCCTTCCACACGACCGGCCTTCGTCTCCGTCCCGCCGAGCGGATCGGCCGTGGTGAACGTCGCGTGATAGCTTTGCTGGTACACGCCGGCGTATCCGATGCCGGCGAAGACCCACGCGCGGAACGTACCGCGGACGAAGGGGAGCATGCCGTTCGCCCGCACGCCGCCGGACGTGACGTTCCGGGCCGTCTTGCCGAGCGGCGAGATGTCGTGCCCGACGTACGCCGCCGCGTGGAGGAACGGCAAGAGCGCGAGATGGCCCGAGAGCTGCGCGGCCGGGCCGAACCCGGCGTCGTCGCCGCCGCTCGGGCGGGAGGCGAGGAAGCGCTTCATCCCGCCGAGCTGCGCCGATGCGCCCCAGTGGAGCTGCGCGTGGGCTTCGGACGTCGAGACGAGGCCGACGATCACGGTTGCGACGGCGCAGGCGCGCCGCGCCGCAACGAAGGCGAAGGAACGTCGCGCGGCCGCTCTCCTGGCTCGGACCATCGCGGGCTACGTAGCCGAAACGACCGGGAGCGTCACTTCTTCGGTGGGATCTCTATGGCGGCCCGGCGTGCGGGGAGCTTCGGGCTTCGGACGCGAGACATCCGTCTCCAGACTTCAGTCTCCAGTCTCCAGTCCTCGGCTCCCCGCGCCGCGCTCGGGGGATTGCTCCTTCGGGCGCTGCCCAGAGGCGATGGGCCCTCACTCCACGGGCGCTGCCTCGGGGGCCGGCTGAGGAGCGGGCGCCGGGGCGGCCGCCGGCGTTTCGGGCGTGTCGTTCTCCGAGCCCGGCGCGTACGACGGCAGGTTGCCGAAGTTGAAGCCGAGGCCGAACATGACCATGAGGTTGCTCGCCTCGTTGAAGAACTTCATGGCCGTGACCTCGGGATGCAGCGCGAACTTCGGGCTCACGCGGAACTGGAAACCGACGCCGAAGCGTGCACCGAGGTTGCCGCCGCTCGAGACCGTCCTCGTGCCCTCGTCACCGCTCGCGGCGCCGCTCGCGTACGCGACGACGAGGCCGCCCGCGCCCACGAGCGTCGCGCTCTCGCCGAAGTTGATGCCGGCGAGCAGCGGCAGGTGTCCGTAGAGGACGAACACGCTCGCGTTGTTGGCGGAGAAGTAGTTCATCTGCATGCCCGGGTCGATCGCGAGATCGAGCGACTCGGACTTGAGGAAGTTCCACTTCACGTCTGCGCCGAGGGCGCTCAGGTTCGTGACGCGGACGCCGACGTCGGCGCGATCGGCGACACCGACGCGGAGCTGATACGTCGGGAGCATCGGGACGGTCGCGCTGGACGTCGCCTCACTGGTCCGCTGGGTGCCGTCGGGGTTCGTCACCGTCGTCGTCGTCGTTGCCGAAGCGTGCAGAGCCTCTATGGCGACGGTGTGCTGGAGCTTGCCCTGCGGCGTCGTTCGCGGCGTTCCATAAGTCTGCGGGTTCGGACATCCGAGCAGTCCCGCGGCCATGCCGAGCACCGCGAGACCACGCAAGCAAAGAAGGACCGGACCCGAATACGATGAGCGTTGCATTGCCCCTCCGTTTTGAGCTCTACCGTACACGGACTTCGCGCGATTCTCGCGGAAATCGTCCGGTGCCCCTTCGAGGGGCGACGCGAGGAGGCGGAGGGATCAGTTCGGGGCCGTGCGCGGGGAGCTCGCGAGCTCCTTCAGGCGACGCTCGATGAGAGGCGCGTCCGGGGCCTGCGGCTCGAGCTCGAGGACGCGTGCGAGATCGCTCTTCGCGAGCTCGAAGAGCCCGAGGCGAAGGGCGATCGCCGCCCGTTCGCGCAGCATGCGCGCGGAGCCGGGCATGAGCGAGACGATGCGATCGATGGTGATGAAGGCGCGGGTGTGATCGCCCCGGCTCGCCCAGATCGCCTTGAGGTTCGTGAGCATCCTCACGAGCGTCGCCCTCGGCGTGGCGGGGGCGAAGAGCGACGGATGCAGGTCCGCACCGGGCCCGAGGTGCCGGCGCAGGAGCTCCCTCGCGTCGTCGTCGGTCACGATGCGTCCGCCGCCGAACGGATCGACGATGACCGGGGCCGTCACGGCCCTGCCGCTCAGCGCGGGGAGCTCGTCGACGCGCACGAGGAAGTGCCCGGGGAAGCCTACGCCCCGCGCGAGCACGCCCGCGCGACGCGCGATCTCGCACCAGATGATCGACAGCGTGATGGGGATGCCGGTACGCCGCTCGAGGACGTCGGGGAGGAGGCTGTTTCGCGGGTCGTAGTAGCTCTCGACGTTGCCGCGGAAGCCGAGCTCGCAGAATCGGGCGCTGACGGCCTCGACCTGCTTGGCGAGCGGCATGCCCACGAGCGCTCCGCCCGAGAGCGGCCCCGCGAGCGCGCTGATTCGGCGCACGACGTCGTTCACGTCGAGGTCGTCGTAGACGTCCTTCGCGATCAGCGCCGCGCCGATGACGACGTCGATCTCCTCGTCCGGACAGCGCGCGAGCGCGTCGAAGGTCGACGGCTCGGACGTCTCGAGCGGGGGCTCGTCGGTGTCGGTCATTGCTCGGTCGAGTCTCGGTCGAGGCCCTCGAAGGCCGAGGGCGCAGCGCCGTTTGTGCCGTGGCGCCGGCCCGATCGCAAGCAATGCTACGCGATCGACCAGGGGCTGCGCGGGCCGAGGCGGGCGAGGGCGGGCGAGGGCGGCCGATAGACCCGCTTGACGCCCAAAGCCAGGAACTACAAGGGTGCTCTTCCGCCTTGGGCCCCCCTAGGCGCCGACCCCCCGCACCCCGAACGATATGGCGAGCACCGACAAGCAGATCCTGCGCAAGGGCTTCGAGCGCGCGCGCGAGGTCCACCCCGTGGGCATCACGGGCAAGGAGAGCCCGATCGAGATCATCGAGCGCATGTTCCCGGCCTACGTCGGCCGGCAGGAGCGCACGGCGTTCGAGCTCATGCGCCGCAGCAGTCAGGACGACGTCTGCACCTTCCTGACGATGTCCGGTGCGATGACCCCGGCGGGGTTGCATCAGTCGTCGCTGATCCCGCTCATCGAGCGGGGTCTCGTGGACTGCATCACGACGACGGGCGCGAACCTCTACCACGACGCCCATCGCGTGATCGGGCATCGCATCCGCGAGATCGACCCCGCCGGCGGCGACCTCCAGTACCGGCTCGCGCGCATCATCCGCATCTACGACCTCGGGTTCCGCGAGGAGACGCTGCTCGAGACGGACAAGCTCTTCAGCGCGCTCCTGCTCGGACCCGACTACCAGCGCAAGATGACCACGCCCGAGCTCCACTGGCTGCTCGGCCGTGACATCGCGCGCATCGAGGACGCGCTGGGCGTCAAGAGCCCGTCGCTCCTCTCGACGTGCTGGCGCCACGGCGTGCCGATCTTCGTCGGCGCCGTGCAGGACGGCTCGATCTTCCTCAACGTCGTCAAGCTGAAGCGCCTCTACGGGTCGGACTTCAAGCTCGAGATCGACATCGCCCAGGACGTCTTCGAGATGGGCGCGATGCAGCATCACTGCTTCGGCACGCTCGGCAAGAAGCTGGCGATCTGGATCCTCGGCGGCGGCGTCCCGAAGAACTACACGCTCCAGGGCGAGCCGCTGCTCGATCAGATCCTCGGCGTCCCGACTCACGGCTTCGACTTCGACGTCCAGTTCTGCGTGGACCCGGTCGACAACGGCGCGCTCAGCTCGTGCCCGGCAGGCGAGGGCCACACGTGGGGCAAGGTCTCGGCGGAGAGCGTGCAGTACGGCTCGATCTACTGCCACTGCGACGTCACGGCCGTCTTCCCGTGGCTCACGTACGCCCTGCTCTCCGATCCGCGCATCCACCGCAAGCCGCGGCGCCTCTACGACGCACGCGAAACGGCGGTGAAGAACCTCCAGCGGGAGGTCGAGAAGCGCAGGAAGAAGCTCCTCGACACGGTGAAGTTCGATCTGCCGAAGGGCGGCGCGAAGGCCTCGAAGAAGGACTCGGGGAAGAAGAAGCAGGGCAAGCGCTCGTTGCGCGGCGCGAGGCGGTGAGCATGTCCGCGACGGCGGCGCGTCCCCACGAGCCTGCCAGGCCCTTCGACGGGTACGACGTCGAGTCGTGCCGCCGTCGCATCGCCGAGCGCAACGATCTGCTCAACGCCGTCCTCCACGTGGTCGATCCCGCGTCGGCGCCGAGGCGCGCGTCCTCGTCCGCGCCCGGGCCTTCGCCGTCGAGCGCGAGCCCGATCGCGGGCGTCCCGTACGTGCTCAAGGACACGTGGGACACGGCGGGGATCCCGACGACGGGCGGCTCGTGGCGCCATCGCGATCGCGTCCCGGTGGAGTCCTCGCACGCCCATCTCGCGCTCGAGCGCGCGGGCGCCGTGCTGCTCGGCAAGTCGAACCTCTGCGATCTCGCGTTCTCGACGGAGAGCGACAACCATCTGCGCGGCCCCGTGCGGAACCCGCACGACCCCTCGCGCACCGCCGGCGGGAGCACGGGCGGCGGCGCCGCCGCGGTGGCGGACGGGATGGCCGCGTTCGACTGGGGGTCGGACTTCGGCGGCTCGATCCGTGGTCCGGCCGCGTTCTGCGGGATCGTCGGCCTTCGGCTCTCGGCGTCCGTGTGGCCGGTCGAGCGCCATCACTTCCCGCGGCTCTCGCCGTTCTTCTGGGACATGTGCGGGATGGGACCGCTCGCGCGCGACGTCGCCTCGGCGCGCGCGGTCGTCGACGCTCTACGGGCGGACCTGCGCCGTGAGATCCCCGCGCCGGCGATCGATCCCCATCGCGTCGTCATCTGGGCGCCCGACGAAGCGCATCGCGAGGACTGGCCGACCTTCGTGGAGGACGTCCAGCTCCGTCTCGACCGGGCGGGCGTCGGCTGGGTGGTCTCGCGCGATCTGCCGACGCCGTCGGAGATCAATTCGCTCTACACGGAGTACCTCTCCGCCCACTTCGACGAGCTCGTGGCGACGGGCGAGCTGCCGCTCCTCGAAGGCATCCCGGCGGTCCTCCTCGGTCTCGTGTCGTGGGGGAGGCTCGATCGCCGCGTGCATCCGAACACGGCGCTGCTCCTGGCGGCCGTCGCCGGGCTCCACCTCGTCCATCGAAACAAGTCGCGCGCGGTCGAGAAGGTGGAAGCGGTGCGCGAGCGCGTGCGGGCGATCTGGCGCTCGGGCGCGCTCATCGTGTCGCCGACGACGACGGTGCGGCCGCCGCGTCACGGTCGCGGGGCGCTCGTGCATCGGTCGATGAGCTTCTGCAAGCTCGGCAACCTCGTCGATGCGACGGGGCTGGCGGTCCCGTGCGGGACGTTCCCCGCCACCTCGAAGACGCCGGCGCTCCCGCGGTCGCTGCAGATCCTCGGGCCGCCGGGCTCCGAGGACGCGGTGCTCGACCTCGGCGCGCGGCTCGAGCGCGCTTGAGCCCCACGCTCGAGCCGCCCCGAGCATCCCGAGCTACTCGAAGCCGATCGCCTGGAGCATCTCGAACATCGCGAGGGTCGCGTCGGGGGTGGCGTAGTCGAACGCAAGCCCAGCGCGTGCGCTCGACCTCGGCCGTCCGAGCGCGTCGACCTCGTTCTTCGGGCGTACGGGGTGGGCCCAGGCGACGACGGCCGAGAGGACGAGCGGATCCCAGAGGGTGGGCGTGACGAACGCGACCGTCACCCGCTCTCCCGGGACGAGCGGCTCGTCGGTCTCGATCCCCGCGCCCGCGAGGCTGATGTCGACGACCGTCGCCGTACGCTCCCAGTCCGCGCGCTCACCGCGCACGGTGACGGTGAAGCGCACGGGTCTTCGTCCGTGTGCGCGAAAGTATCCTGCGCTCTCGTTCATACCGGCCGCGCCGGCGAGCTGAAGGTGGCTGGCACGGCTCCGCCCGACGATACCACGTTGGCGTTTTTCGAGCGCTCTCGGCTAGGATGGGGGGCAGCGTCGACTGAGACGTCAGGCAAGAGCAGGGAATGAGCCAGGATACGCGTAAGGACAAACGCGCCAAGGTCGTCAGCCTGAACGTTCGCTACAAGAGCGCGACGGTCGACGAGTTCATCGAGAATCACTCGCACGACGTCAGCAGGGGCGGCATCTTCGTCAAGACGCCCACGCCGTTCCCTCCCGGCACCTTGCTCAAGTTCGAGATCCGTCTGGCCGGCGACAAGAGCGTGATCTCGGGCGTCGGTCGCGTCGTCTGGAAGCGCGAGCCCACGCAGGCGGGACCGGATCGGCCCGCCGGAATGGGCGTGAAGTTCATCAAGATCGACGAGGCCTCGCGCGCCGTCATCGAGAAGCTCGTCGCCGCCAAGGCCGACGCCGGCAGCGCGTACCTGTCCGATCCGGCCGCACGCGAGGACGAGGCGAAGCCCGCCGGCCACCCGACGACCCTGCGCGGGCTCCAAGCGGCCAGCGCCTCCTCGCCGGATGCGACCGCGGGCGCGTCGGCGCCCGCGGCGAAGCCCGCCGCGCCTCCGGCCGCGCAGTCGTCCGGGAAGGTTCCGCCCGCGGCACCGTCGTCTTCGCCCGGCGCCACGCGCACGGCCGGCGCTGGCGCATCGGTCGGCGCGCGCGCCGGGGGTCCCAAGCTCGACAAGACGCTCGCGATGGGCGTCTCGCCGCTCACGAAGTCCGGTCCCACGAGCCCTGGTACCAGCGCGGGCAGTCCCGCGGGCACCGGCGCTGCGGCGGGTGCGGCTGGTGCAGCCGGCACGGGCGCAGCGGGCACGGGCACGAGCGGCGGGCCGGCGCGGCCTGCGCCGATGGCGCACAAGCCCGCGACGGCGATCGGAGTCGGGCCGCCGCCGTCGCCCGCCGGGACCTCGCCGGCGCCCACACCGGCGGCGCCTGCGGTCGTCGTTCCGGCCGCGCGGACGGCGGCGGAGGCGCGTTCGAGTGGCGCGAGCGCGGGTGGCCCGCCGCGTCCTCCGGCGAGCGTGCGGAAGGCGACGATGGTCGGCGTGGCCCCCGCGCCCACGGGGCCGGGTGGATTGGGTGCAGACCGCCCGAAGGATCCGCAGGTGGAGATCCCGACGCCTCTCGCGGAGATCATCCCGACGCCTGCCGTTCCTCCGGCCGAGTCGAAGCCGGCGGCGACGCCGATGTTCCCCACTACGATGGAGGAGACGCGTCGCGACGCCGAGTCGGTGAAGGAGCCGACCGTCATGAAGCAGGCCGCGGAGCTCCTCGAGGAGGCGCTCCGCGAAGCCGGCGGATCGATGGAGGAGATCGGGCAGAACCCGCTCTTCGCGAAGGCCGCGCAGGCGCAGCGCGACGACAAGAAGGACGAGGCCAAGGCCGAGGAGAAGAAGGACGGCAGCGAGGCGCCGCCGGACTCGACGGAGCAGTCGGGCGAGACCCTCATCATGCCGACCACGGTGCTCGCGAAGGGTGGCGCCGGTGCGCCCTCGCCAATCGGCTCGACCCCTCCGCCCGCCGGCGGCGGCTCGGCCGCGTCGGTCACGCCGTCCGCTCCGCCGGCCGCGTCGGTGGCGCCTGCGTCCACGACGCCCGCGTCCACCGCGGAGCCCGCGAAGTCGGCGCCGCCTCCGGCGCAACCGCTCCAGCCGATCGGCAAGACCCTCGAGGCGCGTGAGGAGAAGAAGGGCGCGGGTGGTCTCATCGCCGGTTTCGTGGTCGTCGCCGCCCTCGTCGCTGGCGGTGTCTACGCGTACCAGTCCGGCATTCTGACGGGCGGCGGCGCGTCGACGACGGCCACGACCGAGCCGACCGAGGCGCCGTCCGCGTCGGCAGCGCCGGTGCCCTCGGAGACCGCCGCGGAAGCGACCGAGGTCGACGCGTCGACGGCGACCGCCGCCGACGAAGATGCGGGCGCCGCTGCGGGGGCGGCCGCGGGCGGTGACGCGGGCGCGAGCGCAGACACGACGGCAGCCGTCGCGACGACGGCGACCGCGACCGCGACGGCGACCGCGAAGCCGCAGGCCCCCGTGGCCCCGAAGCCTGCGCCTCCGAAGCCGAAGCCGGCGCCTACGCCGACGTCGGAGCCGTCGGACTCGGACTCGACGCCCTCGCCGCAGCCGACGACCACGGCGACGGCGACGGCGACGGCGACCTCGACGCCCACGTCGGAGC
>Ga0207864_1000883_pt1 | contig 36572 bp, 30 predicted proteins | sample HigsolmetaAR202D_FD_184834 | JGI IMG/M metagenome (GOLD analysis project Ga0207864, IMG submission 184834) | Ionic liquid and high solid enriched microbial communities from the Joint BioEnergy Institute, USA - AR20-2-D (SPAdes) (version 2) ...
CCCGGCCGGGGGGCCGGGGGGCGGCGGGGGCTTCGCTAGCCTCGATCGGCCCTTGTCGAGGCCGAGGCTCGGACAAGCCCTGCGGCGGATCTGCGCGGCGGCCCTGCTGTGCGCGGCGGCCGCGGCGGCGCTCGCCCTCGCGCCCGGGGCGGGCGCGACGGAGGCGGAGCGGCTCGCCGCGCGGCTGGCCGAGGCGCGCGAGCGCGCCGGCGCCCTGGCTGCCCAGCTGCGGGCCGTCAACGAGCGGCTGTTCGCCGCCGAGGGCGAAGCGGCGCGGGCCGAGCGGCGCGAGCGGCGCCTCAGCGCCCTGCTCGCCGAGGGCCGCGAGGAAACGGCGCGCCTGAGCGCCGCGCTGCGACGCACCGAGCGCCGCCTGGAGGCCGAGCGCCGCCGCCTGCGGCGGGCGCGGGCGGCGCTGGCGGCGCGGCTGGTGGCGATCTACGAGACCGGGCTGCCCGACACCACCGACGTGATCTTCGGCGCCACCGGCTACCAGGACCTGCTGACTCGGGCCGGCTACCTGGAGGCGATCGCCGACTCCGACCGGGCGCTCGCCGAGCGCGTGGCGCGGGCGCGGGAGGCGGTCGAGCGGCGGCTGCGCCGGGTCGCCGAGCTGCGCCGCCGGGCGCTGGCCTACGAAGCGCGGCTGGCGGCGGCGCGGGAGCGCATCGCCGCGGTGCGCGAAGCGGCGCGGGCGGCGGCGGCGCGCCTGGAGGCGGTGGCGGCCGAGCGCCGTGCGGCGCTGGGCGAGCTGCGCGCCGACATCGACCGCTGGGTGGAGGCGGTGCGCCGGGTGCGGGCCGCCGAAGCGCGGGCGGCAAGCGAGGCCGAGGCGGAGGAGGAAGTCGGGCGCTGGCTGGGCGGCCCCTACGCGATCCCGACCTACATCGTGATGTGCGAGTCGGGCGGCAACTACAGCGCCCTCAACCCCTCCAGCGGCGCCGGCGGCGCGTACCAGATCCTGCCCTCGACCTGGCGCGCCTACGGCGGCAAGGGCCTGCCGCACCAGGCGCCGAAGTCCGAACAGGACCGGATCGCGGCCCAGATCTGGGCCGACTCGGGCGGCAGCGCCTGGGTCTGCGCCTGAGGCCGCCGCGCCGCCGCCCGGCTCAGGGCAGCCGCCACCGCCGCGGGTCGAGGGGGACGCCCGCGGCGACGGTGACGACGACCTGGTGGTTGACGGCGACGACCTCGCCGCGCGCGTCGGCCAGGGCGGCGCCGGTCATCCGCCGCCGCCCCGCCGCGCCCTCGACCCAGGCGTAGGCGACGTAGGGCTCGCCGGGGACCAGCTCGGCGCGCAGCTCGCCGCGCATCGTCCCGGTCACGATCCGGTCCGGGCTGCCGGGCCGCGCGGCGGCGATCAGGGCCCAAATCGCCGGGCAGTCGAGCGCCGCCCAGGCGCGCTCCGGGCCGGCCTCGCCGTGCGGCACGCGGGGGCGGCGAGCCGCGGCTCCTGGGCGAGGATCAGCCGCTCCAGCTCGCGCAGCCGCGGCGAGGGGAGGATGCCGAGCTGCTCGTCGAGGGCGCGCCGCGCCTCGCGGTAGGAGGCCAGCGCCTCCGCCTGGCGCCCGCAGCGGTACAGGGCGAGCATGTGCTGGGCGCGCAGCCGCTCGCGCAGCGGGTGGCTGCGCACCAGCGGCTCCAGCTCGGCGGGCAGGGAGGCGTGGCGGCCGAGCGCCAGGTCGGCCTCGACCCGGTCCTCGGTCGCCGCCAGGCGCAGCTCCTCCAGGCGCACCCGCTCCAGCTCCGCGAACGGCTCCTCGAGGCCGGCCAGGGCCGGGCCCCGCCAGAGCGCGAGCGCCTCGCGCAGCGCCTCCGCCGCCCGCTCCGCCTCGCCGGCGGCGAGCAGGCGCCGCCCGCGCGCCGCCCCCGCCTCGAAGCGGAAGGCGTCGACCTGCTCCGGCCGCGCGGTGGCCGCGTAGCCGCCGCCGGCGGTGCGCACCGCCTCGGCGCCGAGCGCCGGAATCTAGCCCGCCGCGCCGGAAGGGCGCAAAGAGCGGCAAAGCGGCCCGCGGGGGGCGCCGCGGCGGGCCGGTTGCGTCGGCGGCGTTTGCGAGGATCGGTCTCCCGTGAGCAACCCGGTCGCCGTCCACCTGCACACCCACAGCGAGTACTCGCTGCTCGACGGCGCCTGCAAGATCGACGCGATGGCGGCGCGGGCGGCGGAGCTGGGCCAGCCCGCCCTGGGGCTGACCGACCACGGGGTGATGAACGGCGCCGTCGACCTCTACAAAGCGTGCAAGAAGCACGGCATCAAGCCGATCATCGGCCTCGAGGCCTACCTGGTCGACGACCGCCACGCGATCAAGAGCCAGACCCGCTACGAGCGCAACCACCTGACCCTGCTGGCGGAAAACGACACCGGGTTCTCGAACCTGGTCAAGCTCAGCTCGGCCGGCTTCCTGGAGGGCTTCTCGCGCGGCAAGGCCAATGTGGACATGGAGCTCTTGGCGCGCCACTCGGAGGGCGTGATCGTGCTCACCGGCTGCCTGCAGTCGCGCTTCTGCCGGCGGCTGGTCGAAGAGCGCCACGACGACGCCCGCGCCCATCTCGACGACCTGATCCAGGCCTTCGGCCCCGAGCAGGTCTACTTCGAGGTGCAGAAGAACGGGATCGCCGAACAGGACAAGGCCAACGAGGGGATCGTCCGCTACGCCCGCGAGCTGGGCCGGCCGCTGGTCGGCACCGCCGACGTCCACTACCTGCGGCGCGAGGACTTTGACAACCACGCGGCGCTGCTGTGCGTGCAGACGAAGTCCACCCTGCAGGCGCCGAAGATGAGCTTCGACACCAACGAGTTCTACATCAAGGACAACCGCGAAATGGCGGAGTCCTTCGCCGAGTGGCCGGAGGCGGTCCCGACCACGGTCGAGATCGCCGACCGCTGCGACGTCGAGATCGAGCTGGGCAAGCTGCTGCTGCCGCGCTACCCGACCGAGAACGGCGAGGAGCCGGAGCAGATGCTGCGCCGCATCGCCGCCGAGGGCCTGCGCGCCCGCTACGGCGACCCGCCGCCCGCCGCGGCGGTCGAGCGGCTGGAGTACGAGCTGGGCGTGATCGAGGAGATGGGCTTCTCCTCCTACTTCCTGATCGTCTGGGACTTCGTCCGCTTCGCGAAGGAGAACGGGATCGCGGTCGGCCCCGGCCGCGGCTCGGCCGCCGGCTCGATCGTCTCCTACTGCCTCAACATCACCGACCTCGACCCGCTGGCCAACGAGCTGCTCTTCGAGCGCTTCCTCAACCCGGGCCGCAAGTCGATGCCCGACATCGACATCGACTTCTCGGTCCGCGGGCGCGAGCGGGTGATCCGCTACGTGGCGGAGAAATACGGCCGCGAGTCGGTGGCGCAGATCATCACCTTCGGCAAGATGGCGCCGCGCGCCGCCACCCGCGACGCAGCCCGCGTGCTCGGCTTCGACTACCAGACCGGGGACAAGCTGGCGAAGCAGATCCCGGAGCCGGTGATGGGGCGCAACCCCTCCTTCGAAGAGTGCCTGCAGCCGGGGCAGGAACTGAAACAGACCTACGACTCCGACCCCGAGGCGCGGCAGATCATCGACGTCGCCCGCGGCCTGGAGGGCAAGATCCGCAACCACTCGATCCACGCCGCCGCGGTGGTGATCGCCGACCGGCCGCTGCAGGAGATCGTCCCCTTGCAGTTGGCCGAGGACCGCAGCGCGCCGGCCGCGACCGACGCCGAGGGCAAGCCGGAGCGCCAATTCAAGATCGTCACCCAGTACTCGATGGGGCCGATCGAGGAGATCGGGCTGCTGAAGATGGACTTCCTCGGCCTGCGCAACCTCGACGTGATCGAGGACGCGGTGAAGATCATCGAGCGCTCGCGGGGCGAGAAGATCGACGTCGAGAAGATCCCGATCGACGACCGCAAGACGTACGAAATGCTCGCCCGCGGCGACTCGACCGGCGTCTTCCAGCTCGAGTCGGAGGGGATGCGCGAGGCGATGCGCCAGGTGCAGCCGACCGAGTTCGACGACATCGTCGCCCTGGTCGCCCTCTACCGCCCCGGCGCGATGGCCTACATCCCCGCCTACGCGAAGGGCAAGCGCGACCCCGACTCGGTCACCTACCCGGACGAGCGCCTGCGCGCGGTGACCGAATCGACCTACGGCTGCGTCCTCTACCAGGAGCAGCTGATGGCGATCGCGCGCGAGATGGCGGGCTTCTCGGGCGCCGAGGCGGACGACCTGCGAAAGGCGGTCGGCAAGAAGAAGCGCGACCTGATGGCGGCGATGAAGGACAAGTACATGGAAGGGCTCGCCGCCTCCGGCACCGACCCGAAGGTCGCCGCCGAGCTGTGGAAGCTCAACGAAGCGGCCGCCGACTACTCGTTCAACAAGTCGCACGCCGCCTGTTACGCGCTGATTTCCTACCGCACCGCGTACCTGAAGGCCAACTACCCGGCCGAGTACATGGCGGCGGTGATCTCCTCGGTGATGAACACCAAGGACAAGGTGCCGTTCTTCGTCAACCGCTGCGCGGAGATGGGGATCGAAGTGCTGCCCCCGGACGTCAACTCCTCCGACCACGACTTCGTCGTCACCGACAACGCGATCCGCTTCGGCCTCGACGCGGTCAAGAACGTCGGCCACGCGGCCGTGGAGGCGATCCTGCGCGCCCGCGAGGAAAAGCCGATCGAGTCGATCTGGGACTTCTGCGAGCGGGTCGACTCGCGCGCGGTCAACAAACGGGCGATCGAATGCCTAATCAAATGCGGCGCCCTCGACTCGACCGGCGACACCCGCAAGGGGATGCTGGAGGCGCTGCCGGCGGCGCAGGCGGCGGGCCAGAAGGCGCAGGAGGACGCGCAGATGGGCCAGGGGTCGATCTTCGACTTCGGCGGCGCCGACGCCGACGCCGCGGCCCAGGTGCGGCGGCGGCCGCCCCTCTCCGGCGAGGAGTTCGACCGCTCCGAGCTGCTGGCGATGGAGAAGGAGACGCTGGGCACCTACCTCTCCTCGCACCCGCTGGCCGAGGTCGGGCCGGCGCTGCGGGCCCGCGTCGACTGCACGCTGGCCGAGCTGGAGAGCAAGCCGGACGGCGCCTGGGTGACGGTGGGCGGCATCGTCACCGAGTGCAAGAAGATCCGCACCAAGAGCGGCAGCCAGATGATGTTCGCCACCCTCGACGACGTCGAGGGGCAGGTGGAGATGCTGGTCTTCAAGGCCGAAGAGGCGGCCAGCGCGCAGGTGATCCAGCCCGACGCGATCGTGCTCGTGCGCGGGCGCCTGGACCACAAAGACCGCGGCGAGACGAAGCTGGTGGTCCAGGACGCGCAGCGGTTCGAGCCCGACAGCGAGGAGATCGCCGCCGCGGCGCGGATGCCGCAGCCGGCCAAGAGCGCCGGGCCGTTCGAGATCACGATCGACCCGCGGCGCTGGAGCGACAGCTTCTGCGAGGAACTGAAGGCGGTGCTGGAGCACCACCGGGGCGACACCGAGCTGCACCTGGTGGTCGGCGGGCGGCGGCTGCGGGCCGGCGACCGCTACCGCGTGAAGCCGTCGAGCATGCTGCGCACCGAGCTCGACCACGTGCTCGAGGCGGCCGCGATGGCCGCCTGAGCGCGGGCGTAACATCTGGCGATGACCGCGACTCGCACCACCGCCGGCGAGTGCCGGCAGTGCCGCGCCTTCTGCGACAAGCTCGTCGAGCCGCGCGCCTGCGTGGAGCTGGGCTGCCGCTACCTCTACAGCTACGTCGACCGGCTGACCGGGGCGCAGTACGTGGGCTGCGTGCAGCGGGTCTTCCGCAGCGCGATCGAGCTCTCGGCGGTGCTGGAGCCGGGCGGCTTCGGCGGCGTCAAGGTGACGGGGGAGCCGCTGCCTCACTGCCCGTTCTCGGTCGAGCGCGCCTACGCCGGCGAGGGCGGGAGCTACGAGTGCGTCAATCGCCGCTTCTTCGACTGCGCCGACAGCGGCTTCGAAGGCCTGCGCGCCTTCGACCTGCGCGACCTCTGATCCCACGCCGCGTCCCCCGCCGCCCGAGCCCGGGGCCGTGCGGGTGGCACCCCCACGCGCCAGCCCATCCCTCGCGCGCCGGTCACCCATCCCCCCGCGCCATCCCCCCGCGCGCTTGTATCCCAGAGGGCTACAAAAGTCGACTCCCGTCGGGGGTCGCCGCGCCTCGGCGCGGCCTCGGCGCGGCCTCGGCGCGGCGTCGGCGCGGGGGATCGCCACGGTGGCGATGAGGGGGCGGCGCGGGCGAGGCGTGGATTACGACATCGATTCGTGTAATACTGCCGCGCCATGACCGAGACCGCCGACGCCAACGCCCTGCTGTCCGCCGCCGAGTCCAACGGCGCCGCCGACGGCCCCCGGTTCACCCTCGAGCTGAACCAGGACCAGAAAGACATCCGCGAGTGGGTGCACGGCTTCGCCGAGGGCGTTGTCCGTCCCGCCGCCGCCGAGTGGGACGAGCGCGAGGAAACCCCGTGGCCGATCATCGAGGAGGCGGCCCGGATCGGCCTCTACAGCTTCGAAGCGATCGGCCAGTTCTGGGCCGACGAGACCGGCCTGACGCTGCCGATCGTCAACGAGGAGCTGTTCTGGGGCGACGCCGGCATCGGCATGGCGATCATGGGCACGACGCTCGCGGTCGCGGCGATCTTCGGGCAGGGGACGCCGGAGCAGATGGGGGAGTGGATCCCGCAGTGCTTCGGCACGCCGGACGACGTCAAGGTGGCCGCGTTCTGCGCCTCGGAGCCCGACGCCGGCTCCGACGTCTCCGGCATCCGCACCACCGCCCGCTACGACGAGGCCAAGGACGAGTGGGTGCTGAACGGCCAGAAGGCGTGGGCGACCAACGGCGGCATCGCCAACGTCCACGTGGTCATCGCCTCGGTCGACCGGGAGCTGGGCTCACGCGGCCACGCCGCCTTCATCATCCCGCCCGGCACGCCCGGCTGCGAGCAGGGCGCGAAGGTGAAGAAGCACGGCCTGCGCGCCTCCCACACCGCTGACGTGCACCTCGACGACTGCCGCGTCCCCGGCTCCTGCCTGCTGGGCGGCAAAGAAAAGCTCGACGAGCGGCTCGCCCGCGCCCGCGAAGGCAAGCGCTCGCGCTCCCAGGCGGCGATGCAGACCTTCGAGGCCAGCCGGCCGACGGTCGGCGCGCAGGCGATCGGCATCGCCCGCGCCGCCTACGAGTACGCGCTGGAGTACGCGAAAGAGCGGCAGCAGTTCGGCCGCCCGATCATCGAAAACCAGGCGATCGCGTTCGACCTCGCGAACATGAAGCTGGAGATCGACGCCGCCCGGCTGCTCGTCTGGCGCGCCGCCTGGATGGGCCGCAACGGGATCAAGTTCGAGAACGCCGAGGGCTCGATGTCGAAGCTGAAGGCGGGCGAGGTCGCCGTCTGGGTGACCGAGCGCGCGATCCAGATCCTCGGCGGCAACGGCTACACGCGCGAGTACCCGGTGGAGCGGATGCACCGCGACTCGAAGATCTACACGATCTTCGAGGGCACTTCCGAGATCCAGCGCCTGGTTATCTCGCGCGCCATCTCAGGCCTTCACATCAAGTGATCGATTGACGGCGGGAGGTCGGGGGCCGGGCAGGGGTCGCGGCCCTCGATCGCCGTGCCGTGAGGCGGGCCGCCGCGCCTAGCCGAGCGCCCGGGCGTCGCCCTCGCGCCCCGGCGTGCCCTGCGGCCAGTGCTTGAGGAAGGCCTCGGTTTCCGGCACGTCGAGCGGCCGGGCGAAGTAGAAGCCCTGGCCGCTGTCGCACTCCTCGCGGCGCAGCACCGACAGCTCGTGGCGCCCCTCGATCCCCTCGGCGAAGGTTTCGATCGACAGCGCCTTGCCTAGCTGCACCAGGGAGTGGATCAGGGTGCGGCCCTCGCGGTTCTCGCTCAGCCCGGTGATGAAGGAGCGGTCGATCTTCAGCGCGTCGACCGGGAAGCGCTGCAGGTGGGCGAGCGAGGAGTAGCCGGTGCCGAAGTCGTCGATCGCGATCCGCACCCCCAGTTCCTTGACCTCCTTCAGCCGCCGCGCCGTCTCCTCGGCATTGTTCATCAGCGTCGTCTCGGTCACCTCGATCGCCAGCGCCTCCGGGTCCAGCCCGGAGCGCTCCAAGGCGCGCTCGATGTCGGCGGTGATCTCGTCGGTGTCGAGCTGGCGCGCGGAGACGTTGACCGCCATCGTGATCTCGTGCCCGGCGGCCCGCCAGGCGGCCGCCTGTGCGCACGCTTCCTCCAGCACCCAGCGGCCGACCTCGACGATCAGCCCCGACTCCTCCAGCAGCGGGATGAACGAGTCCGGCTGCATCACGCCGCGCCTCGGGTGGCGCCAGCGCAGCAGCGCCTCGAACCCGGTCGGTCGCATCGCGCCGAGGTCGATCGTCGGCTGGTAGACGAGGAAGAACTGCTTCTTGTCGACCGCCTCGCGCAGGTCCATCTCCAGTTCGACCCGGTTGCGCATCGACTCCTGCATCCCGTCCTCGAACACCGCGTAGCGGTTGCGCCCGTCCCACTTCGCCCGGTACATCGCGATGTCGGCCTTGCGCAGCAGGTCCTCGGCGCTGCCGCCTTCGGCCATCGCGATGCCGATGCTGGCCCGCACCGTGACCCGGTTCTCCTCCGGGCCGATCGTGAACGGGTGCGAGAGCGCCTCCAGCAGCCGTTCGGCGACCAGCTCTGGCCCGGCGGCGAGCGAGATCTCCTCCGAGATGACGACGAACTCGTCGCCGCCCAGGCGGGCGAGCGCGTCGGAGTCGCGGATCGCCCCGTCGAGGCGCGCCGCGACCGCCTTCAGCAGCTCGTCGCCGGCCCCGTGCCCGAGCGTGTCGTTGATCTCCTTGAAGTTGTCGAGGTCGATGAACAGCGCCGCTGCCGGGGACTTGCGGCGCCGCGCCCGGGCCAGCATCTGCTCGGTGCGGTCGAGGACCAGGGTGCGGTTCGGCAGCCCGGTGAGCGGGTCGTGGGTTGCGAGGAAGGCCAGCTCCTCCTCGCGCCGGCTCAGCTCTTCGTCGGTGCGGTTGCGCTCCGCCTCGAAGCACTCGCACATTCGCAGCAGGCTGAACTCGAGGCTGAGCTGGAGGATGCCGAGCGCGTCCTGCAGCACCGCCGGCTCGACCTTCAGCTCCGCCGCCAGGTCGCGCAGCACGTCGGCCATCGCGTTGCGCCACCAGAAGCAGTGCCAGGTCACCTCGTCGAGGGTGGAGGCGCGGTGCACGGCCAGCTCGCCGAAGATCTGCCACGTTTCGCGCCCCGCCTCGATCGCCGCCTCCATGCTCTCGCCGGCCATCCAGCGGGCGACGGCGAGGGTCGAGTTGCGCCCGATCCGTTCGAAGCTGTCCTGCACCATCTCGTCGATGGCGTGGTCCGGGTCGCTCCCGGTCAGCTCGAGGGTGCGGGCGAGGACGGTGTCGACGCGCGCCTTCAGCGCCTCGCCGAGGCGGGCGAGCTGCTCGGGGTCCGAGCGCGCCGTGGCGTCGCCCGGCGGCAGCGGCGGGGGAACCCTTCCCCTGCCGGGATTGCGGGCCGCGGTTGACATTTGTGCTGACTATTCGGCACCGCGGCGCGGCCCTTTAGGAACGTTCGCGGTGTCGGAGGCCTTCGCGGCGCAGGCGCCTGGCGGCCTGCACTTCCTCCTTGCTCGGGCCCTTGCGGTCCGGGCCCGGCGTCTCCAGCGTCGCCGGCAGGCCCTCGAAGCGCGGCTCGGAGAGGAAAGCGGCGAGGCCGCGGCGGCCCATCTCGCCCTCGCCGACGTTGGCGTGGCGGTCGCGGCAGGAGCCGAGCGGGGCGGCGGCGTCGTTGACGTGCACGCAGCCGAGCCGGTCCAAGCCGACCTTGGCGTCGGCTTCGTCGAGCACCGCCGCCAGGCGCTCCTCGTCGGTGATGTCGAACCCCTGCACGAACAGGTGGCAGGAGTCCAGGCACAGCCCCAGGCGCTCGCCGCCGCCGGCCAGCTCGATCAGCTCCGCGGTCTCATCGAAGTCACGCCCCAACAGGCCCTGGTGACCGGCGGTCTGCTCGAGCAGCAGCGGGCAGCTCTCGCTCTCCTGTAGGGCGGCGGCGATCACCTTCGCCGCCCGCTTCATCGACGGGCCGTGCGGCTCGCCTTTCTGCGCCCCGGGGTGCAGGACGACGCCGGCGGCGCCGATCGCGTCCCCGATCCGCAGCGCGTGGGTGAGCGAGGCGAGCGACTTCTTGCGCAGCTCTTTGTCTTTGGTCGCGCAGTTGATCAGGTAGACGGCGTGGATGACCACCGCCTGCACCTTCGAGCCCTCCATCGCCTCGCGGAAGGCGGCGAAGTCCTCCGGCCCGTAGGCGGTCGGCCGCCACGTGCGCGGGCTCTGGTGGAAGATCTGGATAGATTCGCAGCCGCGCTCCTCGCCGCGCCCGACGGCGTTGGCGAGCCCGCCGGCAGTCGACACGTGCGCCCCGATCAGCATGAGCGAAACAAACCTCCGTCTCCGATTTGCCCCCTCGCCGACCGGTGCGCTGCACATCGGCGGGGCGAGGACCGCACTCTATAACTGGCTTGCGGCCCGGGGCGGGGGCGGCGAGCTGGTGCTGCGGATCGAGGACACCGACCGCGAGCGCTCGACCGAGGAGAACGTCGAGCAGATCCTCGACGCGCTGCGCTGGCTGGACCTGGACTGGGACGTCGGCCCGGTCTCCCAGGCGGGGCGGGCCGAGCGGCACCGCGAGGCGCTGGAGCGCCTGCTCGCCTCCGGAGCCGCCTATCGCGACCACGCGACGGCGAAGGACGTCGAGGCGTGGAAGGCCGAGCACGGCACCGAGCGCGGCTACCGCGGCACCCCGACCGACGACCCGAGCGCGGCGATCCGGCTGCGGGTGCCGGACGAGGGGGAGACCGTGGTCGAGGACATGGTCCGCGGCCCGGTCCGCTTCCCCAACGCCAGCTACGACGACTTCGTGATCGCCCGCGCCGACGGCAGCGTGCTTTACAACTTCGCCGTCGCGGTCGACGACGCGGAGATGGGCATCACCCACGTGGTGCGCGGCGACGACCACCTCTCCAACACCCCCAAGCAGCTGCTGGTGCTGCGGGCCCTCGGCCACGAGCCGCCGCGCTACGCCCACCTGCCGCTGCTGCACGGCCCCGACGGCAAGAAGCTCTCCAAGCGCCACGGCGCCGCCTCGGTGCAGGAGCTGCGCGAGGCCGGCTACCTGCCGGCCGCGGTGCGCAACTACCTGGCGCTGCTGGGCTGGGGCACCGACGACGACACCACGGTGATGAGCACCGAGGAGCTGGTGCGCCGCTTCCGGATCGAGGACGTCGGCCGCGCGGCGGCGATCTTCGACGAGAAGAAGCTGCGCTGGCTCAACGGCCGCCACATGCGCGAGCTGAGCCTCGACGAGTACACCGAGGCGGTCGCCCGCCACCTCGGGCGCGAGCCGGACGCGCGCCTGCGCGCCGCCTGCGAGATCGTGCAGGACAAAGCGCAGACGCTGGCCGAGGTGTGGCCGCTGATCCGCTTCCTGTTCGAGCCGCCGGTCGACGACCCGAAGGCGTGGCGCAAGGTGATGAAGGGGGACGCCGCGTCGCTGCTGGGGGCGGCGGCGGAGGCGCTGCGGGGCGTGGAGCCGTTCGAGCCGCAGCCGATCGAGGCGGCGTTGGCGCGGGTGCTGGAGCGCGCCGAGGTCAAGCCGGGCAAGCTCTACCAGCCGATCCGCGTCGCGATCACCGGCACCTCGGTCTCGCCGGGGATCTTCGAGTCGCTGGCGGCGCTCGGCCGCGAGGCTTCGCTGGAGCGGATCGAGGCGGCGCTGCAGCGGCTGGCCGCGGCCCCGGCTGACGCCTAGCGGGGGCCGGCCGGGCCCGTCCAGGGCCCGCTCGCGGGGCTGGGGAGGCGGCGCCGCGCCGGTCGGTCGGCGCTAAACCGATCGGCCGCCCGTGCCGATGGGGAATGCGATGGCTTCAGCAGGAACCCGCACTAACGGCCGCAAGAAGAGCGAGGCCAAGGAGGCGGCGGCGAAGGCGACGCGCCGCGGCGCGCCCGCGCCCGGCAGCCGCCTCGCGGACGCGTTCGAAGCGGTGGAGCGCTTCCCGGTGCTGATCGAGGCGCGCGAGCGCGTGATCGCCGCCGCCACGGCGGAGACCGCGCGGGTCGGCGAGATCGTGCAGGCGGTCGAGTCCGACGTCGCGCTGACGATCTCGGTGATGCGCTTCGCCAACCGCAGCGGCGTCTCGTCGGGCGGCGTCGCGGGCGTGCCGGAGGCGGTCGACGTGCTCAAGCCCTCGGGCGTGCTGGCGATCGCCGGCACCGCGCCCAGCTTCGACTTCTTCGAGTCCAACGGGGGCTGGGAGCTGAAGCCGGAGCGGTTCCGCATCCACGCCCTCGCCACGCAGCGGGCGGCGGAGCAGATCGCCCGCGTGGTCGGCTGGACGGAGCGCGACGAGCTGGCGGTCGCCGCGCTGCTGCACGACGTCGGCCGGCTGGTGATCTCCCGCCTGCACCCCGGCTACAAGGCCTACCTGGACACCACCGCGCGCACGCCCGAGCAGCGGCTGCGCGAGGAACGCGACCAGCTCGGCATCGACCACGCCCTGGTCGGCGGCGTGCTGGCGCGGCGCTGGAGCCTGCCCCAGCGGCTCTGCGTGGCGATCGAGCGCCACCACGCCGAGGACGCCGAAGGGCTGGCGGCGATGGTCACCGCCGCCGACATGGTCGCCCACTACGCGCAGGGCGAAGCGGTCTCCCCGGAGCGGCTGCGCTCCGCCGCCGAGCGCTGCGGGCTCGACCCCGACGCGCTGCGCGACCTCCTCTACGAGCTGCCGATGCCGTCCCAGGACGCGCCGCGGGTGAGCGAGCCGTGCCCGCTCTCGGCGCGCGAGCTGGACGTGCTGCGGCGGCTCTCCGAAGGCATGGTCTACAAGCAGATCGCGGGGGAGATGCAGCTCTCGGTCTCCACGATCCGCACCCACCTGCACAACGTCTACGGCAAGATCGGCGCCGTCGACCGCGCCCAGGCCGTCCTCACCGCGCGCGAGCGCGGCTGGATCTGAGCCTCACTCGATCAGGCACTCGCGCAGGGCGATCGCGACCGCGTGTGTTCGATTCCTCGCCCCCAGGCGGGCGAGCGCGTTCTTGAGGTGGGTCTTGACCGTCTCCTCGCTGAGGTCGAGCGCGCGCGCCGCCGCTGTCGCCGATTCGCCGTCGGCGAGCCGCTGCAGGATCTGCCGCTGGCGGCGGGTCAGTTTGCCCCGGCTGCCCTTCGGCGGCACCGCCGGGTCGACGAAGCGCTCCTGCGCGGCCGCCGCCGCCACCGCCTGGCGCAGCTCGTGCGGCGCCGCGGTGCGCGAGACGTAGGCGTCGGCGCCCGCCTGCAGGGCGGCGCTGGCCAGGTGGCGCTCCGGTCGCTCGCCGTGGGCGACGATTCCCAGCACCGGCGAGGCGCGGTTGAGGGCCCGGATCGCCTCCGCGCCGCTGATCGAAGGCCCGCTGCCGTTCTGTCGCCAGCGCATGTCGACGATCGCGACGTCGAAGTCGCCGATGTCGCGCACCAGGTCGAGCGCCTCCTCGCGCGTCGCCGTCTCGTGCACCTCGAACGCGTTGCCGAGCACCTCGCGCACCCCGAGGCGAACCAGCGGGTGGTCGTCGACCACTAGGCAGTTTGGGCGCTCGCTCAGGACTGCTCCGATCGATCTCGGCGGTTCGGGCGCCCGGTTGCCGTCCCGGCACCCCTTCGAGCCGATCCTAGCCCAGGCGGCCCGGTGCGGTACAAACCTCTGGTGATCTCGATCACCTCCAAGTCTCGCTACGCCGTCGTCGCCCTGGCGGAGCTGGCGCGCTGCGGCGAGCGGCCGGTGCCGATCAAAGAGCTGGCCGAGCGGCGCGACATCCCCGAGCAGTTCCTCGAGCAGCTCTTCTCGACCCTGCGCCGCGCCGGCCTGCTGAGCAGCCAGCGCGGCATGCGGGGCGGCTACACCCTCGCCCGCCCGGCCGAGGAGATCACCGTGCTGGAGGTCGTGCAGACCCTCGACGGCAAGGTCGGCGACGAGGCGGAGGAGGCGGGCGGCATCTGGGCCGAAGGCGTCGCCGCCCTGCGCGAGGTCTTCGGCCGCACCACGATCGCCGACGTCGCCCGCCGCGAGGCCGAAGAGGCCGGCGCCGGCATGTACTTCATCTGACCCCGGGGCTCGGGCCGGCAAACGAGGTGCAGTCGTCAGCGGACGCCGGGCCCGCTGCAGGGTTTCGCATTGGTGTCCTTTCGGGACACTGCGATTTCCTCAGAGGTAGACCAAGCTGATTGGTTGCCATCCGCGCGACGCCGCTGATCATTCTCAGCCTCAAAGCCTGGGCAAGCTTGCTCTCGAGGCTGCTTATCGGCGGTTGTGTTGGATCGCGGGCCGGAGCCGAGCTCGCTGATTCGCTGAATCGATGGCTACGCGGATACGAGCAGATGGGTTGGAGGATCTACGCGTCAAGATCCTCAGTGCGGTTCGTGAGCTGGTCGGGCAACAGGCTGAAGTTGAGGTCGGCTGGCTGTATGAGGCCTCGGATGACGAAGAGATCCTCGTCCAGATCTCTCTAGCGGACCCCGGGGGGAATGAGACCTGGGACCAAGACATCACCAACAAGATTCGTAGCGCTGTCCGTGCTGCCACCGCCGAGGTGATGCCGACTGCGGTGGCGACGACGCGTCTGGTTTCGTCTGGCGAGGATGGCTAAAGGCAGGCCTCGGGATCCTCTGGATCCGCAGTTCACGATTGAGCACGTCGAGCGGTTTACTACGAGTTCGGGAAGTGGGCGGCCCCCGACGATCGACAGCCGTCGGGCGGCTTCGGCGGCTTACTACGCTGCATACCACGCTGCCACGAGGGGAATCGCACTGTTCCTGTTCGGCGACAACTGGCTCCAGGGGGTCCGCTGGTTGTCCCATCGCTCAGTTATTGATGCAACGAGGCTTGGTGTCTCGGCTCGGGCCAAACTCGACCCCCCGATCCTGGCCAAAGCCCGAACAAGGTGAAGGAGCGAGCGGTTTGGGCGATCTTTCAACAGAGCGGTGGGGCAGGGTCTGATCTGCTCGACGTGATGGAGGCACTCCGATCACTGAAGGTTGAGCGAGAGATCGCGGATTACGACCGCACCCAGACGGTGTCCCGGGCTGCGGCGAAGAATCTTCTGGAACAGGCGAAGGCGGTCTTGGCATTCTTCGAGTCTTCGCGTGTCAACGACGCAGACACGCAGGCGTTTTTCGCCCTCGCTGCGCTCAAGGCTTAGTTCATCCCGATGTACTGCCGCACCGCACGGGCGGCGCGGCTGCCTGGCTGCGGATCGAGGCTGACGCCTGCGTGAGCGGCGGGCAGGGGGCGCGCGGGTAGCCTGGGCGCATGGTGCGCGAGCGGATCGGGGGCGGCGAGGTGCTGCTGCGGCCGCCGCGGCGCGAGGACGAGGCGGGCTACTTCGAGCTGCTGCGCGACCCGCGGGTGGAGCGGTGGCTGCGGCCGCCGCCGCAGCGCTTCGGCGACGCCGAGGTCCGCGAGCTGCTGGCCGAGGACATCGCCCACTGGGAGGGGGCCGAGTTCGGGCTGTGGGCGCTGGTCGAGGAGGGCAGCGGGCGGCTGGTCGGGCGGGCCGGCCTGCGGCGCAACGTGATCGCCGGCGAGTGGCGCAACGAGCTGGCCTGGGCGGTGGCGCCGGAGTGGCAGGGGCGCGGGCTGGCGACCGAAGCGGCGCTGGCCGGGCTGGAGCTGGCGGCCGAGCTGGGGCTGGGGGAGGTGGTGGCGATCGTGCTGCCCGGCAACCGCGCCTCGCGCCGCGTGGCGGAGAAGGCCGGCATGGCCGTCTCGGGCCGGGTCGTGCACATGGGCCTCCTCCACGTGCTGTACCGCGGCTAGACTGCCGCCGAATGCGGATCGGAGCTGAGGCCTCGGCGGTCGTCGGCGGCACGCCGATGGTGCGGCTGAACCGGCTGACTGACGGGCTGGAGGCCGAGGTCTGCGTCAAGCTGGAGTACTTCAACCCCGGCGGCTCGGTCAAGGACCGGATCGGCGTCGCGATGCTCGACGCCGCCGAGGAGCAGGGGCTGATCGAGCGCGGCCGCTCGACGGTGGTCGAGCCGACCAGCGGCAACACCGGCATCGCGCTGGCGATGGTCTGCGCGGCGCGCGGCTACGAGCTGGTCCTCACCCTGCCCGAGGGAATGAGCCGCGAGCGGGCGAAGCTGCTGCGCGCCTACGGCGCCGAGGTGCTGGAAACCCCGTCCCTGGGCGGGATGAACGAGGCGGTGGCGCTGGCGGAGCGGATCCGCGAGGAGCGCGGCGCCTTCATGCCGATGCAGTTCTCCAACCCGGCCAACGCGGAGGCCCACCGCCGCACCACGGCGGAGGAGATCTGGGCCGCCTGCGAGGGCCGCATCGACGCCTTCGTCGCCGGGGTCGGCACCGGCGGCACGATCACCGGCGTCGGCCGGATGCTGAAGGAGCGGGCGCCGGAGGCGCACGTGGTCGCGGTCGAGCCCGCCACCTCGGCGGTGCTCTCCGGCGGTCGGCCCGGCCCGCACAAGATCCAGGGGATCGGCGCCGGCTTCGTGCCGGAGATCCTCGACCGCGGGGTGATCGACGAGGTGATCCCGGTCGGCGACGAGGACGCGCTGGAGACGGCGCGCCTGCTCGCTGCGCGGGAGGGGGTCCTGTCCGGGATCTCCGCCGGCGCCAACGTGTGGGCGGCGCTGCAGGTGGCGGCGCGGCCGGAGATGGCCGGGAGAAGGGTGGTGACGATCGTCTGCGACTCGGGCGAGCGCTACATGTCCCTACCCTTCTTCTCACCATGAGCGGCTGGAAGCGAGTGGTCTCCGAGATCCGCGCCGACGTCGCCGCGGCGCGCCAGCGCGACCCGGCGGCGCAGGGGGTCTCCACCTTCGAGATCCTCACCACCTGGCCGGGCGTGCAGGCGCTGCTCGCGCACCGCGCCGCGCACGCGCTGCACAGCGCCGGCGTGCCGCTGCTGCCACGCCTGATCGCCCACCTGAGCCGCGCCGTGACCGGAGTCGAGATCCACCCCGCGGCGCGGATCGGGCGCGACTTCTTCATCGACCACGGCTCCGGCGTGGTGATCGGCGAGACGGCGGTGATCGGCGACCGCGTCACCCTCTACCAGGGGGTGACCCTGGGCGGCACCGGCTTCCAGCGGGGCAAGCGCCACCCGACCCTGGGCGACAACGTCACCGTCGGCTCCGGGGCCAAGCTGCTGGGCCCGATCGCGGTCGGCGACGGGGCGAAGATCGGCGCCAACACGGTGGTGGTCGAGGACGTGCCGCCGGCGGCGACGGTGGTCGGCAACCCCGGCCACCCGGTGCGCGTCGCCGGGCGGCGGGTCGAGGGCCCGGACGCCGACTGGATCCACCTCCCGGACCCGATCGCCGACGCGATCAAGTCCCTCTCGGAGCGGATCGCGGTGCTGGAGGAGCGCCTCTCCCGCCTCGACGGCGGCGACGGCCCGCCGCCCGAGGGGCCCGGGATCGCGCCCCGCACGGGGCGCTCCTCGGCGGGCGGCTGAGCGGCGCCGAGGGCGCGGCCGCCCGCGCCTCTATGCTCGGGCGTCGATGCTCCAGGGCGAGCCCGACCTGTCCCCCGACCCCGAGCGCGACTCCGGCCCCCAAGGCGCCCCCACCGAGCCGGGCGCCGACCGCGTCGAGCGCCTGCTGGCGGGGCTGAACCCGCGCCAGCGCGAAGCGGTCGAGCGCGGCGAGGGGCCGGTGTTGGTGATCGCCGGCGCCGGCTCCGGCAAGACCCGCGTGCTGACGCACCGGGTCGCCTACCTGCTGGCGACGGGGATGGCGCGCCCGGGCGAGGTCCTCGCCATCACCTTCACCAACAAAGCGGCGGAGGAGATGCGCGAGCGGGTCGGGGCGCTGGTCGGCCGCTCGGTGCGGGCGATGTGGGTGACGACGTTCCACTCCGCCTGCGCCCGGATGCTGCGCGCCGACGCCGAGCGGCTCGGCTACTCGCGCGCCTTCACGATCTACGACGAGGCCGACTCGCTGCGGATGCTCAAACGCTGCCTGGCCGAGCTGGGGGTCGACCCGAAGCGCTACCCGCCGCGCGCCGTGCGGGCGAAGATCTCCGGCGCCAAGAACCGGCTCCAGGACGCCGACTCCTACGCCGCCGCCGCGAGCGGCCCGTTCGAGGAAGTCGTCGCCGAGGCCTACCCGCTGTACGAGAAGCGGATGCTGGAGGCCAACGCGATGGACTTCGACGACCTGCTCGTGCGCACGGTCAACGCGCTGGAGCTGTTCGACGAGGTGCGCGAGCGCTGGCGGCGCGCCTTTCGCCACGTGCTGGTCGACGAGTACCAGGACACCAACCACGCCCAGTACCGGCTGCTGCGGCTGCTGGCCGCGGAGCACGAAAACCTGATGGTGGTCGGCGACGAGGACCAGTCGATCTACGGCTTCCGCCACGCCGACATCCGCAACATCCTCGACTTCGAGCGCGACTTCCCGCAGGCGGCGGTGGTGAAGCTGGAGCAGAACTACCGCTCCACGCAGACGATCCTCTCCGCCGCCAACGCGGTCGTCTCCCACAACCGCGAGCGGCGACCGAAGGAGCTGTGGACCGAGCGGGAGGGCGGCGAGCCGGTGCAGCTGCGCGAGCTGGCCGACGAGCACGAGGAGGCGCGCTGGGTGGCGGGGGAGATCGAGCGCCTCGCCGCGGAGGAGGGCGTGCCCCGCTCCGAGGTCGCGGTCTTCTACCGCACCAACGCGATGAGCCGGGCGCTGGAGGACACCCTGGTCCGCTTCGACGTCCCCTACCAAGTGATCGGCGGCACCAAGTTCTACGAGCGGGCGGAGATCAAGGACGCGATCGCCTACCTCAGCCTGCTCGCCAACCCGGCCGACCTGGTCTCCTTCCAGCGCGTCGTCAACACGCCGCGGCGCGGGATCGGGGAGACCAGCCAGGGCCGCCTCGCCGCCTACGCCAACACAGCCGGGCTGACGATCTGGGAGGTGATGGAACGCCCCGAGGAGGTGCCGGGCCTCGGCGCCGCGGCGGTGAAGGCCGTCGCCCGCTTCCACGAGACGATGGACGGGCTGCGCGCCCTCGCCGGGCGCACCCGCAGCGTCGCCGAGGTGCTGCGCGCGACGCTGAACGAGACCGGCTACCAGGAGGCGCTGGAAGCGGAGCGCACGGTGGAGGCCGAAGGCCGGATCGAGAACCTGCACGAGCTGGTCGGCGTGGCGGCCGAGTTCGACCTCAACCGCGACCGCGAGGGGGAGAGCGAGACGCCGCCGCTGGAGGAGTTCCTGCAGCAGGTCTCGCTCTACGGCGACGGCGACGCGCGGCGCGAGGACTCGGAGCTGGTGACGCTGATGACGCTGCACAACGCCAAGGGGCTGGAGTACGACGCGGTCTTCGTGATCGGCTGCGAGGACGGCGCCTTCCCCCACATGCGGGCGCTGGAAGAGGGGGGAGAAGAAGAGGAGCGGCGCCTCTGCTACGTCGGCATCACCCGCGCCCGCAAGCGCCTCTACATGACCTGGACGCGCGAGCGGCGCCTCTTCGGCCGCCCCGAGCGCAACATGCCCTCGCGCTTCGTCGACGAGATCCCGGCCGAGCTTTCCGAGCGCCACGGCGGCGCGCCGGCCGCCGACGCGGCACTCGCCTGGGGCGCGGGCGACGACCTCGGGCCGGCGTCCCCCGCGCCGGCGCTGGAGCTGCAGGCGGGCGACGACGTCGTTCACGCCAGCTTCGGCGACGGCGTCGTCACCGGGGTGGAGCCCGGCGGCGTGATCGTGGTCCGCTTCGCCGGCGACGGCAGGGAGCGCAAGCTGACGGCCGACTACGCTCCGATCCGCAAGCGATGACGACGGCGCGGACGATCGACGGCAAGGCGGTGGCGGCGGCGGTGCGCCAGCGGGTCGCCGCGGCGGCGGCGGAGATCGCCGAGCGAGCCGGCAGCCCGCCGACCCTGGCCACGGTGCTGGTCGGCGAGGACCCGGCCTCCCAGGTCTACATCCGCAACAAGCATCGCGCCTGCGAGGAGACCGGCATCCGCTCCGTGCACCACGGGCTGGCCGCCGAGACGCCGCAGGAGGAGCTGCTGGAGCTGGTCCGCGAGCTGGGCCGCGACCCCGAGGTCGACGGGATCCTCGTCCAGCTGCCGGTCCCCGACCACATCGACCCCGACGCGGTCGTCGCCGCGATCGACCCGGCCAAGGACGTCGACGGGCTGACGCCGCTCAACGCCGGCCTGCTCGCCCACGGCACGCCGGGCCTGGTGCCCTGCACCCCGGCCGGGGTGATGGAGCTGCTGCGCCATGAGCGGGTGCGGTTGGAGGGCGCCGAGGCGGTGGTCGTCGGCCGCTCGAAGCTGGTCGGCGTGCCGGTCGCGCGCCTGCTGCTGGCGGCGAACGCGACGGTCACCGTGTGCCACTCCCGCACCCGCGACCTGGCGGCGGTCTGCGCCCGCGCCGACGTGCTGGTCGCCGCGGTCGGCATCCCGCGCCTGCTCGGCGCCGCGGCGGTGAAGCCCGGCGCGGTGGTGATCGACGTCGGCATCAACCGCACCGAGGAGGGCCTGTGCGGGGACGTCGACTTCGAGGCCGCGGCGACGCGCGCCGCGGCGATCACCCCGGTGCCCGGCGGCGTCGGCCCGATGACGATCGCGATGCTGCTGGAGAACACGATCCGCGCCGCCCGCCGCCGGCGGGTGTAGGGTCGGCGCAGCCGTCCAACGGGGAAAGGAGAGCCGATGAGCGAGCGCGCGAGCGCCGGAGAGCAGCTTGCCGGGATCGCCGGACTGGTCCTGCTGGCAGTGATGTTCCTGTTCGCCTGGTTCGGGGTCGAGGACATCGCCGGCCTGGACGCCTTCGACGCCTTCCGCGACTGGGTCGACATCCTGCTCCTCTTCGCCGCCTTCTCGGGCATGGCGCTGGCCCTGTTCGGGGGCGACGTGGCGCGGGTCCCGATCCCGCTCAGCACGATCACCGCCGTGCTCGGCGGCATCTCCTCGGTCGTGCTCCTCTACTTCCTCATCGACCCGCCCTCGCTGCCCACCTTCAGCGCCGGCGAACTCGACGTCTCGATCGAGATGGGCCGCAAGCTCGGCATCTGGCTCGGGCTGGCGGCGGCGATCGGCGTCACGATCGGCGGCTGGCAGGCGATGCGGGAGGAAGGCGCGACCTTCGATGGCGCCGCGGACCGCCTCGCCGGCCGCGAGGGGCCGCCGGCACCCCCGCCGGCCGCTTGAGCGCTAGGCGCCCGCGGCCGCGAGGCCGCGGGCGACCCGCTTCGCGAACGCGATCACGGTCATCATCGGGTTGACGCCGACCGAGGCGGGGAACAGCGAGGCGTCGGCGACGTACAGCCCCGGCGTCCCGTGCACGGAGCCGTCGGGGCCGCAGACGCCGCGCCGCGGGTCGGGGTCGATGCGGGCCGTCCCCATCGGGTGGAAGGCCTCCAGCCGCAGCTCGGCGGCGCGGAAGGCCCTCGCCTCGAAGGCGGGCAGGTCCTCGCGCCGCAGCCGCCCGACGGGGGCGACGTTCGGGTAGACCTCGACCGCCCCGGCGGCGAAGTGGATCTCGGCCGCGCGCGCGATCCCGAAGGCGAGCTTGCGGGCGTCCGCGCGGGTGAGCCGGTAGCTCGCCCGCAGTGAGCCGGCCGGCCCCAGCCCCACCCGGCCCTCCGACTCGTCGCAGAGGTGGACCCCGATCGAGCCGACCTCCGCCAGGCCGAGCAGGGCGCGCTGGTGGTCGGCGCCGGCGCCGGGCAGCCAGGCGCCGCCGAAGGCGAGCGGGGTGAAGGTGGCCTCGAGCAGGATGCCGCGGTCCTTCCACTCGTCGACGTAGTAGCTCTGCATCACGCCCTCCCAGCCGCGCACCTCCTCCGGATAGCGGGCGCCGACCCAGCAGGCGGGGTGGACGTGGAGGTTGCGGCCGACCTGCGGCCCGCCGAGGCCGGAGCGCAGCAGCAGCTCGGGGGTGCCGAAGGCGCCGCCGGCCGCGATCACGGCCCGCCGCGCCCGCACCGTGAACGGGCGCGGGCGGCCGTCGGGCCCGGCGACCGCGCACTCGACCCCGACCGCGCGCCCGCCCTCGGTCAGCACCCGACGCGCCTCGACCCCGGCCCGCACCCGGGCGCCGGCGGCGACGGCGCGGGGCAGGTAGCTGACGTGCATCCCGCGCTTGGCGTCCAGCTCGCAGCCCAGCGGGCAGGAGCTGCACTGCACGCAGCTGCCGGCGTTGCGGTGGATCGGGCCGCCGGAGGCGCCGATCGCCGCCGCCCCCTCCATCGCCAGCTGCCCGTTGCGGCCCATCCGCTCCGGGTCCACCGGGCGCACGTGCAGGAACTCCTCCGCCTCCGCGTACTCGGCGTCCAAGTCCTCGGCCCAGGCGACGCCGTGGCGCTCGCGCCAGCGGCGCAGGATCTCCTCCGGGGCGCGGAAGCAGGTGCCGGAGTTGATCACCGTCGTGCCGCCGACGACTTTCGCCACCGGGATCGGGATCGGCGGCCGCCCCGCGGCGATCGTCAGCCCCGAGTCGCGGTACAGCTCCGCCACGCCCCGCAGCGGGTCGCGCGGGTAAGAGTCGCGGTCGCGGTGCGGGCCCGCCTCCAGCACCAGCACGTCGACGCCCGCCTCGGCCAGTGTCGCGGCGGCGACCGCGCCGCCCGCCCCGGAGCCGACCACGACCACGTCGCACTCCTCGCCCTCGCCGCGCGGCTCGGTGTCGCCGAGCGGCCCGGCGGGCGGCGGCACGGTGCCGTCGGCGGTCGCGCAGCGCATCCGGGCGCCGATCCGCTCTTCCACCCCCGGCGCGGCGGCGTAGCCGAGCGAGGCGAGCACCTTGGCCAGCAGCAGCAGGTCGTGGTGCAGCGAGAGCCGCGAGGACTCCATGCGGCGCAGGAAGTCCTCCGCCGCGGCGGGCGCCAGGCGGCTGAAGCGCCACGGGAAGGGCAGCCACTCGAAGGCGCGCAGGGCGAGCCGCAGGCGCAGCAGCGCCGGCGGCGAGAGCGTGGCGAGGAACTCGGCCAGCGGGCCGGAGACGTCGACCTCGCGCTCGGCCGCGGGCAGGCCGTCGACGCCGGGCGCCATCGCGGCGCAGATCGCGCTCAGGGTGCGCTGCTCGGCGGCGGCCAGCCCCGGCGCGCCCCTTCAGCCGGGCTCGACCGGCCGCCCGACGCGCCCCGCCAACGCCCACAGCCAGACCGCCGCCGCGGCCAGCGCCCCGTCGACGAGGAAGTTGAGCAGGTAGGCGAAGACGCGCTCGTCGAAGAGGAAGAAGGCCAGCGCGGCGAGCGAGGAGGAGGCCTTGGCGACGAAGAGGATCAGGATCAGCGGCCGGTAGCGGGCCACGTCCGCCTGGGCGACGAGGCAGATCGCGGCGATCGCCAGCATGTAGGCGAAGCTGAGCGCCAGCCACAGCCGCGCCCCGGTGCCCGGCGCGCGGGTGTCGTTGCCGAGCCATTCGCCGACGTCGGAGAGGGCGTCGAGCACCTGGTCGGGCAGGGCGACGAACAGCACGCCGACCACGGCGAAGCATGCCGCCAGCAGCCGCAGGCTCGCGACCACGAATCTCTCTGCCGCCGGTCCCTGCACGCCGGGGACTCTATCTGGCCGTCCAGCCAGTCGCACCCCGCGGGTCGACGCCTAGAATCGCCCCCGCATGATCGAGCGAGAGCAGGTGCTCCACGTGGCGCGGCTGGCGCGGCTGCGGCTGACCGAGGAGGAGGTCGAGCGGATGACCGGCGAGCTGTCGGGCATCCTCGAGCACGTCGACCGAATCGGTGAGCTGGACCTGGAGGGCGTGGAGCCGACCTCGCACGTGGTGAAGCTGGAGAACGTGCTGCGGCCGGACGAGCCGCGCCCGAGCCTGTCGCGCGAGGCGGCGCTGGCCGAGGCGCCCGACCCGGCCGACGGCGCCTTCCGCGTCCCCTCGCCGCAGGCGGAGGCCTAGCGCGGTGGAGCTGCTGCAGTTGAGCGCCGTCGCGGCGCGGGAAGCGATCGCCGCCGGCGACCTGGACCCGGGCGAGTACGCCGCCGCCTGGCAGGAGGCGGCCGCGCGCGACGACCTCAACGCCTACCTGTGGCGCGCCGCCGAGGGGGGCGGCGAGGCGCTGGCGGTCGAGCGGCCGGCGCTGCCGCCGGTCGCGGTCAAGGACATCTTCTGCACCGAGGGCGTGTCGACCACCGCCGCCTCGCGCATCCTCGCGGGCTACCGCCCGCCCTACACGGCGACCGCGGTGCGGCGCCTGCTCGACGCCGGGGCGCCGATCCTCGGCAAGACCAACATGGACGAGTTCGCGATGGGCTCCTCGAACGAGAACTCGGCCTTCGGGCCGGTGCTGAACCCGTGGGACCGCGAGCGCGTCCCGGGCGGCTCCTCGGGCGGCTCGGCGGCCGCGGTCGCCGGCGGCCTGGCGCCGTGGGCGATCGGCACCGACACCGGCGGCTCGATCCGCCAGCCGGCGGCGCTGTGCGGGATCGTGGGGCTGAAGCCGACCTACGGCGCGATCTCCCGCTACGGGATGATCGCCTTCGCCTCCTCGCTGGACCAGTGCGGGCCGCTGACCCGCGACGTGCGCGACGCCGCGCTGCTGCTCGGCCTGCTGCAGGGCCGCGACCCGATGGACTCGACCTCGGTCGGGCTGCCGGAGGCGCCGCGGCTGCCCGAGCGCGAGGACCTGCGCGGGCTGCGCTTCGGCGTCCCCGCCGAGCTGGCCCGCGACGACCTGGAGGCGGGGGTGCGCGAGGTCTTCGAGGCGACCCTGGGGAGGATCGAGGCGCTCGGGGGCGAGCTGGCCGAGGTCTCGCTGCCCAGCGCCGAGCTGGGCATCTCCGCCTACTACGTGATCGCGCCTGCCGAGGCGTCCTCTAACCTCGCTCGCTACGACGGGGTCCGCTACGGGCTGCGCGAGGGCGGCGACGGCGACCTGCTGCAGATGTACGAGACGACGCGCGCGCAGGGGTTCGGCGCCGAGGTGAAGCGGCGCATCATGCTCGGCACCTACGCGCTCTCCTCCGGCTACTACGACGCCTACTACGGCCAGGCGCAGCGCGTGCGCACCCGGATCGCGGCCGACTTCGAGGCCGCCTTCGGGGACGTCGACCTGATCGTCACCCCGACCTCGCCCTCGGTCGCCTTCCGCCTCGGCGAGAAGACCGACGACCCGCTGGAGATGTACCTGAACGACTTCTTCACCGTGCCGATGAGCCTCGCCGGCATCCCGGCGGTCTCGATCCCGGCCGGGCTGGCGCGGCCGGCCGGGGGCGGGCCGGAGCTGCCGGTCGGCTTCCAGATCGCCGGCCCCGCCTTCGCGGAGCAGCGCCTGCTCGACGCCGCCCACGCGCTGGAGCGGGCGATCGGATTCGACGCGCGCCCGGCGGCGGCCGCCGCGGAAGGGGGGAGCGATGGCTGAGCTGGAGCCGGTCATCGGGCTGGAGATCCACGTCCAACTCGCCACGCGGACGAAGATGTTCTGCGGCTGCGAGCTGTCGTTCGGCGACGAGCCGAACGTCCACACCTGCCCGGTCTGCCTCGCCCACCCGGGCGTGCTGCCGGTCCCCAACGAGCAGGCGATCCGCTACGCCCTCCAGATCGCGGCGGCGCTGAAGTGCGAAGTCGCGCCGCGCTCGATCTTCCACCGCAAGAACTACTTCTATCCCGACAACCCGAAGGCGTACCAGATCAGCCAGTACGACATCCCGCTGGCCCGCAACGGGCGCCTCGGCGACGTGCGCATCCACCGCGCCCACCTGGAGGAGGACGCGGCGAAGATGGTCCACGTCGGCGAGTCGGGGCGCATCCACGGCTCGGGCGCCTCGCTGGTCGACTTCAACCGCGGCGGCACGCCGCTGGTCGAGATCGTCACCGAGCCGGACCTGCGCGGCGCCGCCGAGGCCGCGAGTTGGGCGCGGCTGCTGCGCGAGACGGTGCGCCAGCTCGGGGTCTCGGACGTGAACATGGAGGAGGGCAGCCTGCGGGTCGACGCCAACGTCTCCGTGCGGCCGGTCGGCTCCGCGGAGCTGGGGGTGAAGACGGAGCTGAAGAACATGAACAGCTTCCGCTTCCTGCAGCGCGGGATCGAAGCCGAGCTGGAGCGCCAGCGGGCGATCGTCGAAGCGGGGGGGCAGGTGGAGCAGGAGACCCTGCACTTCGACCCCGCCACCGGCACCCTGACCCCGCTGCGCTCCAAGGAGGAAGCGCACGACTACCGCTACTTCCCCGAGCCCGACCTGGTGCCCCTGGCGCCGAGCGAGGAGATGCTGCGCGAGGCGCGCGAGTCGCTGCCCGAGCTGCCCGCCGAGCGGATCGAGCGCTACGAGTCGCAGTTGGGGCTGGCCCGCGACGTCGCCACCGTGCTCGCCTTCGACCCGCCGACCGCGGAGTACTTCGAGCGCGCCGCGGAGGCGGCGAAGGGCGTCGAGCCGCGCGTGGTCGCCAACTGGGTGACCGGCGAGCTGGCCGCCGCCCTGCGCGCCGCCGAGGTCGAGGGGGGCGCCGCCGCCTCGAAGGTGGCGCCGGAGGCGCTGGCGCGGCTGGTCGCGATGGTGGGGGAGAAGACGATCACCCACCGCAGCGGCAAGGAGGTGCTGGCGGCGCTGGTCGCCGAGGGCGGCGACCCGGAGGCGATCGTCGAGCGCGAGGGCCTGGCGATGTCCGGCGACGACGGCGAGCTGGAGGCGATCGTCGCCGCCGCGATCGAGGCCAACGCCGACGCGGCGGAGAAGGTCAAGGCCGGCAACGAGAAGGCGATCGGGGCGATCGTCGGCGCCGTGATGCGGGAGACCAAGGGCCGCGCCGACGGCGGCGAGGTCAACCGCCTGATCCGCGCGAAGCTCGGCCTCTAGCTCCCGCGGCCGCCGCCTCGAGCCGGCGCGACCGGCTTTTTCCCCACCCGGCTGGGGACGGATCCGGGTGCGCGTCGCGACCCGCAAGAATGGGATCGTGCAGTACCTCGTCATCGCCTTCTCCTTCGGCCTCGCCACGGCGATCATCGGCAAGGCGAAGGGCAGCTCGTTCTGGATCTGGCTGCTGATCGGCACCCTGCTGCCGCCGCTGGGCCTGATCGCGGTGGTCCTCTACCGGGTGGAGAAGGACGAACCGGAGCGCGACTGCCCGCGCTGCGGCAAGCGGGTGAAGCTCTACGTCCAGGTCTGCCCGCGCTGCGGCACCGACCTCTACCTGCCCGACCCGGCGGCGGTCCACCACCCGGGCCTGCGCGAGTGAGGGCGGGGCGCGCTCAGCGCAGCCAGGTGCGCAGGATCGCGTTCGCGAACCCGGCCCCGTAGCGCAGCACGGCCGGCTTCTTGGAGCTGCCGTGCAGGCGGCGGTCGACCGTCACCGGCACCTCGGTGGAAGGGATGCCCCGCTTGATCGCCTCGATCATGAACTCCGAGGTGTGGAACTGCTCTTGGCGCAGGACGAGCTGCGGCAGCACCGTGGTGCGCACCGCGCGGTAGCCGTTGGAGCAGTCGGTGACGCGGGTGCGGGTGATGAAGGACACCAGCCGGTTGAAGAACACGATCCCCAGCTCGCGGGCGAAGTGGTTGCGGTCGGCTTGGCCGAGCACGCGGGAGCCGTGGGCGACGTCGACCCGTCCCGAGAGCACCGGCTCGACCAGCCGCTCCATCTCCTCGGGGCGGTGCTGGCCGTCGGCGTCCAGCGTGACCACCAGCTCGGCGCCCGATTCGACCATCAGCCGGTAGCCGGTGCGCAGCGCCGCGCCGCCGCCGCGGTTGGTGACGTGGCGGGCGACGCAGGCGCCGTGGGCGGCGGCGACGTCGCCGGTGCCGTCGCGGGAGCCGTCGTCGACGACCAGCACCTCGGTCCGCAGCCCGCACGCTTCGGCCGGCATCCGCTCCAGCACGTGGCCGATGTTCTCGGCCTCGTTGTAGGCGGGGATCAGGACCGCGACCTTGCCCCGGAAGCGCTCCGGCAGCCCGGCGCGGCGGAACTCCTCCCAGGCCAGGCCCTCCAGCGCCGCGCTCAGCTGGCGCGCGTTGCGGGCTCCCTGCGCGAGCGCCCGCAGGATCAGCAGGTAGAGGACGAAGATCGCGAACACGGCCAGGCCGAGGATGCGCCCGCCGTTGCCTTTTTCGAACGAGAAGGCGGCGAGCAGGCCGTTGACGACCTCGGTGCCGGAGACGACCGCCAGCCCGAGGCCGCCGGCGAGCAGCAGCAGCACGTCGGCGTTGCGCAGCGTCTGCCGGCGCGCGATCGCGTAGGCGACCATCAGCGCCGCGACGAGCAGGCCGGCGGCGCGCAGCGCGGTCAGCTCGGCGGGGAAGATGCCTGCGACGGGGATCATCGGCGAGCGGAGGATAGGGCGGCGGCGGCCGAGGAAAGCGCCAGGGCGGCGAGCGGGATCGCGATCCCCATCAGCACCTCGTTGCGCCGCGGCGCCGCCAGGCTGGCGGCGCCGACCGCGGTGACGACCAGCGGCGGCGTCGCCGTCGCCGCCAGCTCCCACCAGCGGCGCCGCCGCGCGAGCAGCGCCAAGCCGCCGAGCGCCGCCGCCACCAGGGCCACTTGCACGACGCGGCCGGGGCGGCTGCTCATCGCCTCGCCGACGCCGCTGGACCACATGCGGGCCACCTTGCGCACGGTCATCGCCGCGTAGCCGAGCGCGTCTTCGCTCAGGAACTTGGAGAGGTTTTCCTTGCCGACCCGCCCCAGCGCCTCGTCGCGCGGCAGCTCGGGGTGGCGGGCGGCGACGCGGTCGAACAGCGGCCGCGGGTCGACCGCGTCCAGCTCCGGGGAGCCCGGCTCCAGGTCGCGGCCGAGGTAGCGCTTCGCCAGCCGCGCCTTGACCCGCTGGTACTCGCCGTCGCCGGGCAGGAAGGTGCCGACGTACAGGGCCTTGCCGCCGCCGGTCGAGATCGGCACCAGGCGGTCGAGCACGATCGCGTTGCGCACCGTCCAGGGGAGGATCGGCAGCGCCGTCGCGACCGCGAGCACGGCCGCGGCGGCGAGGCCGGCGCGCGGGCCGCGCGCGGCGCCGGCCCGCAGCCCCGCCAGGGCGACGAAGGCCGCCCCGACCAGCAGGTACTCGGGCCGCAGCATCGCCGTGATGCCGAACAGCAGCCCCGGGGCGAGCCAGGCCCAGGGACGCCGCCGCTCGGCCGCCCACAGGAAGGCCAGCACCGCGGCCGGCAGCGTGAGGACGGCGGGCGGCTCGCTCATCAGCACCCCGGTCGAGTGCAGGAACGGGGGGTAGACGGCGACCCCTAGCGCCGCCAGCAGCCCGACCGCGTCCGCCCGCGAGGGGGGGCGGCGGCCCGGGTCGCCGGACGGCTCCGGCTCCGGGTCGCCGCCGACGGCGCGGGCGAGGCGGCGGCCGAGCGCGAAGGCGACGAGGATCGCCGCCAGCCCGCAGAGCGCCTCGACGGCGCGCGCGGTGCCTTCGCGGGCGCCGCCGGTGAGGAAGTAGGCGGCCGCGTACAGCAGTGGCGCGCCGGGCGACCAGTCGGAGGGGTCGCGGAAGCCGGGGCCGCCGAAGCTGCCTTCCTCGTACAGGGACTTGGAGAGGGCGAAGTAGGCGCGCGAGTCGTCGCCCGGCTCGGCGACCGGGTTGACGACCACGTAGGCGCGCGCCGCCAGGCCGACGAGCGCGATCGCCGCCAAGAGCAGCAGCGTCGTGCGCCCGTGGCGCGCGGGGAGCGCGCGGATGCGGTCGGCGAGCGGCTTCAAGGCGCGCCCAGGCTATCCCCCCGCGGGGCGGCTGCCGGGCGCGGGCGGCGCAGCTCCCGCGCGCAGTGGGCGGCGCCGACGCCGGCCAGGGCGGCGACCACGGGCACCGTCACCAGCGCCCGCCGCGGCGAGGCGACGAGCAGGGCGCCGAGCGCCGTCACCGCGGCGAGGACGACACCGAGCAGCAGCGCCTCGCGCCGCCGCCGCCAGGCCAGCAGGCCGAGCCCGAGGGCGCCGAAGCCGACCAGCGCCAGGTGCAGCGCCTCCCAGGCGGGGCGGCGCATCACGTCGCGCGGGCCGTGGGACCAGACCCGCACCGCCTTGGCGGCCAGGAAGCGGGCGTAGGCGAGAGGGCGCTCGCGCAGCCCGTCGAGGAGCTGTTCGCGGCCCATCCGCGCCAGTGCCCGGTCGGTCTCCACGCCCGGCCGGCGGGCGGCGGCGAGGCGGGCGAGGATCTGCTCCAGCCGCAGCCGCTCGGTGGCGCGGGGGCCGAACAGGCCCGGGTTTTCGGCCACCACCTCGCGCCCGACCCGCTCCGGGTCGCCGTCGGAGGGCAGGTAGGTGCCGGCGAACAGCACCTGCCCGCCGCCCGTCGACAGCGTCCCGGGCCGGTCCAGCACCACCGCGTTGCGCGCCATCCAAGGCGCCACCACGACCAGGGCCCCCACGAGGAACACCGCGGCCTGCGCCAGGCCGCGCCTCCAGTCGGCCCGCGCTTCCCACAGCGCGACCACCGCCGCGACCAGCACCGCGATCCCGAGGTACTCCGGCCGCACCATCGCCAACGCGCCGAACAAGCCGCTCGGCAGCAGCCACCTCACGAGCGGGTGACCCGGCGAGGGAGGCCGAGCGCGGGCGCCCTCGCCCGCCCGCGGGCCTCCCTGGCCGGGGCGGTCCCCGCGAGCCGGAGCGCCCCGGCTTGCGGCGCCTCCTCGATCCGCCGCCCAGAGAGCCGCGAGCATCGCCGCCGCCAGCAGGGTCGCCGCCAACGGCTCGCTCATCAGCATGCCCTGGTACTCGAGCAGCGCCGGGTAGACGGCGACCGCCGCCGCGGCGAGCAGCCCGCCCGCCGCCGCGGCGCGGTCGGGCGGCGCGCCGCGCCGCCCGGCGGCGGCGCCCGCCAGGCGCAGCGCCAGCAGGTAGGCGAGCGGGATCGCCGCCGCCCCGAGCAGCGCGAGGACGAGGCGCGCCGCGCGCTCGTCGGGGCCGCCGGTCAGCGCGTAGAGGCCGGCGACGAACAGCGGCAGCCCGGGCGAGTAGTTGCTCGACGGCTGCGTCGCCTCCGGCCCGACCGTGAACCCGTCGCCGGCCTGCAGGTTGGCGGCGATCGCCGCGTAGGCCTGCGCGTCGTAGACCGGCGGCCGCCCGTCCCAGGCCTCGGCCAGGCGCAGCCCCAGCCCCAGCGCGAGCACCGCGGCCAGCGCCGCCAGCGCGCGCGGGCCGCCGAGTCGCGCCGCCGTCCCGGGTTCCATCGGGCTGATTCAACTAAGCTCGGCCCCTATGCGAATCCTCATCCTCGGGGGCGACGGCTACCTCGGCTGGCCCACGGCGCTGCGCTTCTCGGCCCGCGGCCACGAGGTATCGATCGTCGACAACTTCTCCCGCCGCCGCTGGCACTCCGAACACGGGACCGCCTCGCTGACCCCGATCAGTGACCTCGACACGCGGGTCGCCGCCTGGCGCGAGGTCTCCGGGCGGCAGATCCGCACCTACGTCGGCGCGGTCGAGGACGGGGACTTCCTCGAAGAGGTCGTGGCCGAGGTGCGGCCGGAAGCGGTCGTCCACTACGGCGAGCAGCCCTCGGCGCCGTACTCGATGCTCTCCCGCGAGCGCGCGGTCGAGACCCAGTACACGAACGTGATCGGCAACCTCAACTTGCTGTTCGCGATCCGCGATCACGTCCCCGACTGCCACCTGGTGAAGCTGGGGACGATGGGCGAGTACGGCCAGCCCAACATCGACATCGAGGAGGGCTACATCGAGATCGAGCACAAGGGCCGCAAGGACACGCTGCCCTTCCCGAAGCTGCCCGGCTCGCTGTACCACGCGTCCAAGGTCCACGACTCGACCAACATCCACTTCGCCTGCCGGACCTGGAACCTGCGCGCCACCGACCTCAACCAGGGGGTGGTGTACGGGATCGAGACCGACGAGACCGCGCAGGACGAGCGCCTGATCACCCGCTTCGACTACGACGAGATCTTCGGCACGGTGCTGAACCGCTTCTGCGTGCAGGCGGTGATCGGCCACCCGCTGACCGTCTACGGCTCCGGCGGCCAGACGCGCGGCTTCCTCAACATCCGCGACACGCTGCAGTGCGTCGAGCTGGCGGTCGAGAACCCGGCCGAGCGGGGCGAGTTCCGCGTCTTCAACCAGTTCACGGAGCAGTTCTCCGTCCTCGAGCTGGCCGAACTGGTCAAGCAGGCGGGGGAGGACCTCGGCTACGCGGTCGAGATCGACCACGTCGACAACCCGCGCGTGGAGAAGGAAGAGCACTACTACAACGCCGTCCACACCAAGCTGCTCGACCTCGGCCTGAAGCCGACCCTGCTGGGCGAGGAGCTGGTGAAGTCGATCCTGCACACGATCGAGCGCTACAAGGGCAACGTGATCGAGGCGGCGATCGCGCCCCGGACGCGCTGGAACCCGGCCCGCGACCTGGCCGCGCAGGGCTGAGGGGCGCCGCGTCGCGGCGGCCGCGCCCGGCGGGGCCTCGGCGGCGCCGCTGGTAGCATCGCCGGTGTCGATGAGAGCCGCCGACGCGTTGATGGAATCCCTGAAGGCCGAGGGCGTCAAAGACGTCTTTGGCATCCCGGGCGGGGCCAACCTGCCGACCTACGACGCGCTCGTCGACGCGCCGTTCCGGCACATCCAAGTCCGCCACGAGCAGGGCGCCGGCCACGCCGCCGAGGGCTACGCCAAGGCCTCGGGCCGGGTCGGGGTCGCGTTCGCCACCTCGGGGCCGGGGGCGACGAACCTGATCACGGCGATCGCCGACGCGATGCTGGACTCGGTGCCGACCGTGTTCATCACCGGCCAGGTGCGCACCGAGCTGATCGGCACCGACGGCTTCCAGGAGGCGGACATCCTCGGCGCCACCTTCCCCTTCGTCAAGCACTCCTTCCAGGTCACCGACCCGCGCCAGATCCCCGAGTACGTGCACGAGGCGTTCCACATCGCCTCCACCGGGCGGCCGGGGCCGGTGCTGCTCGACATCCCGCAGGATCTCTCGCGCGCCGACATCGACTACGTGCCGCGCACCGAGCCGGTCGAGCTGCCCGGCTACAAGCCCTCCACGGAGGGCAACATCAAGCAGATCCGCATCGCCGCCAAAGCGCTCGCCAACGCGCGGCGCCCGGTGCTGTACACGGGCGGCGGCGTGATCAGCGGCAACGCCTCCGAGGAGCTGCGCGAGCTGGCCGCCTCGGACCGCTTCCCGGTCACCTCGACCCTGATGGGGCTGGGCGCCTTCCCGGCCTCGCACGAGAACTGGCTCGGGATGCTGGGCATGCACGGCACCTACGTCGCCAACCACGCGATGGACAAGGCCGACCTGATCGTCGCGATCGGGGCCCGCTTCGACGACCGGATCACCGGCAAGCTGGACGAGTTCGCGCCGCACGCCAAGGTGATCCACATCGACATCGACCCGGCCGAGATCTCCAAGAACGTCGGCGCCCACATCCCGATCGTCGGCGACGTGAAGAAGGTGCTGCCGAAGCTGACCCGCGAGTACCGCGCCCTGCAGACCGACCCCGAGCGGCTCGACGCCTGGTGGGAGACGCTGCGCGGCTGGCAGCGCGAGCACCCGCTGCGCTACGAGCCGGGGCGCGACGGGGAGATCAAGCCGCAGTTCATGATCGAGGCGATGCGCCGCGCCACCGGTGGCGACGCGATCCTCACCTCCGACGTCGGCCAGCACCAGATGTGGGCGGCGCAGTACTACGGCTTCGACGAGCCGCGGCGCTGGATCAACTCCGGCGGCCTGGGGACGATGGGCTTCGGCCTGCCGGCGGCGATCGGCGCCAAGGTCGCCTGCCCGGACGAGCTGGTCGTCTGCCTGGCCGGCGACGGCAGCCTGATCATGAACGTGCAGGAGCTGGCCACCTGCGTCTCGGCCGACATCCCGGTCAAGGTCTTCCTGATGAACAACGGCTACATGGGCATGGTGCGCCAGTGGCAGGAGCTGTTCTGGGAACGGCGCTACAGCGCGGTCGAGATGGGGCCGAGCCCCGACTGGGTGAAGCTGGCGGAGGCGTTCGGCGCCACCGGGATGCGCTGCGAGGACGCCGCCGACCTGGAGGAGATGATGGACACCGCCCTGCGCACCGAGGGCCCGGTGCTGCTCGACGTGCGGGTGGCGCGGGAAGAGAACTGCTTCCCGATGATCCCGCCCGGCTACGCGGCCCGCGACATGGTCGAGTCGCCGCGGGGGGTCTCCAGCTGATGGAGGCCGGGACCCCACGGAGCGTCAAGCTCGAGGACCTGCACGTCCCCGGCCAGCTCAGCGGCCGCAAGCACGTGCTCTCGATCCTGGTCGAGAACAAGCCCGGCGTGCTGGCGCGGGTCGCGGGCCTGTTCTCGCGCCGCGGCTTCAACATCGACACGCTCGCGGTCGGCCCCACCGACGACCCGAGCATTTCCCGCATCACGCTCACCCTCGACGGCGCCGTCCACCCGATCGACCAGGTGACCAAGCAGCTCCACAAGCTGGTCAACGTGCTGAAGATCCGCGACATGGAGCCGGAGGAGACGGTGGCCCGCGAGATGGCGCTGTTCAAGGTCTCAGCAGCGGTCGAGAACCGGTCCGAGATCATTCAGTTCGCCGAGATCTTCCGGGCCAAAATCGTCGACGTCGCGCGCCGCACGATGACGATCGAGGTGACCGGCTCGGCGGACAAGATCGAAGCCTTCGAGCGGATGGTCCGCCCGCACGGCCTGGTCGAGATGGTGCGCACGGGCGAGATCGCCATCGCCCGTGGCGGCGGCGACTGAGCTGCTGCGCGACGCCCTCGCGCGGGGCGCCGCGCGCGGCGGCCGCACCCTGGTCAGCGTCACCGTCGAGGCCGACGTCGCCGACCCCTGCGCGGCCGCCTTCGCCTCCCGCCTGGCCGGCGACCGCTGGTTCTGCTGGGAGCAGCCCGACCGCGGCTTCGCCCTGGCGGGGATCGGCGTCGCGCACGAGGCCGCCTCGCGCGGGGCGGGGCGCTTCGCGGACGTCGCCGAGCAGGCGCGCGCGGTGGGCGCCGACGCGGTCCTCGAGGCGCCGCCGGGCCTGCCGGCCGGGGCGGGCCCGGTCTGGCTGGGCGGCTTCGCCTTCGACCCCGAGGGCGGCGCGACGCCGGCCTGGTCCTCGCTGCCGCCCGCCTCGGCGGTGCTCCCGGAGCTCTCGCTCTGCCGCGCCGGCGGGCGCTCCTTCCTCACCCTCAACGCGCTGGCGCGGCCGGGGGAGGACCCCGACCGGCGGGCCGCCGCCGTGGCCCGCCGCCTCGCCGCGCTGCGGGCCGAGGAGCCGCTGCCGCTGCTGGACCCGCACCCGACCGCGGCGGCGCGGATCGAGAGCGCGCTGCCACCGAGCGAGTTCGAAGCCGCGGTCGCCGCCGCCACAGAGCGGATCGCGGCGGGGGAGATGACGAAGCTGGTGCTCGCCCGCGAGGTGCTGGTGCGGGCGCCCGCGGCGCACGACCCGGCGGCACTGTTCGGCGCCCTGCGGGAACAGTTCCCGTCCTGCTTCTGCTTCTGCTGTGGCACGCCGGAGGCGGCGTTCCTCGGCGCCAGCCCGGAGCTGCTGGTGCGCCGCTCGGGCGCGAGCGCCTCCACCGTCGCCCTCGCCGGCTCGACCCGGCGCAGCTCCGACCCGGCGGTCGACGACCACCTCGGCGAGCAGCTGCGCCGCAGCGACAAGGACCGCCGCGAGCAGCGCATCGTCACCGAGCGGATCGTGCGCGCCCTGCGCCCGCACGCGGTCTGGGTCGAGGCGGCGCCGGAGCCGGAGATCGTCAAGGTGGCGAACATCCAGCACCTGGCGACGCCGGTGATCGCCCAGCTCGCCGAGCCGCGCTCGGCGATCGAGCTGGCCTCGATCCTGCACCCGACGCCGGCGGTGGGTGGCGAGCCGTGGCCGGCCGCCGCCCAGGCGCTGGCGGAGCTGGAGCGGCTGGACCGCGGCTGGTACGCGGGCCCGGTGGGGTGGATGGACGCGGCCGAAGACGGCGAGTTCTGCGTCGCCCTGCGCAGCGCCCTGTTGCGCGACCGGGAGGCGCGGCTGTTCGTGGGCGTCGGCGTCGTCGCCGGCTCGGACCCGGCGGCCGAGCTGGCCGAGACCGAGGTGAAGCTGAGCGCCCTGCTGCCGCTGCTGGCCTAGAGCGCGAGGCCGGCGAGGGCGGCGCGGACCCGCGCGGCGACGCGCCGGTGCGCGGCGACGTTGGCGCGGCGGTCGGTGCGGACCGAGATCAGTCCGCCGGCGGCGAGCGCGTCGGGAAGCTCGGCGAGCGACTCGAGCCGCCGGTGGGGGAGGTCGAACAGCGCCGCGACGCGGGCCGGGTCGAGCCCGCGCGGGGTGCCGAACAGGGCCTCGAACTCCTCCGCGCCGAGGGCATCGCTCTGGGGCAGGAAGTGAAAGATGCCGCCGCCGTCGTTGTCGATCACGACGATCCGCAGCGGCGCCCCGGCCTCGCCTGCCGCGGCGAGGCCGCCGAGGTCGTGCAACAGGCCGAGGTCACCGGTGATCGCCGTGGTCGGGCGGCGGCTAGCCCGCGCGGCGCCGATCGCCGCCGAGACGAGCCCGTCGATCCCGTTGGCGCCGCGATTGGAGAGGAAGAGGGCGTCGGCGGCGGAGGGGGCGAGGAACGCCTCCTGGTCGCGGATCGGCATGCTGGAGGCGGTGTAGACGAGGTCCCCGTCGCGGTGGGCCCGCCCGAGCGCGTGGTGGAGCGCCGGCTCGGTGAGCTCA
>Ga0207864_1000890_pt1 | contig 36444 bp, 34 predicted proteins | sample HigsolmetaAR202D_FD_184834 | JGI IMG/M metagenome (GOLD analysis project Ga0207864, IMG submission 184834) | Ionic liquid and high solid enriched microbial communities from the Joint BioEnergy Institute, USA - AR20-2-D (SPAdes) (version 2) ...
TGGCACTGGAAGAACCAGAGGTCCGGCCGGATGTCCAGCTCGGCGCGGATGAAGCCCTTGCCGTACTTGCCGCCGTCGTCGTTGATCTCGACGATGCGGTCGAACATCAGCATGGGATCGGCGGGCAGGCGGGCGTCGCCGGATTCGAACAGTTCACCGCGGCTGCTGGCGACCAGCTGTTCGCGGGTGAACGAGGAAGCGCGAGTCATGGCTGTCCCGGGAGGAGGTAAATCGCCAAGCGTGCCCGATGCCGCCGGCCGGCGCAAATGCCGTTGGACAGGGTCGCCCGGGCGGGCGCGGGCAGGATGGTGCGGCAGGCGTTAGCCCGCCGTCCACGGGCCGCGCCGGCGGCCGGGAGCGCACAATAGGGCCCGTGACGCAGCCCGAGGCCCCGCCGCGCAAGATCATCCACGTGGACATGGACGCGTTCTACGCGTCGGTGGAACAGCGCGACGACCCGTCCCTGCGTGGCCGCCCGGTGGTGGTGGCCTGGCGCGGGCCCCGTTCGGTGGTGTGCGCGGCCTCCTACGAGGCACGCAAGTTCGGGGTGCGCTCGGCCATGCCGGCCCTGCGCGCCGAGCGGCTGTGCCCGGAGGCGGTGTTCGTGCCGCCGGACTTCACCCGCTACCGTGCCGTGTCCCGCCAGGTGCGCGAGATCCTGCTGCGCCACACCGGCCTGGTGGAGCCGCTGTCCCTGGACGAGGCCTACCTGGACGTGACCGTGCCCAGGTCCGGGTCGTCCACCGCCACCGCCGTGGCCGAGACCATCCGCCGGCAGATCCGCGAGGAGCTGGCCCTGACCGCCTCGGCCGGCGTGGCGCCCAACAAGTTCCTGGCCAAGATCGCCTCGGACTGGCGCAAGCCCGACGGCCTGTTCGTGGTCCGCCCGCACCAGGTCGAGCGCTTCCTCACCCCGCTGCCGGTGGAACGCATCCCCGGCGTGGGCCGGGTGATGCGCGAACGCCTGCAGGCGCTGGGCGTGACCACGGTGGGCGAGCTGCGCGCGCTGCCGCTGGAGGTGCTGCAGGAGCGCTTCGGCAGCTTCGGTGCCACGTTGTACCGGCGCGCCCGCGGCATCGACGAGCGCCCGGTGGAGCCGGACCAGCCGGTGCAGTCGGTGTCCTCCGAGGACACCTTCGCCCAGGACCTGCCGCTGGAGGCGCTGGAGCCGGCCATCCGCGAGCTGGCCGCGCGCACCTGGCAGGCGGCCGCGCGCACCGGCCGCGTCGGCCGCACGGTGGTGCTCAAGCTCAAGACCGCGCAGTTCCGCATCCTCACCCGCAGCTTCACCCCGGACGTACCGCCGGCCTCGGCCGCGGAGCTGGTGGAGATCGCCCTGGCCCTGCGGGCGCGCGTGGACCTGCCGGCGCATACCCGCTACCGCCTGGTCGGTGTCGGCCTGTCCGGCTTCCGCGACCGCGAGGAGGTGGCCCTGCAGCGCGACCTGTTCCAGGCCTGAAGCGGCAGCGCCGCTACAATGCGCGTTTCCTGCAAGGCGGAGCGTGGCGTGGCGACGAAGGCGGTGCTGTTCGACCTGGACGGGACGCTGGTGGACAGCGCGGCCGACATCGCCGAGGCGCTCAACCGCACCCTGGAGGCCCTGGGCCATGCCCGGGTCTCCGAAGCCACGGTGCGCGGCTGGATCGGCGAGGGCACGCGTCACCTGCTGGCCACCGCGCTGCGCCATGCCGGCGACGCGCGCGACCCGGACGCGGTGCTGGCGCCGTTCATGGCCCACTACCGGCAGTGCCTGCTGCGCTCGCCGGTGCTGTATCCGGGCGTGGCCGAAGCCCTGGCCCTGCTGCGCGGACGCGGCCTGCCGCTGGCCGTGTGCACCAACAAGCCGGAGGCGATGGTGGCGCCGCTTCTGGAGCACCTGGGCATCGCCGGCTTCTTCGCGGCCATCGTCGGCGGCGACACCCTGCCGCGGCGCAAGCCGGATCCGGCCCCGCTGCTGCACCTGGCCGGTCGCTTCGGCGTGGCGCCGCGGGAGTGCCTGATGGTGGGCGATTCGGCCACCGACCGCGACGCCGCGCAGGCCGCGGGCATGCCGGTGGTGCTGGTGCGCTACGGCTATCCGCGCGGCCTGGACCTGGAACGCGCCGGCGCGCTGGCCGTGCTGGACGACCTGCGCCAGCTGCCGGCCCTGCTCTGAGGGTGCCCGGGCCGCGCGGGGCGGCCCGGGCACTCCGCTTCAGCGTGCCTGCGGCCGCCAGCGCAGCTGCAGGCCGAACTCGCGGCCGGGCTGGTTGTACCAGTCCACGATCTGGTAGCGCTGGTCCAGCAGGTTGGTCACCCGCGCCAGCAGGCTCCAATCCGCGTCCAGTGCGTACTCGGCGCGCAGGTCGAAGGTCACGTGCCCGCCCACACGCGCGCTGTTGGCCGCATCGTCCCAGCGCGGGCCGGCGGCCTTGAGCGTGGCACCCCAGGCCAGGCGGCCGTCGCGGCGGTCCAGGTCCAGGCGGCCGCTGTCGCGCGCGCGGCGCGGCAGCAGGTGGCCACGGTAGGGGCCGTCGGAGCGGTTGCGCGGATCCACGTGGCTGTACTGCGCCGACACGTCCCAGCCGGCGATGCGGCCGGACACGGTCAGCTCGGCGCCGCGCAGGCGCGCGCGGTCGATGTTGCCCGGCAGCGCGGTGGAGGCGTCGTAGCTGACCAGGTCGTCCACGCGGTTCTCGTACAGGTCGAAGGTCCAGTACCAGGCGCCGTGCTCGCCGGACAGGCCCAGGTTGAGGTTCTCCGATTCCTCCGGGCGCAGTGCGGGGTTGCCGTAGTAGGGGTAGTACAGGTCGTTGAAGCTGGGCGCGCGGAAGCCGGTGGCGTAGCGTGCGGTCAGGCGCAGGCCGGCGCCCAGGGCCATGCCCCAGCCGAGGTTGCCGGTGGTGTGGCCGCCGAACTGCTCGTTGTCGTCGTGGCGCAGGCCGGCCTGCAGCTGCTGGGCGCCGATGCGGCCCTGGTATTCGGCGAACAGGCCTAGGTTGTCGCGGCGGCGCACCGCGTAGGCGGTGCTGCCGGCCACGCGTTCCTCCACGTGGTCGGCGCCGGCGGTCAGGGCGTGGCCCTCGGCCAGCCGGAGGTCACCCTGCAGCGAGGCCTGGTCGCGGCGCGTGGTTAGGCGCCCGACAGGCAGCGCGCCGGCATGGTCCCGCGAATCGTCGTAGCCGTATCCGGCGCTGGCCTGCACCGCCAGGCGCGGCGAGGGCGCCCAGCGCAGGCGCGCGCTGTACACGCGCTGCTCCGTTTCCGAGTAGTCGGCCCAGCTGCCGTCGAAGTGGTTGTAGCCGGCCGCCAGCATGGCCGAGCCCTCCACGCGCCAGGCCGGGGCCAGCTGCAGGCCGCCGCGCAGGCTGGCCGAGCGGTTGCGGTAGCCGTCGCGGTCCGGATCGTCGGAATAGCAACCCGCGCCCCAGCCGGCGGTGGTGCCCGAGCAGGCGTCGATGCCGTCGGTGCGCTGGAAGGCCAGGTCCGCGCCCAGCCAGGCGCGCTCGCCGCCCAGGCCCAGGCCGGCGCCGGCCTCGCGCAGGCCGTGGCTGCCGGCGCCCAGCATCAGGCGCGGGCGCAGGCCGCCGCGGTCGCGGCGGGTGAAGATGTGGATTACGCCGCCGATCGCGTCGGCGCCGTACAGGCCGGAGTGCGGGCCGCGCACGATCTCGATGCGCTCGATCTGCTCCACCGGGAAGTCCTGCAGCGCGGGCTGGCCGGCGGTGGCCGAGCCGTAGCGCACGCCGTCCACCAGCACCAGCAGCTGGTTGGAACCGGCTCCGCGCATGAACAACGAAGTCTGCTTGCCGGGGCCGCCGGTGTTGGCCAGGTCGATGCCCACGCGCCCGGCCAGCAGTTCGGGCAGGGTGGTGGCCTGGCTGCGCTCGATCTCGGCGCGGCCGATCACCTGTGCCGGTGACAGGCTGTCGCGCAGGGCGATCTCGGTGCGGGTGGAGGTGACCAGCACCTGGTCCAGGTCGGTGGCCGGGTCCTGGGCGGAAGCGGGGAGGGAACGGGAAACCGCCAGCGCTAGGAGGGTGGCGGTGGCGAGCGGTCGGACGATCATCAACGGCTCCATGCGTACTTGGCGCCGCACCCGGCGCCAGGGAGGGGAGTCACGAGGGAGGACGCATGGACGCGGACAGGCGCACGGCGGCGCCGGCACGCCGCGACGCCCTCCGCATCGCAACCTGTGGACCGCAAGGCCGGTCTCCGGGCTCGCGACCCGGACCGTGCGGTCCTTCCGCGACGCCTTCCCATGCCAGGAGCACAGTGGCCGAGGTCGCGGCGTTGGGGTCGCCTACCGTTGCGGGGGCAGCGCCGGACTGGTCCTCGCGGACGCACCGGCTTCCCGTTTCAACCCGCCGGACACGCCGGCGGGTCACCTTGCAGCGGGGCGATTGTATGCCATCGCCCCCCCGCTGGGGGTCAGTCTTCGGCGTCCGCGTCGTCGCCGGACACGGGCACGCCGCCGTCTTCCCCGCCGCCGGGATAGGAGGTGGTGACCGGCGTGGCCATCGGCGTGCCGCGCGGCGGCGGCAGCGCGGCGCTGGCCGTCTCCAGCTCGTCCAGCAGCTGCCGGCGGCGCGCCTCCGGCACGTCGTGCCAGTGGCAGCGGGCCAGCGCGCCTTCCAGCGCGTACAGCAGGTTGAGGCTGGGCCGGAAGCCGGCGCGGCGCACCCTGAGGAAGGCCTGCACCGGGCCGAGCGCGGCCAGGTCCGCCGCGCCGTGCACGCCGACCTGGCGCAACCACGCGGCGCTCTTGGGGCCGATGTTGCGCAGGCCGGTCAGGCTCATCGCAGCGAGTCCAGGAAGGCGGCGGCGATGGCCTCCAGCCCGCGCTGGTCGTCCTCGTCGAAACGGTCCGGCACCGGACTGTCCAGGTCGAACACGCCGACCAGCGCGTCGCCGTCCACGAGCGGCACCACCAGCTCCGAGCGCGAGGCCGCGTCGCAGGCGATGTGGCCGGGGAAGGCGTGCACGTCGGGCACGCGCTGGGTGGTGCGGGTGCGCGCGGCCGCGCCACACACGCCCCTGTCCAGCGGGATGCGCACGCAGGCCGGCAGGCCCTGGAACGGCCCCACGACCAGTTCCCTGCCGTCGTAGAAATAGAAACCCACCCAGTTGAGGTCGGGCAGGGCGTGGTAGACCAGCGCGGAGAGGTTGGCGGCGTTGGCGATGCGGTCGCGCTCGCCGCCCAGCAGGCCGCGGGCCTGTTCCAGCAGCTGGCGGTACTGTTCCGGCTTGTCGCCGGTGAGGGGGATGGAAGCGAAGGACATGGCGCGATGGTACCCCGTGCCGGCCGGCGGCGGCGCGCCGCGCGTATGATGTGCGCCGCGGACCTCCGCCGCGCGCCGTTTCCCGCCATGCCCTTCAACGGAACCGACCGCCTGTACGTGACCGGTACCGACACTGGTGCCGGCAAGACCCTGGCCAGCTGCGCACTGTTGCACGCGTTGCGCGGACACGGCCTGCGCGCGGTGGGGATGAAGCCGGTCGCCTCCGGCTGCACCCTGGTCGAGGGCTACTGGCGCAACGGCGACGCGCTGGCCCTGCAGGAGGCCAGCGATCCACAACCGCCGTACGCCGACCTCAACCCGTACGCGCTACCGGAGCCGCTGGCGCCGGAGCTGGCCGCGCGCGCGGCCGGCATCGAGGTGGCCCTGCCGCCGCTGCTGGACGCCTTCGCCCGCCTGCGTGCACAGGCCGAGGTGGTGGTGGTCGAGGGCGTGGGCGGCTGGGCCGCGCCGCTGGCCACGGACGTCGAGCAGGCCGACCTGGTGCGCCAGCTGGGCGCACCGGTGGTGCTCGTGGTGGGGATGCGCCTGGGCTGCATCAATCATGCCCGGCTGACCGCGCGGGCCATCGCCGCCGAAGGCTTCCATCTGGCCGGCTGGATCGCCAGCGAGGTCGATCCGCGCATGGCCTGCCGCGACGAGAACCTGGAACTGCTGGCCATGCGCCTGCCGGCACCGTTCCTGGGCCGGCTGCCGTACACGCCAGATCCGGACCCGGCGCAACTGGCGGCCTGCCTGTCGCTGCCGCGCTAGGCGGGCCGGCGCCGGGCAAAAAAAGACCCGGCAGCGGGAGGGAGGGCTGCCGGGTCGTGTCTGCGCGGGGGAGGGGAGCCGCGCAAAGACGTGGAAAGGTCTCAGTGCTTGGCCGACTTGGCCGGCCTGGTCGCGGCCGGCGCCGCCCCGGCGGCGGCCTCGAACTGGCTCTTGGCCAGCTGGCCGAGGGCCTCGCTGGTCTTGAGGGCCAGGCCGATCACTTCCTGGCTGGCGGCGGCCACGCGCTCGACGTTGTCGCGGGCCACCTGCAGGCCCTTCGGCCACAGGGTGCGGTAGGCGTCCAAGTCACGGGCCTCGGCCAGCTCGCCGAGGTAGCTGGTGGTGGCGTCGACGTTCTTCTCCAGGGTGCGCAGCTGCACGTCCAGGAGCGTCTCCGCGTTTTCCAGGGCCAGCTTGTTGACCCGCGAGGCGACCGCGGCGAACTGCTGGGCGTAGACGCTGAACTGCTCGGCGAACTGGTAGGACATGGCGGCCTCCATGAGGGATTGCCTTTTGGTGCGGTGCAGCATACGGCAGCCTTTTGTGCAATGCAACAAGGCTGTTTTCAACCCTTCAGGAACGCAGACAAAACGTCAAGAATCAGCAGGTTGCGTGCCTCCCGGTCCGCCGCCCGGGCGGCGCCGCGTGCGCGGACGACCCGCGGCCGGTACCGGTGCCGGAGCCACGCCGCGACCGGTGGCGACCGTCGCGGCGCCCGGTGTTTTTCTGCGGGAGCCGCGTCCGCGGCGACCCGGCCGGCGCATCCGGCGCCGGCATTCAACGCCACGTCCAGCCAGTGCGGGGCCGCCGGCCCGGCCGGCTCAGCCGCGGTAGCGGCAGCCGGAGGTGCAGGTCTCGTGCACCGCCACCTCGCTCAGCTGCGGCAGGGCCGGCTTGAGCCGCTCCCAGATCCACATGGCCAGGCGCTCGCTGGTCGGATTCTCCAGGCCCTCGACCTCGTTGAGGTAGTGGTGGTCCAGCTGCGCGTACAGCGGGGCGAAGGCGGCCTTGATGTCGGCGAAGTCCATGACCCAGCCGGTATGCGGGTCGGGCTCGCCGGCGACGTGGATCTCCACCCGGAACGAGTGGCCGTGCAGGCGCCCGCACTTGTGCCCTTCGGGCACGTGCGGCAGGCGGTGGGCCGCCTCGATGGTGAAGACCTTGAAGATGTCCATGCCGCCATTGTACGGCGTGGCGGGCCTGGCCCCGCCACGCCGGCGGTTCACCGCGCGCGCGTCGGCGGGGTGAAGTCGATGCGGCGGCGCTCGTCGATGCGGCCGTCGCGCACGTGGCCCTCGACCAGCTCGTAACCCATCAGCGCGAACACCCGCTCGCCGACGAAGATCGGCCGAGCGTTGCCGTACCAGTCCACGCAGCTGGCCTGGCAGCCGTCGTCCTGATCGCCCGCGGGCCGCGCCTCCAGCTGGCCCAGGCCCTGCAGGCGCAGGGCCGCGTTGCGCAGGAAGGCCACCGCCGCGCCCCGGCCACGCAGGACCGGCAGTCCGACCATGCCCTGGTCGGTACCGGTGGGGCGGTAGAAGAATCCGTGGGTGCGCGATTCGGCCTGGCGTGCGCCGGGGTGCACGTAGACGCCGGCCAGGCTGGCGTCGCGGTCCAGGCGCAGGCTGCTGAACAGCAGGTCGTCGCCGGCGTTGCCCACCAGCACCGCGTCCCTGCCCATCGCCTCGATGCGTTCCACGCCGTGGCGCAGCGGGATCTCCCGCACCGCCGCGGCGGCGTCGGCGTGGCGCAGCGCGTAGGCGCGGCCACCGTCCCCGGACCCGCGTCCCCAGCCGGGGTGGCGCGCAGCCTGGCCGTACACCAGCCAGTCGCCGATGAAGCGGTTGCTGAGCGGTCCGCCGGGCGGCGCGGGCAGGCTGCGGTAGGCCGAGGCGGGTGCGGCGGTGGTGCCGTCGCCGAACAGGTCCAGCGGCACCCGCAGCAGCGCCAGCTCGCCGCGCTGCAGGCGCCCGGCCCACATGCCCTCGCCCGCGCTGTCGGCGCGCAGCAGCACGTTGAGGTGGCCGTCCTCGCCCTGCAGGAAGGACAGCTGGTCCACCGGACCGCCGGTGGTCTTCAGCGCGGTGGGCGTGGCGCCGTCCAGCGGGATGCGGAACACCGCCGAACGGCCGGGCCCCGTGCCGCGGGCGCGGGCGGTGGTCCAGACGAACACCGAGTCCTGGGAGACGTAGAACACCCGGCCCGGCGGCCCCAGCACCGCGGTGGCGGTGCACTCCAGCTCCGGCCGCGCCAGGTCGCAGGTGGTGACGGTGTGCAGGGCCACGCCATCGCCGAACGGGTCCAGCGGATCGTCGGTGCGGAAGATGCGCGTGGCCGGCAGGATGCGGCGGAACTCCCCCGCGTCCTTTGCCTGCCAGCGGCGCAAGGCCGGCAGCCGCTCCTTCATCGGCCGTCCCCACGGCCCGAAGTGCTGCGGGGTGTAGAGCACCAGTGTGTCACCGACCAGGCGGGTGGCGTAGTTGCCGGCCGAGTAGTAGTCGCTGCTGCGCAGGTGGTAGCTGGCGCGCCAGGCTAGGTGGCCGCCGGCGTCGATGTCGAACAGGCCGATTTCGGTGCCGCCGCGGCGGTAGCTGTAGCCGACCACCACCACGGTGTCGCCGGCCACCAGCAGCTCGTCGTACCAGTCGCCGTGGGCCTGCGCACCCGGCGGGAAGGCGTCCACGTGCGCCACCGGTTCCAGGCGGTCTGCGCCGATGCGCACGGTGAACAGGCGGCCACGGCGCAGGACGATCAGGTGGTCGCCGTGGCGCTTGACGATGCCGCCCTCGTCCACACCGGCGGTCTGCACATTGGTGATGGACTCGGCCGCGGCGGCCGGCGCGGGCATGGGGGCGGCGGCCGGTGCCGGGGCGGCCGGCATCGGCAGCGCGGAGAGCCGCCGCCGCGAGCGCTGCTCCTCCTCGGCCTTGGCCTGCCAGTGCCGTAGCAGGCGGTCCAGCTCGGCCTCGTCGGCGAACGCGCGCAGCCCGGCGCGTGGCGCCGGCGTGTCGGCCGCGGCCGCCGGCATGGCCGCGGCGCAGGCCAGAACCAGGCCGAGCGCGGCGATGACGATGGTGCGTGCAGGCATCTCTCCCCCTCCCCCTGAGCAGGCGCGGTGTGCGCCGGTCCACCCTAGCAGACGGGGGGAGGCGGGAGGCCAGCGGCGCGGGATCAGGCCTGCGGCGTGGCGCCGTGTCGCGGCGGCTGCGGGCGCGGCGGACGGTGGCCGCCCGGGGCACCGGCGTGGGCATGGCGCGGTGCCTTGCCCTGCGGGCGGCGGCCGCGGTGGCCGGCAGGCTTGCGCGGCGCGTCCGCGCCGCCGGCCGCCCGGGCCTTGCCGGGGGCGCCTTCGCCCCAGCGGATCGGCGTGGCCGGGGCGAACCCCTCCACCTCCTGGATGTCCATGTCGCGGCCCAGGAGACGCACGATCTGGCGCAGCAGCCTGGCGTCCTCCTGCGCGACCAGGGAGATGGCCTGGCCACTGGCGCCGTTGCGGCCGGTGCGACCGATGCGGTGCACGTAGTCCTCGGCCACCATCGGCAGGTCGTAGTTGATCACCCGCGGCAGCTGGTCGATGTCGATGCCACGGGCGGCGATGTCGGTGGCCACCAGCACCTTGACCTTGCCGGCCTTGAACTCGGCCAGGGCGCGCTGGCGCTGGTTCTGGCTCTTGTTGCCGTGGATCGCGGCGGCGCGCACGCCGGCCTTCTCCAGGAACTGGGCCAGGCGGTCGCTGCCGTGCTTGGTGCGGGCGAACACCAGGGTCTGCACGCGCGTGTCGGCGGCCAGCAGGTGCAGCAGCAGGGCGCGCTTGCGGCCGCTGTCCACCGGATGCACGCGGTGGGCGATGGTCTCGGCCACGGTGTTGCGCGGCGCCACCATCACCTCGCGCGGCTGGCGCATGAATTCCAGCGCCAGCTGGCGGATCGGCTCGGCGAAGGTGGCCGAGAACAGCAGCGTCTGACGCTGCTTCGGCAGCCGGGCGAGGATGCGCCGGATCGAGGGCAGGAAGCCCATGTCCAGCATGCGGTCGGCCTCGTCCAGCACCAGCACCTCCACCGCTGACAGGTCCACGCTGCCGCGCTCGAGGTGGTCGATCAGGCGGCCGGGGCAGGCGATCAGCAGGTCCACGCCGCGGCGCAGCGCCTCCAGCTGCTGGCCCATGCCCACGCCGCCGTAGACCACGGCGCTGGAGACGCGCTGGTACCTGGCGTAGGCGCGCAGGTTCTCGTGCACCTGCAGGGCCAGCTCGCGGGTGGGGGCCAGCACCAGGGCACGCGGGCGGCGGTCGCGCTGCGGCGTGGCGGCCAGGCGCTGCAGCAGCGGCAGGCCGAAGGCGGCGGTCTTGCCGGTGCCGGTCTGGGCGCCGGCCAGAAGGTCATGGCCCTCCAGGACCAGCGGGATCGCGGCCTGCTGGATGGGGGTGGGGGTCTGGTAGCCCTGTTCGGACAGCGCACGCAGCAGGGCGGGCGCCAGGCCCAGGGATTGGAACGACATGGGGGAACACTCCTTGGTGACGGCCCGCGCGGGCGGACCGGGCCGTGGTGGGGCCGGGGGACTCGGAGCGTTCCCTTGAACCGCGCTGCGAGAAAACGGGAACCGGTGCGGGACACCGGACGATTGCCGCGGAAGACGTCGGAGCGGGCGGGGCGCCGCCGGGGGCGGAGCCGGCCCATGGGAAACGGGCCACGGGGCAACCGGCGCGGATTCTACGCCATGCCGGGCGCGGCGGCCGGCGCTGGTGCGGGCGCCGTTCATGTGGCGGCAGCCAAGTTTCCCCTGAAACCATTTCCCGTCGCCGCTACAATCCGGCCACCAGACCGCAGGAAACACCCCGGATGAAGCTCGGAACCCTGAAGGAAGGCGGCCGCGACGGCACCCTCGTGGTCGTCTCGCGCGACCTGACCCGCGCCGTGCGCGCCACCGGCATCGCCGCCACGCTGCAGCAGGCCCTGGACGACTGGCAGGCCACTGCGCCGCGCCTGAACGCGCTGGCCGCGGCGCTGGAGGAAGGCCGGGCCGAGGGCGTCTTCGAGCTGGACCACACCGCCCTGGCCGCGCCGCTGCCGCGCGCCTACGAGTTCGTGGACGGCAGCGCCTACCTGCCGCACGTGGAGCGGGTGCGCCGCGCCCGCGGTGCCGAGGTGCCGGAGAGCTTCTACACCGACCCGCTGATGTACCAGGCCACCAGCGCCGGCTTCCTCGGTCCGCGCGACCCGGTGCGCGTGGTCAGCGAGGACTACGGCATCGACCTGGAGGCCGAGATCGTGGTGGTCACCGACGACGTGCCGATGGCGGTGACCCCGGAGCAGGCCGCCGGCCACATCCAGCTGGTCGGCCTGGTCAACGACGTGTCCCTGCGCAACCTGATCCCGGCCGAGCTGGCCAAGGGCTTCGGCTTCCTGCAGTCCAAGCCGCGCTCGGCGCTGAGCCCGGTGTTCGTCACCCCGGACGAGCTGGGCGAGGCCTGGCGCGGCAACAAGCTGCACCTGCCGCTGGTGACCCACGTCAACGGGGAGTGGTTCGGCGCCCCGGAGGCCGGCGAGGACATGCAGTTCGACTTCGCCCAGCTGGTGGCCCATGCCGCCAGGACCCGGCCGCTGGCCGCCGGCACCCTGGTCGGCTCCGGCACCATCGCCAACCACGACGTCTCGCGCGGGGCCTCGTGCTTCGCCGAGAAGCGCACGGTGGAGATGCTGCGCGACGGCAAGCCGAGCACCCCGTTCCTGAAGTTCGGCGACCGGGTGCGCATCGAGATGTTCGACCGCCAGGGCCGCAGCATCTTCGGCGCGATCGACCAGCGCATCGAACGCCAGGACCCGCCGGCGGCCTGAGCCGCCGCGCGGCCGCAGGGGAGGGAGCATGCAGAGCCGGGACCACGACACCGAACCGTTGCGCCTGTACACCTACTGGCGCTCCTCGGCCGCCTACCGGGTGCGCATCGGCCTGGCACTGAAGGCGCTGGCATACGAATCCGTGCCCGTGCACCTGCTGCGCGACGGCGGCCAGCAGCACGCCGCCGGATACCGCGCGCTCAACCCGCAGGAACTGGTGCCGGTGCTGGTGCACGGCCGGCGCGTGCTGCGCCAGTCGCTGGCCATCCTCGAGTACCTGGACGAGTGCTGGCCGCAGCCGGCGCTGCTGCCGGCCGACGCGCGCGGCCGGGCGCGGGTGCGCGCGCTGGCCCAGGCGGTGGCCTGCGACGTGCACCCGCTCAACAACCTGCGCGTGCTGCAGTTCTTCGAGCAGCAGTGGGCCGTGCCGCAGGCCGAGCGCGAGACCTGGGTGCGGCACTGGATCGGTACCGGCCTGGCGGCGCTGGAGGCGATGCTGGCCGACGACCCGGCCACCGGGGCGTTCTGCCACGGCGACGCGCCGGGCCTGGCCGACTGCTGCCTGGTGCCGCAGCTGTACAACGCCCGCCGCTTCGGCATGGACGTGGAGGCGTGGCCCACCCTGGCCCGGATCGAGCGGGCCTGCCTGGCGCTGCCGGCGTTCCGGGCCGCGGCCCCGGAGGCGCAGCCGGACGCGCCCGCCGCGTCCTGACCGCGCCCCGGCCGCCGCGGCGGCCGATCAGAGGAAGCCGTGGGTGATCTGCGACGAGGCCGCCGGGGCCTCGTTGACGTCCGCGTACGGGTCGTGTTCTTCGTCGGCGCCCTCGGAGAAGCGGAACTTCAGCGCCAGGCCGTCGCGCGAGTCGGCCGCGTGCAGCGCCTCCTCCTGGGTGATGCGGCCCTGCTTGGCCAGGCGGAACAGGCACTGGTCGAAGGTGTGCATGCCTTCCTCCAGCGACTCCTCCATGGCCTTCTTCAGCTCGTGCACCTGGCCGCGGCGCAGCAGGTCGCGGATCACCGGGGTGTTGATCAGCACCTCGGTGGCCGGCAGGCGGCGGCCGTCCACGCCCTGGACCAGGCGCAGCGAGACCACCGCGCGCAGGTTCAGCGCCAGGTTCATCAGGATGTTCCTGTGCGCGCTCTCCGGGAAGAAGTTGAGGATGCGCTCGATGGTCTGGTCGGCGTTGTTGGAGTGCAGGGTGGCCAGGCACAGGTGGCCGGTCTCGGCGAAGGCGATGGCCGCCTCCATGGTGGTGGCGTCGAGGATCTCGCCGATCAGGATCACGTCCGGCGCCTCGCGCATGGCGTTCTTCAGCGCGTTGTGGAAGGCGTGGGTGTCCAGGCCCACCTCGCGCTGGTTGACGATCGACTTCTTGTGCTTGTGCAGGTACTCGATCGGGTCCTCGATGGTGAGGATGTGGCCGGTGGTGTTGCTGTTGCGGTAGTCGATCATCGAAGCCAGCGCGGTGGACTTGCCCGAGCCGGTCGAACCGACGATCAGGACCAGGCCACGCGGGGTCATGATGATGTCCTTCAGCACCTCCGGCAGGTTCAGCTCCTCGATCGAGGGGATCACGCTGCGGATGGCGCGGATGACCATGCCCACCTCGCCGCGCTGCTTGAACACGTTGACGCGGAAGCGGCCGGCGTCGCGCACGGCGATGGCCATGTTGAGCTCCAGGTCGCGCTCGAACTGCGGCACCTGGCCCTCGTCCATCAGCGAGTAGGCGATCTTCTTGACCAGCCCCGGCGGCAGCCCGGTGCTGCCGAGGGGGTACATCTTGCCCTCGATCTTGATGTAGACCGGCGCCCCGGTGGTCAGGAACATGTCCGAGGCGTTCTTCTCGGTCATGAGCTTCAGGAAGTAGCCGATATCCATGTGCGCGATATCCCCCAGGATTCCTCCGGCCGGGAACTTCCACGTTGCGCGTGCGGTCCCGGCTTCCGACAATGGCCGCGACCCTCAGGACGCGACGTTCCCCCATGAACGATCCTAGCTTCGCATACTTCCCGCGGCGCCTGTGCGCGCTGCTGCTCGCTTCCGGGCTGGCCGTCACGGCCCACGCCCAGACGGCCGCGGTCCCGGAGCTGCAGCGGGCCGAGCAGGCGGTGGTCAAGGCCCAGCGGGCCGACGCCGACCACTACGCCCCCGACCTGCTGGAACTGGCCCGGCAGACCCTGGTCCAGGCCCAGACCGCGGCGCTGTCCTCCAGCCGGCGCGAACGCAGGGAGGCCGCGCCGCTGGCCCTGCGCGCGGAGGCCGACGCCGACCTGGCCCGGGTCCGCAGCGAGCTGGCCCAGGTCGAGGCCGCCGTGCAGGCACGCCGAAACGAGGTGGACGAGCTGCGCCAGCGCCTGGGCCTGGCCACGGAGGGTGCCCGATGAGCCGCCGCTTCCCGTGCGTGCGCGCCGGCCTGCTGGGGCTGGCGCTGCTGGTGGCCGTGCCTGCGCCGGCGGCCGACGATCCGGACGTGCTGCGGCTGCAGGCCCGCCTGGAGGCGCTGCAGGCCGACCCGGACGTCGCCCGGCTGGCCCCGTTCGAGCAGATGCAGGCCCGCGAGGCGCTGGCGGCGCTGGCCGCGGCCCGGCGCGCCGCCCGGCCCGAAGCCCTGTACCTGGCCGAGCGGCGGGTGGAGATCGCCGAGCTGGCGGTGCGGACCGAGGCCGCGCGCCAGGAGCTGGCGCGGCTGGACCAGCGCCGCACCGAGCTGCTGCTGGAGGCCAGCCGCCGTGAGGCGGAGGAGGCCCGCCGCGAGGCCGAACGCCTGCGCATCCAGGCCCAGATCCAGGCCGAGGAGGCCGAGCGCCTGCGCCTGGCCGCGGAGGCCGAGGCCGCGGCCCGCACCGAGGCCGAGCAGGCCCTGGGCAAGGCCGCCAGCCGGCAGAGCGCGCAGCTGAGCGCGGCCCGCCGCAAGGAGGCCGAGCTGGCGCGCCAGGAGGCCGAGCTGGTGTCCGGCAAGAAACTGCCGCCGGCGCGCTTCGACGGCCAGAGCGAGGTGTTCACCCTGCCGGGCAGCGCCTACGCCGCCGGCAAGGGCGCGCTCAGCGCCTCCGGCAAGGACGCCGCCGCGGCCCTGGCCGCCTACCTGCAGATCAACACGCGCAACGTGCGCGTGCAGGCCTGGTCGCAGGATGCCAAGCTGGCCCAGGCCCGCGCCCAGGCCCTGCGCGAGGCGCTGGTCCAGGCCGGCGTGCCCGCCGCGCGGATCAAGGCCGAGGGCAGGAGCGGGCCGGCCAGCGCGCAGCGCGCGGCCGAGGTGGTTGTCGCACCCTGAGCCGGTGCGGTCGCATCGCCTGAATACGCGACGGTCGTGGCCGTCGCGTATTCACCTAGTCCAACGGTTTGCGTTCCCTGGTCCGTTTCTGACTGGCGGTCGCAGTTCCGGGCAAACCCCGCTTGTCCGCTCCTGTGGGGTGGGGTAGGGTCGAAGCGTCCGGGCGGTACTCCAACCGCCCGGTCGACCGGAGCCAGCCGCCATGCATCCGTCCGCCGTCCCGCTGGAGAACGCCGCCCGGCCCATGCGCCGTCCCGCGGACGTTTCCGGTGGTTCGGTGGTCCCGCACGACGTCCTGCCCGGTCACGAGACGCCCCGGTCCCGCACGGCCCGGGGCGTTTGTTTTTCCGGAGCCGGCGTGGGCGCCGGCGACCGCGCAGGGATGCGCCTTTCCTGATGAGGTGTAGACATGTTCGAAGGGCAGCAGGCTGAAATCGAAGCTCTGATGAAGCGCAACCCCGAGTTCAAGCAGCTGTACCAGCGACACCGCCAGCTGGACAAGAAGGTCATGGACGCCGAGCTCGGGGTGCTTCCGATCGATGACGTCACCCTGGCCCAGATGAAGCGCGAGAAGCTGGCCACCAAGGAAAAGCTCCTGCGCCTGTACGAACAACGCACCACCCACTGACGGCTGAGGCTTCCCGCGGCGGGCGGCGGCAGCTTCCTCGTCGGCTGCCGCCGCCCGCACCATCCGGGGACCACGGAGGCCCCGCTGACCTGGCGCCGGGTTCCGGCCGATAATCCGGGTTCCGCCGCGTCCCGCGGTGCCGCAACCGGATCTAAGATGGCCATCCATGCCTCCGTGCTCGAACTGATCGGGCGTACGCCCATGGTCAAGGCCCGCCGCCTGGACACCGGGCCGTGCGAGCTGTACCTGAAGCTGGAATGCGCCAACCCCGGCGGCTCGATCAAGGACCGCATCGGCCTGGCCATGATCGAGGCGGCCGAGCGCCGCGGCGACCTCAAGCCGGGCGCCACCATCGTCGAGGGCACCGCCGGCAACACCGGCATAGGCCTGGCCCTGGTCGCGCAGCAGAAGGGCTACCGCCTGATCCTGGTGGTCCCGGACAAGATGAGCCGGGAGAAGATCTTCAACCTCAAGGCCATGGGCGCCGAGGTGGTGCTGACCCGCTCCGACGTGGGCAAGGGCCACCCGGAGTACTACCAGGACCTGGCCGCGCGCATCGCCGCCGAGACCCCGGGGGCGTTGTTCATCAACCAGTTCGGCAACCCGGACAACCCGGCCGCCCACGAGTTCGGCACCGGCCCGGAGATCATCGAGCAGATGGCCGAGGTTGGCGGCTTCGACGCCATCGTCTTCGGCTGCGGCAGCTCCGGCACCATGACCGGCCTGTCGCGCTGCTTCGAAAAGCACGCCCCGCACGTGGAGCTGGTGCTGGCCGATCCGGTCGGCTCGATCCTGGCCCAGTACATCAACGAGGGCGTGCTCAGCGACAAGTCAGGCACCTGGCTGGTGGAGGGAATCGGCGAGGACTTCCTGCCCTCGATCTCGGACTTCAGCCGGGTGAAGAAGGCCTACGCCATCCCCGACGCGGAGAGCTTCCACACCGCGCGCGAGCTGCTGGCCAGGGAGGGCATCCTCGGCGGCTCCTCCACCGGCACGCTGGTGGCCGCCGCGCTGCGCTACTGCCGCGAGCAGAGCCGGCCGAAGAAGGTCGTGGTGCTGGTGCCGGACACCGGCAACAAGTACCTGTCGAAGATGTACAACGACTACTGGATGCTGGACAACGGCTTCCTGGAGCGCCCGCACCACGGCGACCTGCGCGACCTGATCATGCGCCCGTACGCGCAGCGCGACACCGTGGTGGTCGCCCCGACCGACCTGCTGACCACCGCCTACCAGCGGATGAAGCTGTACGACGTGTCGCAGCTGCCGGTGATGGAAGGCGACCGCCTGGCCGGCATCATCGACGAGAGCGACGTGCTGCTGCACGTGTACGGCGACGAGGCGCGCTTCCGCGACCCGGTCTCGGTGGCCATGGTCACCAAGCTGGAGAAGCTGGACGTGAAGTCGCCGATCGAGGCCCTGCTGCCGGTGTTCGACCGCGGCCAGGTCGCCATCGTCACCGACGGCGACCAGTTCCTGGGCCTGATCACCCGCATCGACCTGCTCAACTACCTGCGCCGCCGGGTGCAGTGAGCCCCCAGTCCCCGGTGACTGGCCGTTAAGCCGGTCACCCCTAGAATCGCCGGTCATTTTCCGAGGACGTGCATGTCGGACCATCAGAAGCACGGGCGGCAGGAGCGCCGCGCCATGGCCAAGGAGACCCTGGCCATCCACGGCGGCCAGGCTCCGGACCCGGCCACCGGGGCGGTGATGCCCCCCATCTACGCCACCTCCACCTATGCGCAGTCCAGCCCCGGCGAGCACCAGGGCTTCGAGTACTCGCGCACCCAGAACCCCACCCGGTTCGCCTACGAGCGCTGTGTGGCGGCGCTGGAGGGCGGTGTGCGCGGCTTCGCCTTCGCCTCGGGCATGGCCGCCACCTCCACCGTGCTGGAGCTGCTGGACAGTGGCGACCACGTGGTGGCGATGGACGACCTGTACGGCGGCAGCTACCGGCTGTTCGAGCGGGTGCGCCGGCGCAGCGCGGGCCTGGACTTCAGCTTCGTCGACCTGACCGACCTGGCCGCCTTCGAGGCGGCCATCACGCCCCGCACCCGGATGGTGTGGATCGAGACGCCCACCAACCCGATGCTGAAGGTCGTGGACATCGCTGCGGTGGCCGGGGTGGCGCGGCGCCACGGGCTGCTGGTGGTGGTGGACAACACCTTCGCCTCGCCCATGCTGCAGCGTCCGCTGGAGCTGGGTGCGCACCTGGTGGTGCATTCGGCCACCAAGTACCTCAACGGCCACTCGGACATGGTCGGCGGCGTGGTCGTCGCCGGCGATGACGAACTGGCCGAGCGCATGGCCTTCCTGCAGAACTCGGTTGGCGCCGTGCAGGGGCCGTTCGACAGCTTCCTGGCCCTGCGCGGCCTGAAGACCCTGCCGCTGCGCATGCGCGCGCACTGCGCCAACGCCCACGCCCTGGCGCAATGGCTGCAGTCGCACCCGGCGGTGGAGAAGGTGATCTACCCCGGCCTGTCCTCGCACCCGCAGCACGAGCTGGCCGCCCGGCAGATGCAGGGTTTTGGCGGCATCGTCTCGGTGGTGCTGCGCGGCGGCTACGGGGCCGCACGCCGCTTCTGCGAACGGACCCGGCTGTTCACCCTGGCCGAGTCGCTCGGCGGCGTGGAAAGCCTGGTCAACCACCCGGCGGTCATGACCCACGCCTCGGTGCCCCCGGAGCGCCGCGCCCGCCTGGGCATCTCCGACGCCCTGGTGCGCCTGAGCGTGGGCGTGGAGGCGCTCGAGGACCTGCGTGACGACCTGGAGGATGCGTTGCGCTGATGGCGGAGAGCATGAGCCAACTGTTGCCCAGGGTCCTGCAGTATCGTTCCCTGCTGGCTGAGCTGACCAAGCGGGAGATCCTGGGCAGGTACCGCGGCGCGGCGATCGGGTTGCTGTGGTCGCTGATCAGCCCGTTCCTGATGTTGATGGTCTACACCCTGGCGTTCGGTTACATCCTAAAGAGCCGGTGGCCTGGCACCTCGGGCTCGACCACGGACTTCGCCCTGATCCTGTTCACCGGCCTGATCATCCACGGGTTCTTCGCCGAGTGTCTGACGCGGGCCCCCAATCTGGTCCTGTCCAATCCCAGCTACGTGAAACGGGTGGTGTTTCCGCTGGAGCTGCTGGCCTGCAGCACCATGCTCACCGCCCTGTTCCACCTCGGCATGAACGCTCTTGTGCTGATCCTGCTCAAGTGGGTCTGGCACGGGGAGCTGTTCTGGCACACGCTGCTGCTGCCGGTGGTGATCGCGCCGCTGGCGATCCTGGCCGTGGCGGTTGGCTGGTTCCTGTCCGCGCTCGGCGTCTACCTGCGCGACATCGGCCAGATCGTCGGCGTGCTGGCGGCGGCGATGCTGTTCCTGTCCTCGGCCATCGTGCCGGTGGACAGCCTGCCCGAGAGCTACCGTTGGGTGTTCTATGCCAACCCGCTGACCATGATCATTGACCAGGCGCGCGAGGTCGTGATCTGGGGGCGGATGCCGGACTGGAGCGCCCTGGGTCTGTATACCGCCTGTGTCACCATGCTGGGGGCGCTGGCCCTGGCCGTCTTCCGCAGGATGCGCGGAGGGTTCGGCGATGTCCTCTGAGCGGCAACAGCCGGCTCTGGGCGAGCCGGTGATCCGGGTGGACGGGGTCGGCAAGACCTACCGGATGTACGAGAAGCCATCGCAGCGCCTGTGGCAGGCACTCACCGGCCGCGACGGCAAGCACCGGGAGTTCCACGCCCTGCGCGACGTGTCCTTCCAGGTTCGGCGCGGCGAAACGGTGGGCATCATCGGCCGCAACGGTTCGGGCAAGTCCACGCTGCTGCAGATCATCGCCGGCACCCTGAGGCCGACCACCGGCACCTGTGAGGTGCACGGCCGGGTGGCCGCCCTGCTGGAGCTGGGCAGCGGCTTCAACCCCGACTTCACCGGGCGCGAGAACGTCTACCTCAACGGCACGATCCTGGGCCTGACGCGCGCCCAGATCGACGAGCGCATGCAGCAGATCCTGGACTTCGCCGACATCGGCGAGTTCATCGACCAGCCGGTGCGCAGCTATTCCAGTGGCATGGCCGTGCGCCTGGCCTTCGCGGTCATCGCCCATGTGGACGCGGACATCCTCATCGTCGACGAGGCGCTGTCGGTGGGCGACGCGTTCTTCGCGCAGAAGTGCATGCGCTTCCTGCGCAACTTCCAGAAGCACGGCACGCTGCTGTTCGTCAGCCACGACGCGGCCGCCGTCACCAACCTGTGCTCCAGGGCGATCTGGCTGGAGGACGGACAGGTGCGGATGGAGGGCAGCGCCGGCGCCATAGTCGAGGCCTACATGGCCCAGCAGCACGCGCGCGGTCGCGCCGACGCTGTCGGCGAGGTCGTCCACGTGGACGTGGGCGTGGAGCGGCGCAGGCAGCGGGAGGAGGCCTGCCGGGAGGACTTCCGCAAGAAGCTGATGGACGAGCTGGGCGTCTGCAACCGCCTGGCGGTGTTCGAATTCGACCCGGACCGCGCCGGCCCGCAGTTCGGCGCCGGCGGTGCCACCATCGTGGACGTGGCCCTGCTGGATGCCGAGGGGCAGCCCGCTCCGCTGCTTTCCGGTGGCGAAGTGGTCAACCTGCGCATCAGCGTGCGTGCGAACAAGGCGCTGGAGTCGACGATCGTCGGCTTCTACGTGAAGGACAGGCTGGGGCAGCGCCTTTTCGGCGACAACACCTATCTGGCCTATCGCAACGCCGATACGTCCATGGCGGCCGGTGAGGTCATCGATGCGACTTTCCGGTTCCGCATGCCGGTGCTTCCATCGGGAAGCTACATGGTGGACGCGGCGGTCGCGTCCGGAAGCCAGGACGACCACACCCAACAGCACTGGCTGCACGATGCCCTCGAGTTCCGTGCGGTCGACGAAACCATGCGCCATGGGCTGGTAGGCATCCCCATGGCCGCCATCGAGATTGCACGCAGGCAGGGCGAATGAGCATGAAATTCACGGGCGAGCGCTTCATCCCCACGGAGGGGGGCGAAATCCGCCAAGAGCACCTCCATCGCTACTCCTGGTGCCTGTCGGCGGTGGCGGGCAAGGACGTCCTGGACGTCGCCTCGGGGGAGGGCTATGGCAGCGCCGCCATGGCTCGGGTCGCGCGTTCCGTCGTGGGCGTGGACATTTCGCAGGAGGCGGTGGAACACGCCCGGACGAAGTACGCCGGTATCGCCAACCTCCGCTTCGAACAGGGTTCGGCCGCCGCGCTCCCTCTGCCGGACAACTGCGTGGACGTGGTCGTCTCCTTCGAGACGCTGGAACACCTCCATGAGCAGGAGGAGATGATCGCCGAGATCCGGCGCGTCCTCAGGCCGGAGGGCTGCCTGATCCTTTCCTCGCCCAATCGCAAGGTGTATTCGGAGAAGGCGGGCCACCACAACGAGTTCCATGTCCGCGAGCTGGACATGGCCGAGCTGTCCGAACTGCTCGGGCGCCACTTCCCGGCCGTGCGGTACGTCGGCCAGCGTCTCGCGGTGGCCTCCACGATCACCCATCTGGCGCCCGACCGCCTGTCGGGAAGCTGGCAGGGCCTAGCCGAGGCGGCGGGGGCCGTCGAGGAGCGCGTGGCCACGTGGGACGAGCCGGTGTACTTCATCGCCTTGGCGGCCGCGGACGAGCGCCTGCTGCCCGGGCTGGGGCCGTCCATCCTGTTCTCGGAGACAGAGGATCTCTACGAGCACCACCGTGAAGTGGCCAGGTGGGCACAGGCGCAGGACAAGGAGATCGCCGAGTGGCGCTCCCGTTACGCGACTCTGCAGGGCGAGTTCGAGGAGCGGACCGCCTGGGCGCTGTCCCTCGACCGGGAGCTGGGTTCGCTCCGGGATACGCTCGGCGAGCTGCGCCAGGCACATGAGGCGCTGGAGCAGGCGCACACGGCCCTCAAGCGTAGCCACGGCGAGGTCCGGCGCGCGTACGACGATCTCCGGCGGACGCACGAGGCCCTCGAGCGGAGGCACGACGAGACCTGTCACATCTACCAGGAGCTCCACCACGAGCACGAGAAGCTCCGTGGCGACCATGACGACCTGCAGGCGCGCATGTCCTCCGTGGCCGGTGCCATCCACAGGATGCGGGGCGACCTGCACGCCCAGATCGGCGGCCGGTCCGGCGACGGGAACGAAGCGCAGCCCGACGTCTCCGAGGACATCGAGGAGCTCAGGAACCTGCTCCAGGCGGTACTCTCGTCCCGCTCCTGGCGGGTAACCAAGCCCCTCCGCTTCGCTGCACGCGTGGCGCGCGGCGACTGGGCAGCAGTGGTCGCTTCCCTGCGCGGTCGCGGGCTGGGATCGCATCCGCTGCTGGCGCCCTTCGCGACGCCGGTCCGGCGGTGGCTGCTGGCGAGGACGGAGAAGCAGCAGGCCAGGGCGATCACCGCGCAGGTGGTGGCCGCAGTCCAGGACGTGGAGCACGTCCTGGATGGTCTTGCGGTGCCGGTGTTCGACGCGCCCCGCGTGTCCGTCATCATTCCGGCCTACGGCAACCTCGGCTACACCGCCGCCGCGGTTCGCTCGATCGTCGAATCCGCGCCGCGCGTGCCGTACGAGATCATCGTCGCGGAGGACGCCTCCGGCGATCCGGAGATCGGGCGCCTGGCCGGGGTGCCGGGGCTGCGCTACCACGAGCATCCGCAGAACCTCGGTTTCATCCGTTCCTGCAACGCCGCGGCCGAACTGGCGCGCGGCGAGTACGTGTGCTTCCTCAACAACGACACCCAGGTGATGCCGGGCTGGCTGGATGCGCTGGTGGACGTTTTCCGCACCCGCGCCGACGCCGGCCTAGTTGGGGCGAAGCTGGTGTATCCCGATGGCCGCCTACAGGAAGCTGGCGGTATCGTATGGAACGATGCATCGGCCTGGAATTTCGGTAGGCTTCAGAATCCAGCTGCTGCAGACTTCAATTACGTCAAGGAAGCCGATTACATCTCCGGCGCTGCGATCATGCTGCCTACGGAGCTGTTTCGCCGCTTGGGTGGCTTCGACGAGCATTTTGCCCCGGCCTACTGCGAGGATACGGACTTGGCCTTCCGGATCCGCGCGACAGGCCTGAAGGTGTACTTCCAGCCTGCTTCTATGGTGGTGCACCACGAAGGCATTTCGCACGGCACGGACACCAGTCAGGGGGTAAAGGCGTACCAGGTGGTGAACCAGAACAAGTTCCGCGAGCGTTGGGCGGGTGTGCTCGAGGCTGAGCATCTTGCCAATGCGGAGCTGCCGTTCCTGGCACGCGACCGCTCTCAATTGAAGAAGACCATCTTGGTCATAGACCACTATGTGCCACAGCCGGATCGGGATGCCGGTTCGCGTACGATGTGGCAGTTTATGCAGTTGTTCCTCCGACACGGGATGTCGGTCAAGTTCTGGCCGGATAACCTGTGGTACGACCCGGTCTACACTCCGCTGCTACAGCAGGCGGGGATCGAGGTGTTTTATGGGCCTGAATACGCCGGTCGATTCGAGAAATGGATCCGCGAGAACGGTGCGGCCGTGGACTATGCACTCCTCAGTCGCCCCCATGTCTCGATTCGCTACATCGAAGCGCTGCGACGCCACAGCGACGCCACCCTCCTTTACTACGGTCACGACGTACACCATCTTCGGATGAGCGAGCAGCTCCGCTTCGAACAGAACGACGGACTTGAACGCGAGATTGCACGTGTTCGGGAGTGGGAGCAATCGCTGTGGTCGCGGGTGGATACCGTTTACTACCCGTCGGATATGGAAACCACCCTGGTCGGGCAATGGGTCCGGGAACATGGTGGCGGCAAGGCATTGACGATCCCCGTCTATGCCTTTGACAGCTTCCCAGAAGCGCCGTGGACCAACCTTTCTGAGCGCCAGGGTCTGCTGTTCGTAGCAGGCTTCAGCCACTCGCCGAACTCGGACGCGGCTGTGTGGTTTGTCAACGAAGTCTGGCCGCTGCTGCAACGGCGCCATCCGGGGCTGCGGCTCAGTCTTGTAGGCTCCAATCCGACCGAGGAAGTGCGCGCGCTAGCCAGCGATATGATCGAGGTCACCGGTTTTGTGTCCGATGAGATCCTGGCGGACTATTATCGAAAAGCGCGCGTGTCGGTCGCGCCGCTGCGCTACGGCGGTGGCATGAAGGGCAAGGTGGTGGAAGCCATGCGTTTCGGTCTGCCATGCGTGACGACACCAACCGGTGCGCAGGGTTTCGAAGGAAATCGAGATTTCCTGGTTGTGGCCGAGGATCCGGCAGACTTCGCCGAAGCGGTGCTTCGCTTTCTCGAAGACGATGCCGTCTGGCTGGCGGCATCGCGCGCCGCGCAGGGCTTCGCTCGGGACCGGTTTTCCGATGATGCGTTGTGGCGTGTCGTCCAACAAGACGTCGATCCCACCCCTTATCCTTCGGTGGCAGCGCGGCGCGAGCGGATCGCGCTGGCAAAACTCAAGGCGAATTCAAAATGAAGATCCTGATATTTGGTGCAACGGGGTTCGTTGGCAGTTACCTGCTGGAACGAGCCTTGGCCGTCGGCCATGATGTGACCGGCACAGACTACAATGCGACCATTGCCAGCAGTGATTATGCCGAGTTCCAGCATAGGCTGGTCCGCTGCGACATCCGCTACCGCGAACAGGTGCAGGAGGTCATCGAAGCAACTCGGCCGGATGTCATCTACCTGCTTTCCGCACAGAGCTATCCAGCCCTGTCATGGCGCGCTCCAATTGAGACGCTGGAGACCAACGTCTTGGGCACCGCCAACGTCTACGAAGCGATCAGGATGTCCGGCTTGGACCCAGTGGTGATCGTCGCCTGCTCTAGTGCCGAGTACGGCGAGGTGGCCGAGGTCGACGTTCCGGTGAAAGAGTCGCATCCGCTCCGCCCGCTGCATCCGTATGGAGTGAGCAAGGTCGCTACGGAGATGCTGGCTCTGCAGTACTGGGCCAACAACCGCATCCGCAGCATCTGTGCGCGCATCTTCAACACCACCGGCCCGCGCAAGACCGGTGACGTATGCGCCGATTTCACCCAGCGTGCTGTGCGGATCGAAATGCGGCTCGACGAGCCAGTGTTGCGCGTGGGCAACTTGGACAGCTGGCGTGCAATTCTCGACGTTCGCGACCTGGCTAGCGCACTCGAACTGCTGGCCGATAAGGGCCAGCCAGGTGAGGTCTATAACATCAGTGGTGCTCGCACCTACCAGATCCGGCAGATCGTCGATCTGGTGCAAGCCAATTGCCAGGTGCCCATGACCTTCAAGGTCGACCCTTTGCTGCTCAGGCCTAGTGACGAAAGGGTAATTTTCGGCGACTCGACCAAGCTGATCAGGGCTACTGGTTGGAGCCAACAGGTGAGCCTGGAACAAACGATCGGCGACATGATGGATTACTGGCGCCATAAGCTTTCACTGGTGGAACCATGATCGTCCGTTCCCGTGCTCCTCTAAGGTTAGGTCTGGCCGGCGGGGGTACTGATGTCTCCCCCTACTCAGAACAGCATGGCGGCTACGTGATGAACGTGACCATCGACAAGTTCGCGTACGCCACCATCGATCCGTCCCCCTCCGGGCAGGTTGAGTTCCATGCCTTGGATTCGTCTTCGGTGCAGCAGTTTGATCCAGATGAAGTCGACCTGTTGCCCGGCCCGCAGCAACTGATGAGGGGTGTATATCTGCACGTTGCCGACCGTCTCCTGGGTGGCATGCATCCGGCGATAAGGGTGCGCACGCATTCGGACGCCCCGCCCGGCTCCGGCCTGGGCTCGTCCTCGACCATGGTGGTCACCCTGGTGGCCGCGTTCAACGAGTACTTCGGCCTGGCCCTGGGCGAGTACGAGATCGCCCACCTGGCCTACGAGATCGAGCGCAAGGACCTGGGCCTGTCCGGCGGCAAGCAGGACCAGTACGCCGCGGCGTTCGGCGGTTTCAACTTCATGGAGTTCTACGCCGGGGACCGGGTCATCGTGAACCCGCTGCGCATCAAGGACTGGGTCTGGTGCGAGCTGGAGGCCAGCCTGGTGCTGTACTTTACTGGCGTGTCACGCGCATCGGCAGCGATTATCGACGAGCAGGCGCGCAACGTTCGCGAGGGTCGAAGTGAATCGATCGAGGCCATGCACCGGCTGAAGCAAGAGGCAGTACAGATGAAGGAAGCACTGCTGCGCGGCGATCTGGGGCGGTTCGCCGAGGTCATGCAGTCCGGTTGGCAGGCCAAGAAGGCCAGCGCCTCGAGCATCACCAACCCACTGATCGACCGGATAGAGGCACTGGCCTTCGCCAATGGCGCTAAGGCGGCCAAGGTGTCGGGTGCCGGCGGTGGCGGCTTCATGATGTTCATGTGTGACCCGGCTGACCGTGTTCGCCTCGTCACGGCGCTTTCCGGTGCCGGTGGGAGGGTCTACGACACCCATTTCACTCCCTACGGAGCCACCTCGTGGAAAATCGGATAAACCAGTTCGTCCAGGCCGAGTTCGACAAGACCCTGGCCAACTTCAACGCGATGGCGGCCGATGCCGGCCTGCGTGAGCAGATCGCCCGGGCCGTGGCCATCTGCGTCGAGGCGCTGCGGGCCGGCCGCAAGATCCTGTTCTGCGGCAACGGCGGCAGCGCCGCCGACGCCCAGCACTGGGCCGGCGAGCTGGTCAGCCGGTTCTACTACGACCGCCCGGGCCTGCCGGCCATCGCGTTGACCACCGACACCTCGATCCTGACGGCGATCGGCAACGACTACGGCTACGACTACACCTTCGCCCGCCAGGTCGAGGCACTGGGCCAGGCCGGCGACGTGCTGGTGGCCATTTCCACCTCCGGCCGCTCGAAGAACGTGCTGCGCGCGCTCGACGTCGCCGAACAGAAGGGCATCAAGGTGATCGGCTTCACCGGTGCCTCCGGCGGCGACATGGCCGGGCGCTGCGAGGTGTGCTTCAAGGTGCCGTCCACCGAGACGCCGCGCATCCAGGAGGGGCACGAGTTCATCGGCCATCTGCTGTGCGCGCTGATCGAGAGCGAAATCTTCCCGCGCTGATGGCCGCCGAGGAGATCATCATCCTGGTCGGCGGCCTGGGCACGCGCCTGCGCCAGGTCGTCCCGGACCTGCCCAAGCCCCTGGCGCCGGTGGCCGGGCGGCCGTTCCTGGCCTGGCTGCTGGATGCCTGCGCGGACGCGGGCCTGCGCCGGGTGATCCTGGCCACCGGCTACCGCGCGCACCAGATCGAGGAACAGGTGGGCGACCGCTGGCGGGACATGGAGGTCGTCCATTCGGTGGAGGAGTCGCCGCTGGGCACCGGCGGCGCCATCCGCCAGGCCCTGGCATACGTGCGGGGCGACGGCGTCCACTTGGCCAACGGCGACACTTTCCTCCGCTACGACCCGCGGGCGCTGGAGGACGCCACCCGCGCGCGTGGTTGCGTGCTGGGGATCGCCCTGGCGGCGGTGGACGACGTCGGCCGCTACGGCGCGGTGGAGGTCGCCGACGGGCGCGTGGTGGGCTTCCGCGAGAAGGGCGGCGTCGGCGCCGGTCTGATCAATGCGGGCAGCTACTTCCTGGCCGCCGAGGGATTCGCGCGCCTGCCGGACGCCGCCGGCGCCTGGTCGTTCGAGGAACAGGTGCTGCGCCCGTGGAGCGCGGCCGGGCGGGTGGCGGCGTTCGAGCGCACCTCCGACTTCATCGACATCGGCGTGCCCGAGGACTATGCCCGGGCGCAGTCGCTGTTCTCCGCGCCCCCGCCATGAGCGCCGGGATCCGCGAACCCGTGGTGACCTCCACGCCGGAGGCCGCCGGACTGGCCGGCCCAGGCCCGCACAAGGCATTGTTCCTGGACCGGGACGGCGTCATCAACGTCAACCACGGCTACGTCCACACGCCCGGGCAGACCGACTGGGTGCCCGGCATCTTCGACCTGGCCCGGGCCGCACGTGCCGCCGGCTACGCCCTGGTGGTGGTCACCAACCAGGCCGGCATCGCCCGCGGCTATTACGACGAGGCGCAGTTCCGTGCCTACACCCGCTGGATGCACGCGCGTTTCGAGGCCGAGGGGGCGCCCATCGCGGCGACCTACTTCTGCCCGCACCACCCCGAGGCCGGCCTGGGGGAACTGAAGGTGGCCTGCGGATGCCGCAAGCCGGAGCCGGGGATGCTGCTGGAGGCCATTGGCCGGCACGGGCTGGATCCGGCCGGGTCGGTGATGGTCGGCGACACGCCCAAGGACATGGAGGCGGCCGCGGCTGCGGGGGTCGTCCGCCGGTTCCTGCTGTGCGGCCCCGGGGCGGAGCCGGGCGAGAGTGCGGCGGGGATCGCGGTCGCCAGCCTGGACGAGGTTGCCAGGACGCTGGTGGCCGGCGCCGGGGAGGCCGCTCCGGCGGCCGGCCGTCACGGTTCGCGCGCGCCGCTGGCGTGAAAGCTTGAAGTGCATGGGCAATGCCCGGATCATCGGCGCCCGATGCGGCCGGTCGTCGCCAGGCACGGGCCCGGCGGACCGCGCGACGCAAAGCGGCTTGCCATCCATGGATCCGACGACAGTGCCGGTGGAGTAACGAGGTTCGAATTGCCTGCGGGAATCCCGCGGGTCTTTTCCTGAAAGGCGAGTCCGGTAACACATGATGCGAACTGCCATCGTTGGCACCCTGGCGGTGCTGGCCCTCCCGCTCCTGTCCGCCTGCGGGCGGATCGAGCCGGTGCAGGACGGCGTGCCCCCCCATCCGACCTCGGTGGAGAACGAGGATGCCGTGCTCAGCGTCGAGCCCGGCGCCGTCGAAGCCTGCGAGGGCCAGCGGGTCGCGGCGCGGATCGCGTGGAAGGTGAAGGATCCGGCGGTGCAGTCGGTCCTGGTCCAGGTGCGCGGCGACGATGGCGGGCGCAAGGTGTTCACCTCAGGCGCGGCGCAGGGCGAGGCGGAAACCGGGCAGTGGGTCGCCGGGGGCACGCGCTTCTATCTGGTCGATGCCGACAGCCGCCGGGACCTCGCCGCCTTCGAGGTCGCGGGCCTGGCCTGCCTCGGACCGACTGACGGAGCAATGGAATGAACCAGCAGGTGTTGCGGTCCGGCCTGCGCGGGGGGGCGGAGTTCCTCCTCGTGCTGTTCTTCGTGGTCGTCGGCTATGCCGCATGGCGGAAGGGCCTGTTCCCGGCCAGCGCCAATGGCTACCTCGGCGGCTACCTGCAGGCGGCGCTCGCCGCCGCGGCCGGGGCACTGCTCGTCAACCTCGTGGCCGCCCGTTCCGGGCGCCCGGGCGGGGCAGCGCTGGTGCTCGGCTTCCTCGCGGTGCTGGGCGTGGCCTACTACTGCGGGCTTTCCGCGCTTGCCGCGGCGGCCTTGCTGCTGGCCGTGTCCTGGGGCGTCGGCAGCCTGTTCCACACCGGCTCCGGGTCCGATCCCTGGCTGACCAGCCTAGTCGGCCTCGCGGTGGTCGCGGCGGTGGTCGGCTGGCTGCTGCCGTTCCAGGTGCACGACGGCCGCATCCACCTGGCCGCGGCGGTGCTGCTGGTCGCCTGGCGCCGGGAAGCGATCCTCGAGCAGGCCCGTGCGGTGGCTGCCGGGTTCGGCCAGCTGCGCCGCAAGCACCCGTGGTGGAGCTCGCTGCTGGCGGGCGTCGCCGGCTTCGCCTCGATCGCGCTGTGGTTGCCGAGCCTCAACTACGACGACAACGCCGCCCACCTGGGCATGGTCGGCCAGCTGCTGGAGGGCGGCTATTACCGGCTGGACGTCTCCAGCCAGGTCTGGGCGGTCGCGCCCTGGGCCAACAACGTCCTGCATTCCCTCGCCGCCCTGCTGGCGGGCCAGGAGTCGCGGGCCTCGATGGGCCTGCTGTGGCTGTTGCTCGGCATCTCCGGCGCCTACCGCCTGGCCCTGGCGCTGGACGGGCGCCGCGAGGTCGCGCTGGCCGCGGCGGCGGTATTCGCCTCGCACCCGCTGACGGTTTATTTCGGCTCGACCATGCAGGTCGACGGCTGCGTGGCCGCGGTGGTGCTGCACCTGGCGGCGCTGCTCGCCGGCAGGTGCGACCTGTCGCGCGGCGCGCTGGCGATCGGCGCGCTGTTCGGCCTGCTGGCCGGGCTGAAGGCGTCGAACGTGGTCTATGCCCTGCCGGCGCTGGCCTGGATCGGCTGGCAGGCGCTGCGGCACCGGCAGTGGTGGGGGCTGGCCAGGCTGGTGGTCGCCGCCAGCGTGGTGGGCGGGAGCAGCTATTTCTACGCTTTGCTCGTCACCGGCAACCCGGTGTTCCCGCTGTTCAACTCGATCTTCCAGTCGCCGTACATGCCGCCGGTCGACTTCCTCGATACGCGCTGGCGCGCGGGCATCGACGCCTCGCTCCTGTGGGACCTGACCTTCCACAGCCCGCGCTTCGGCGAGCACGCCCCCGGCGCGGCCGGACTGGCGTTCCTGGTGCTGCTGCCGGGTTGCATCTACGCCATGTCCTGCTCGCGTGCCGCCTGCGCCGTGGGCCTGTGGGCGCTGGCCTCCGGCCTGCTGCTGTTCGCCCAGCTGCAGTACCTGCGCTACGTCTTCCCGGCGCTGGCCCTGCTGGGCACGGTCGGCGTGGTGGGCGCCGCCGGCTGCCTCCGCCGGGCCGGCTTCGCGGCCGGCATCCCCCTGCTGGCCGCGGCCAACCTGGCGCTGGCGCCCACCACGATCTGGATCTTCAAGGAGAACCCGTGGCAGGCGCTGCTGCTCGAGGGCAGGGGCGCCAGGACGCAGCTGGTCGCGGAGATGATCCCGCAGCGCGCGCTGATCGAGCGCTACCTGGCGCGGGATCCGGATACCTGCGTGCTCAATTCCGACACCAGCGCGCCGTTCGTCGCCGGCGGCAAGGGGCGCGCGCACTCGATGGCCTGGTACGACCAGCGCCTGAAGCTGGCCAAGGAGTGGGCCGACGAGGACCCCAGTGGCGAACGCTGGCGCGAAGTGCTCAGGGCCACCGGCACCTCCGGCATCGTGGTGCCGGCCGAGGCCAGTCCCGGCCAGCGCGCGGCGATGCAGGCACTGGGCTACGTCCCGGTCGACCGGGAGCGCGGGGTCGAACTGTGGTCGCTGCCCGGCAACCGCCAGGGCGAATGCCGCCTCGGCGCAGTACGCGACCAGGCCAGGCGGATCCTCCAGAGGAACAACCGATGAAACCGACCGATTCCTCGCCGCCCAGCGTGGCGGTGGTGATCCCCAGCTACAAGGTGACCCGCCACATCCTGCAGGTCATCGCATCCATCGGCGACGACGTCGACCACATCATCGTCGTCGACGACGCCTGCCCGGAGGGGTCCGGCAAGCTGGTGGAATCTGGCTGCAGTGACCCGCGGGTGTGCGTGGTCTACCACGCGCAGAACCAGGGCGTGGGCGGCGCGGTCCTGACCGGCTACCAGCGCGCGCTGGAGCTGGGCGCGGACATCATCGTCAAGATCGACGGCGACGGGCAGATGGATCCGGCGCTGCTGCCCAACTTCGTCGCCCCGATCGCCGCGCTGGAGGCCGACTACACCAAGGGCAACCGCTTCTACGACCTGCGCAACATCGGCCAGATGCCCGCGATCCGCCTGTTCGGCAACGCGGTCCTGTCGTTCATGGCCAAGGTCTCCACCGGCTACTGGGACCTGTTCGATCCGACCAACGGCTATACCGCCATTTCCGCCAGGGTCGCGGCGCTGCTGCCGTTCGAGCGGATCAGCCGCCGCTATTTCTTCGAGACCGACCTGCTGTTCCGGCTCGGGACCTTCCGCGCGGTCGTGGTCGACATCCCGATGGACGCCCGCTACGGCGACGAGGTGAGCAACCTCAGGATCGGCAAGGTGCTCACCGAATTCCTGCTCAAGCACGGCCGCAACTTCTTCAAGCGGGTGTTCTACAGCTACTTCCTGCGCGACATGTCGCTGGCGTCGCTGGAGCTGCTGGCCGGCTGCGCGCTGGTGCTGTTCGGCGCCGTGTTCGGCCTCTACCACTGGGGGCTGTCGGTCTCGACCGGCGCGCCCGCCAGTACCGGCACCGTGATGCTGGCCGCCCTCCCGCTGCTGGTCGGCCTGCAGCTGCTGCTGGCATTCCTGGCCTATGACATCGCCTCCGTGCCGCGCAAGGTACTGAGCAGCCGCCTGGGGCTCAGGTTGCGCGGCCGCTAGCCCGGCGCAGTGGACCTCCCGCCGCCCCGGTCCGTGCCGTGGCGGCTCCGGCGCCCGGGTTTTGCCGGGATTGGCCGTTCCCGGCCCGTTCCCGGCAGCGCCGGCGCCGGGTGCTAGACTGCCCCTTGCCAGTTGTCAGCCCCGGGGGGGCGGTAGCTGGATCCGTCGGCCCTCGCCGACGGGTCCGGGAGGGGCAAGTGGAAAGATTCCCGACATCGGAAATCGCGGTCCGGCGCCAGCCGGATGGCCCGGTGGCATGAGGCAGGCGTTGCCTGTTGCAGTCCCGGGAAGCGACGCGTGGCAGGGGCGGGTACCCTGGCACTGGCTGTGCGCGTGCCTTGGGTTAGTACTGTACGTGCCGCTGCTGTGGGGCATGGACCGCTGGGTCCTGGGCGTGGCGGCCAGCGCCTATCGCACCCCGGCGGCGATGCTGCTCAACGCCGCGGTCGCGGTGCCGTTCGTGCTGGTGCTGTGGAGCCTGAGCCGGCGCCTGCTGTCCTCGCTGCTGTTGGTCCTGCTGCTGCAGGTGCTGTTGTATAAGGTGTCGGCGGTGAAGCTGCAGGTGCTGGGCGCGCCGCTGGCGCTGCAGGACTTCTATTTCCTGACCAGCTTCAACCGCGCCAGCCTGGAGCTGCTCGGCTCCTACCTCGAGGATGCTGCGGTCGTCTGGGCCTGGACCGGCGGCGGGGCCTTGCTGCTGGCCCTGGCCTTCTGGGCCGAGCGGCCGTGGATGGGCCGCGCCCGCCTGGCCAGGGTGGTGGTCTTCGGCGCCGGCGCGGCGCTGGTGGCCGCGCTGTACCTGGCAGCCTGGCCGTGGACCGCGTTCTATACCCGGGACGCCGTGCGGCCCTCGCCGCTGGGGCCGGGGCCGGGCGCACTCCACGCCGGGCTGATGAGCAGCCTGGTGTTCAAGCACCTGGACCTTTCCAACGCCGTGCATGCGGTGGACGAGGCGGCTTTGCGCGCGCTGCTGGAGGCCACCGCTGAGGAGCGCGCGGGCATCGTGCCGGCGCAGGCCGGCGCGGAGGCATTGCCGGACATCGTGGTGATCCTCAGCGAGTCGTTCATGGATCCGCGGATCCTGGCCGGCATGGACCAGGTCGCCGACCCGATTCCCGCCACCCGCGCGCTGCTGGAGCGGGGCGCGGGCGGGCCGATGCGGGTGCCGACCTACGGTGGCGGCACCGTGCGCACCGAGTTCGAGGTGCTGACCGGGATGCCGGTCAGCGCCTTCCCCTCGGTGATGTATCCCTACGTGGACATGGCCAGGCCGCGGATGCCCGGACTGCCTGCATTGCTGCGCGACCTCGGCTACGCCACGGTGGCGGTGCACGGCAATTCCGGCGCGTTCTGGAACCGCACCGATACCTTCCGCGCCATGGGCATCCAGCGCTTCCTGACCGAGAAGGCATTCCGCGGGCAGGGCGTGCGCGACGGCGTCTGGTACTCCGACGCCTCGATGACCGACCTGGTGCTGCAGGAGCTTGAGGCGGCCGACGCGCCGCTGTTCGTGGCGGCCATCAGCATCGAGAACCACGGCCCTTACGAAAGCGAGGCCCCGGTTCGCGATGCCGCCGCCAAGGAAGCGGTGCCGGTGCCCGACCTCCTGCCGGCGCGCGCTGCCGGCAGCCTGCGCAACTACCTCTACCACCTGGGCAACGCCGACCGCGAACTGGAGCGCCTGCTACGGCGGATGGAGCAGCGCGGGCGTCCGTTCGTGGTGGTGTTCTTCGGCGACCACCTGCCGGCCCTGCCGGAGGTCTACAACACCTTGCAGTTCGCCGACGGCGGCCAGGCGGAGGAGCAGATGGTGCCGTGGCTGGTCGTGGGCGACGGCGGGCGCCGGGCCGGGGCGCGGCCGTTGCACTCCTGGGAGCTGGCGGCCGAAGCGCTGGAAGTGGCCGGGCTGGCCGGGGACCCGTACTTCGACCTGGTGCGGGTGGCTGGGCGCAGGTTGGCCGCGCTGCCGCCCGATTCGCCGGAGGCGGATGAACTGCGCCGCGGCGTGGAGGCCGCGGCGGCGGCGCGCATGCAGGGCCGGTTCGAGGAGTTCCTGCGATGAGCGCGCGCCTGCGTGGCTGCATCGGCGGGGCGTTGCTGGCCGCTGCGACGGCGGCCGCGGCCTGGCTCAACGTCGACCATGGCAGCGCGCGGCTGGTGCTGGAGCCCGGCCGGGTCGGCGCCTGCACCACGCCGGCGGCCACCGCGGTGGAGTGGGACGCCGGCAAGGCCGGCGAGGGAGGCGTGCGGCTGGAGGTCAACAACCTCGGCAAGCCGCCCAAGCTGTGGGTGCTGGAGGGTCCGCGCGGCCGCGCCGAGGCCGGGGCCTGGGCGCACGACGGCTACACAGTGACCCTGCGGACCGCCGGCGGCCGCCTGCTTGCCCGGCGCACCCTGGCCACCGAACCGTGCAGCCCGTAGGCCCGGGTGCGGCCCTCAGAGGGCCGCTTCCAGCTCCGGCAGGATGGTGAACAGGTCGCCCACCAGGCCGATGTCGGCGACCTCGAAGATCGGCGCCTCCGGATCCTTGTTGATCGCCACGATGGTGCCGGCGTCCTTGATGCCGGTCAGGTGCTGGATCGCGCCGGAGATGCCCACGGCGATGTACAGCTCCGGGGCGATGATCTTGCCGGTCTGGCCCACCTGCATCTCGTTGGGGCAGTAGCCGGCGTCCACCGCGGCGCGGGAAGCGCCCACCGCCGCGCCGATCTTGTCGGCCAGGCTGTAGATCAGGCGGAAGTTCTCCTCCGAGCCGACGCCGCGGCCGCCGGAGACCACGCGGCGCGCACTCTGCAGGTCCGGGCGGTCGGAGGCGCCGGCGGCCAGGCCGACGAAGCGGGTGTGGGCCGGCAGCGTGGCCTGCACCTCCACGGCCTCGATGGCGGCATTGCCGCCGCGCGCGGCCTCGGGCCAGGACGCGGTGCGCACGGTGGCCACCACCTTCTGTCCGGCCGGCGCCTCGACGGTGATGATGGCGTTGCCGGCGTAGATCGGGCGCTTGAAGGTGTATTCGCCTTCCACGGCCATCAGGTCGGAGACCTGGTTGACGCCCAGCAGCGCGGCCACCACCGGCATCAGGTCCTTGCCGTAGGTGGTGGACGGGCCGAACACGTGGGTGTAGCCGGCGGCCAGCCGGGCGATCTGCGGGCCCAGCACCTGGGCCACGGCGTGGGCATTGGCCGGGTTGGCCACGGCCAGCACGCGCGCCACGCCGGCGATCTGCGCGGCCTCGGCGGCCACCGCGGCCGGATCGGCGGCCAGCACGACCACGTCGATGGCCTCCGGATTCAGGGCCTGGGCCGCGCTGACGGTGCGCGCGGTGGAGGGGTTGAGCTTGCCGTCCAGGTGTTCGGCGACGACGAGGACTTTGGACATGGGAACCTCTCGTGGGGCGGGCCTGGGCCCGCCGTCAGGAATGCGTGGGCAGGGCGGAAGCGGGCACCGGCCCGCTCACAGCAGGCCCCGCTGCCGGAGCGTGGCGACCAGTTCGGCCGCGTCCTTGACCATGATGCCCTTGCTGCGCTTGGGCGGCGGCGCGTAGGCCAGGGTCTTGAGCTCGGGGCCGGCGTCCACGCCCAGGTCGGCCAGGGCGATGGTCTCCAGTGGCTTGCTCTTGGCCTTCATGATGTCCGGCAGCTTGATGAAGCGCGGCTCGTTCAGGCGCAGGTCGGTGGTGACCACCGCCGGCAATTCGACCTCCAGGGTCTCCAGGCCGGCGTCCACCTCGCGGGTGACGGTGGCCTTGCCGTCGGCGACCTCCAGCTTGCTGGCGAAGGTGGCCTGCGGCCGGCCCCACAGCGTGGCCAGCATCTGGCCGGTCTGGTTGGCGTCGTCGTCGATCGCCTGCTTGCCCAGGATCACCAGGTCCGGCTGCTCCTTCTCCACCAGCTTCAGCAGGGTGCGCGCCGCGGCCAGCGGCTGCACCGGCTGGTCGGTCACCACGTGGATGGCGCGGTTGGCGCCCATCGCCAGGCCGTTGCGCAGGTGCGCCTGGGCATCCGCCGGCGCGATGGTGGCCACCACGACCTCGGTGGCGATGCCCTTGTCGCGCAGGCGCAGGGCCTCCTCCAGGGCGATCTCGTCGAACGGGTTGGGCGAGAGCTTCACGCCCTCGGTGACCACGCCGGAGCCATCCGGCTTGACCTGGATGCGGACGTTGTAGTCCACCACCCGCTTGTAGGCGACCAGGATCTTCATCGTGCGGGGATTCCTCGGGGATGTTCGGGCGGCGCGTCCGCGACGGCGGCCGCTGCCGGACCGCGATTCTACCGGCCCGCCGGGGGCAGGCGCGACCCGGCCGCCGCCACGGCCTGCCGCGGGCGGCGCAGGCCTGCCCACTCCGTACGTTTCGTCCGCCTGCCGCATGTCGGGCTGCACGCCGGCGGCGCGATCCTGCGGGAGCGCGGTGCACGCCAGGCGCGTCCCGGCGCCGTGCCCACACGGGGACGGACGTGCCCCGGGATCGACAGGGAGGTTCGGATCGCATGAACGCAGCAACTCCGTCCGCGGTGTCCGTCCCGCAGCCGGGTGCCGGCAGGCGCGCGTGGTGGCCGCGCCTGGCCTGGGCCGCAGGCGCACTGCTGTGCGTGGTGC
>Ga0207864_1000896_pt1 | contig 36246 bp, 31 predicted proteins | sample HigsolmetaAR202D_FD_184834 | JGI IMG/M metagenome (GOLD analysis project Ga0207864, IMG submission 184834) | Ionic liquid and high solid enriched microbial communities from the Joint BioEnergy Institute, USA - AR20-2-D (SPAdes) (version 2) ...
TAGGCATTCGTCACGTTGATCTTGAGCTGACAGACGATCACGAAGATGCCCATGAGGATGATCGCTGCCGTCGGTGAGCTCATCGATTCGCGAAAGGCGAGCAAGTACATTTCAGTCGGCTCGTCCGCCGCATCGAGCGGCAAGCCATGCCGAATCGCAAGCACTGCCAGGAACGAGCCGATCAAGAGCTTGAAACCGCCGAGCACCACCCAGCCAGGCCCCGTTCCGAGCAGCGCCGCCCACCACCCCACCCGATTGCTTCGGTTGCGAACGGGCAGGAAGCGCAAGTAGTCGACCTGTTCGCCGATCTGCGGCAGCAGCGACAGCAGAATCGATCCGGCCACACCGAACAACATCCAGTCGATCGATCCGTCCGCCGCACCTTGTTTTCCCGTGAATTCCGTCCAGGCGACAAGATCGTCCGGCGCCTTCCACGCGATATAGAGGATCGGGAGGAACTGCAGGACGAGCCACACCGGCTGCGTCGCGATCTGCATGCGGCTGATGAAACTGATTCCGTAGATCGCGATCGGAATGACGACCAGCGAGCTGAACAAGTGCGCGACCCATAACGGAATGTCGAACAAGAGCCGCAGCGCCATCGACAGAATGCTGGCCTCGATCGCGAACAGCAGGAACGTGAACGACGCATAGATCAGCGACGTCAACGTCGAGCCCATGTAGCCGAAACCGGCCCCGCGCGTGAGCAGATCGATGTCCATGCCGTACTTGGCGGCGTAGTACGCGATCGGCAGACCGATGAGGAACATCAGGATCGAGAACGCGACGATCGCCGAGACCGCATTCGAAAAGCCGTAGGCGATGGTGATGGCGCCGCCGATGGCCTCGCAGGCCAGAAACGAGATCGGTCCCAGCGCGGTGTTGCCGACCCGAAACGTCGACCGCCGTGCGCGAGCCGGCGTATAGCGCAGCGCATAGTCTTCTAGCGTCTGGCTAGCAACCCATTGGTTGTATTGCCGACGCTCACGGACGATCCGTTGTCGCGGACTCGCTGTCACTTCGGTGGCCTTGTCGTTTCTCGAGCGCGCGATCGCGCGCCTGTTTGTTCTTCCTACCGATAGGCAAGTGCGATGCCAGCGAGCGGCGTAAGCCCGCCTTACGCGCGCAGTGCTTGTGTGCCGGCCGCTTACGCGCAGCGCGCGTCGATGTTCCGACACTCGAAATCCATGTGCGCTCCGCCCTGGTGCGTGCCAATTCGCTCGCGCACTACCGCTGCGCAATCTCCGCACGACTACGTCAAACGACCCCCTGCGAGTACGTCAAATGACGCGTAGGCGCCTCGGGGGTTCACGCATAGCTTCACAGCGCAAGGACGTCTCGATGGAGACGGCAAACAACATCAACGTCAGCAGAAGGAAAGTCGCATGCAAATCGATTCTTTGGCTCCCAGACGCGCGCTGCCGCTAGCCGCCGCGATCACAGCGATGGCGCTGCCGTTCGCCGCACTTGCCGACCTGCCGCCCGTTTCCGTCGGTGCCGGCGTCCGCACCAGCTTCACCTACTTCGATGCCGACGATGCGGACATCGAGACCTCCGATTTCGAGCTCAACAGCGCCCGCATCTATCTCGGCGGCAAGGTCACCGAGAACATCAGCGTGATGTTCAACACCGAGTACACGCCGGGCAGCGAGGACATCGAAGTCATCGATGCCGTCGCGCAGTTCTCGTTCTCGGAACAGTTCAACATCTGGGCAGGCCGGTTTCTCCCGCCGAGCGACCGCGCGAATCTCTACGGTCCCTACTACGCAAGCCACTGGGGCGTCTATCAAGACGGTGTGCAAGACGGCTATCCGTTCGAGACCAACGGTCGCGCCGACGGCTTGATGTACTGGGGTCAGTTCGGCATCGCGAAAATCGCGTTCGGCGCCTTCGATATTCAAGGCGTCACGAAAGGCAGCTCGGACGTACTGTACGCGGCACGCGTGCAACTCGACTTTTGGGATCCGGAAGGCGGCTATTACCTCAACGGCTCGTACTACGGCGAGAAAGATCTGCTGGCGATCGGTTTCGCCGGACAAAACGCATCAGGTGAGAACGCGTACTCCTTCGACTTCCTGCTCGAGAAGAAGCTCGGCAACTCCGGTGTCGTGACCTTCGAAGCCGAATACGCCGTGTACGACGGCCTGGGCGGTTACGGCACGCCGCTCGGCGGCGGTTACGACAAGAGCGACGGCTTCTATGTGCTCGGTGCTTATCTGTTCCCGGCCGAGATCGGCATCGGCAAGCTCCAGGTCCTCGGCAAATTCGGCGAGACGACCTTCGAGTTCGCCGGCGGCGATCTCGAACAAAAGACGTTCGAGTTCAACCTCAACTACATCATGAAGAGCTTCAACGCACGCGCGTTCCTCTTCTACATCGACCACAGCTGGGATCCCGACGTGGGCGCAGACTCGAAGCAAATCGGTCTGGGCCTGCAAGTGCAGATCTGACCCGCTCCACCACTCGAAGGAATGCCACCATGAAACACTCCGTACGACTCAGAGGACTCAAAGCACTCGCCGCCGCCGTTGCGCTCGCGGCCGGCAGCCTTGCTCAAGCCGCCGACACCATCAAGGTCGGCGTGCTGCATTCGCTGTCCGGAACGATGGCCATCTCCGAGACGACGCTCAAAGACACCGTGCTCATGCTGATCGAAGAGCAGAACAAGAAAGGCGGTCTGCTCGGCAAGAAGCTCGAGGCGGTCGTCGTCGATCCGGCTTCGAATTGGCCGCTGTTCGCCGAGAAAGCCGAACAACTGCTCGTGAAAGACAAGGTCGACGTCGTGTTCGGCTGCTGGACGTCGGTGTCGCGCAAGTCGGTGCTGCCGGTGTTCGAGAAACACAACGGCTTGCTGTTCTATCCGGTGCAATACGAAGGCGAGGAGTCGTCGCGCAACGTGTTCTACACCGGCGCCGCACCGAATCAACAAGCCATTCCCGCGGTCGACTACTTGATGAACGAAGTGGGCGTACAGCGTTGGGTGCTCGCCGGTACCGACTACGTCTACCCGCGCACCACCAACAAGATCCTCGAGGCGTACCTGAAATCGAAGGGCGTCAAGCAAGAGGACATCATGATCAATTACACGCCGTTCGGTCACTCCGATTGGCAGAGCATCGTGGCGAGCATCAAGAGATTCGGCTCGGCCGGTAAGAAGACGGCGGTCGTCTCGACGATCAACGGCGACGCCAACGTGCCGTTCTACAAGGAGCTCGCCAACCAGAAGATCTCCGCGGAGGACATCCCGGTCGTCGCGTTCTCGGTCGGCGAAGAAGAGCTGTCGGGCATCGACACCAAGCCGCTCGTCGGCCACCTCGCCGCCTGGAACTACTTCCAGAGCATCGAAACGCCCGCCAACGCGGAGTTCATCAAGAAGTGGCACGCGTTCACCAAGAATCCGAAGCGCGTGACGAACGATCCGATGGAAGCGCACGTGATCGGCTTCAACATGTGGGTGAAGGCCGTCGAGAAGGCGAAGACGACGGACGTCGACAAGGTCATCGACGCCATCATCGGCATCGAAGTGCCGAACCTGACCGGCGGCATGGCGAAGATGCTCCCGAATCATCACATCACCAAGCCCGTGTTCATCGGCGAAGTGCGTGCGGACGGTCAGTTCGACATCGTGTGGCAGACCGACGGTCTCGTGCCCGGCGATGCCTGGTCGGACTACCTCCCAGGCAGCAAGGACATCGAAGCCGACTGGGTCACGCTCAAGTGCGGCAACTACAACACCAAGACCAAACAGTGCTCCGGACAGAACTACGAGTAACGACGTGAGCCCTCGGGGCCCCGGGCGGCACTGCCCGGGGCCCGCCCTCTGCCCCTCGACGAGACAACCAAGGGACAAGCGGTGCCTGCATCAATTCAGCTGATATGTCGCCTTTCGCTGCTTTTGCTCCTTGCGATCCCGATCGCTGCGCAAGCGCAATCGGACGATCTGTTCGTCGAGCGGCTCGAGCTCTTGACGGCGAACAACTTCAAGCAAAAAGAACAGGCGGTCGCCGGCCTGCTGAATCTTCGTCATCCGAATACCAAAGCCGTTCTGCAAGCGTTACTCGACGGGCGGCTGTATTACGAGCGAGCGTCGAAACGAGTCGTCATCCGCGCCGCTGAGGACGCCTTCTCGGTTGCCGATGCCGTCACGCTGACGCCCATCCCCGACGCTTCGGAGGATGCGTTTTCGCGCATCACCACCAACAATCAGTTGCGCAAGAACCTGCGCGGCGCGATTGCGGCATTCGAGCTCGACAGTCCCGATGCGCGCGTGCGTTTGACCGCCGTGCGCGAAATGCTGCGTTCGCTCGATGAAGACACCGTCGCCCTATTGCGCGAACGTGTCGAGCAGGAACGCGACGACGAAGTGCGCGCAGCCATGACGAGCGGCATCGCCCTCTTCGATCTCGACAACGAGGATGCCGGCGTGAGGCTCGCCGCGGTCGAGCGGTTGCGCGGCAGTCTGAATTCCGACGTCTACAATCGGCTGCGGGCCCTCATCGAGCGCGACGACGACGGCAATCCCGTCGAGCCGGATCCGGAGGTTCGTGCAGTCGCCATCGACGTCGTCAACGGCATCGAAACCCGGCGCGCCTTCTACGGGAGCTTGGAGACGCTGTTCTTCGGCTTGAGCCTGGGCTCGGTGCTCGTGCTCGCCGCCATCGGTTTGGCAATCACTTTCGGCGTCATGGGCGTCATCAATATGGCGCACGGCGAGCTCATCATGCTGGGAGCTTACACGACCTACGTGATGCAGCTCCTGCTGCCCGATCACATCGGCGCGGCCGTGCTGCTCGCAATTCCCGCTGCGTTCATCGTTTCCGGTGCCACGGGCGTACTGATCGAGCGCGGCATCGTACGCTTTCTCTACGGACGACCGCTGGAAACGCTGCTTGCGACTTTCGGCGTCAGTCTGGTCCTGCAGCAACTCGTGCGCGACATTTTCACGGCGAACAACCGTCCCGTCGAAACGCCCGCGTGGATGGCCGGTTCGCTGCAGATCAACGAAGCCTTTTCGATCACGCTCAACCGTGCCTATGTCGTGATCTTCACCTTGCTCGTCTTCGGGTTGTTGCTCGCGTTGCTGAGCAAGACGACGCTCGGTCTCAAGGTTCGGGCAGTTGCGCAGAACCGCAATATGGCGCGCGCGATGGGCGTACGCACCGAGTGGGTCGATGCGATGACGTTCGGGCTCGGCGCAGGCATCGCCGGTGTAGCCGGTGTGGCGCTGAGTCAGCTCACCAACGTCGGCCCTAACCTCGGCCAGCAATACATCATCGATTCGTTCATGGTCGTGGTGTTCGGCGGCGTGGGCAACCTGTGGGGCACGCTGATCGGCGGTATGTCGCTCGGCGTCGTGAACAAGCTCTTGGAGCCGTATGCCGGTGCGGTGCTCGCGAAAATTTTCGTGCTCGTCGCACTCATCTTATTCATTCAGCGTCGCCCGCGCGGATTGTTCCCGCAGAAGGGCCGTGCAGCGGAGGCATGAGCATGCATCTGCAACCCTTGCTCGATGTGCTTCGCCGCGAACGCGGCACGCAAGTGTTCTTCGTCCTGTTGCTGATCGTCGCGGTCGGCGTGCCGCTGCTGCATGCCGCACTGCCCGCGTCGTCGCCGCTCCACATCTCGACGTACACGATGACGCTGATCGGCAAGTACCTGACGTATGCGCTGCTGGCGATCTCGGTCGATCTGGTATGGGGCTACTGCGGCATCCTGAGCCTTGGCCATGCGGCGTTCTTTGCCCTCGGCGGCTATGCGATGGGCATGTATCTGATGCGTCAGATCGGGCCGCGCGGCGTATACGGACACCCGATCCTGCCGGACTTCATGGTGTTCCTGAATTGGAAGGAGCTGCCGTGGTTCTGGTACGGCTTCGACATGTTCTGGTTCGCCGCGCTCATGGTCGTGCTCGTGCCCGGCCTGTTGGCGTTCGTTTTCGGCTGGTTCGCGTTCCGCTCGCGCGTTACGGGCGTCTATCTCTCGATCATCACGCAGGCGCTGACCTTCGCGCTCATGCTGGCCTTCTTCCGCAACGACATGGGCTTCGGCGGCAACAACGGCCTGACTGACTTCAAGGAAATTCTCGGCTTCGACATCAACGCCTCCGGCACGCGGATCGGCTTGTTCATCGCCTCGGCCGTGTTCCTCGCTTTGGGCTATCTCGCCTGCCGTTACATCACCTCGTCGCGGGCGGGCCGTGTCGTGCAAGCCGTGCGTGATGCTGAAAGCCGGACTCGATTCCTCGGCTATCGCGTCGAGTCGTACAAGCTGTGGGTCTGGGTGTTCTCGGCCGTGCTCGCCGGCATCGCCGGCGCGCTGTACGTGCCGCAGGTCGGCATCATCAATCCGAGCGAGTTCCAGCCCATCAATTCCATCGAAGTCGTCATTTGGGTGGCGGTCGGCGGACGCGGCACGTTGTACGGCGCTGTCGCCGGCGCCGTGCTGGTCAATTACGCAAAGACGTATTTCACGGCCGCGCTGCCCGAGTACTGGCTGTACGCGCTCGGCACGCTGTTCGTGCTCGTGACGCTGTTCTTGCCGCGCGGCGTCGTCGGTCTCGTCGATCAGGCACGCGATGCGCTCGCGAAACGGCGCGCGAGCACACCGGCGCTGCCGACTGCGGATTCGACACTTTCATCCGCGCAGAGGTCGCCATGAACGTCGCCGCCATCGCACGCAACGGCTGGGAGCGGATCGTCGGTCCTCGGCATCGTAGCGACCGCCGGCCGAGCGCCGACGTATCGCACGGCACGATCCTGTATCTCGAGGATCTCACGGTGACATTCGACGGCTTCCGCGCTCTGAATGCATTGACGTTGTACGTCGATGTCGGCGAGCTACGTTGCATCATCGGACCGAACGGCGCCGGCAAGACGACGATGATGGATGTCATCACGGGCAAAACGCGACCCGACTCCGGCTCGGCCTGGTTCGGTCAGAACATCGATCTTCTGACCTTGACCGAGCCCGAGATCGCGCAAGCCGGTATCGGCCGCAAATTTCAGAAACCCACGGTCCTCGAACAGCACACCGTGTTCGAGAACCTGGAGCTCGCCGTCGCGGGCAATCGCTCGATCGTCCACACGCTGTTCAAACCGCTCACGGCCGAGCAACGCACGCGCATCGACGAAGTGCTGACCGCGATCGGCCTCGCCGATCAACGCCACGTGCGTGCCGGCACGCTCTCGCACGGTCAGAAACAATGGCTCGAAATCGGCATGCTGCTGATGCAGGACCCGCAGCTGCTGCTCGTCGACGAGCCCGTCGCCGGCATGACGCCGCAGGAGGTCGAGCGCACGGCGGAGCTCTTGCTGTCGCTCGAAGGCAAACATTCCGTCGTGGTCGTCGAGCACGACATGGATTTCGTGCGCTCCATTGCCAAGAGAGTCACCGTGCTGCACGAGGGCAGCGTGCTGGCCGAAGGCACGATCGACGAAGTGCAGGCCAATCCGAAAGTGCAGGAGGTGTACCTTGGCGTCTGAGCAGACGACAGCCCCCGACATGCTGCGGATCGCCTCGCTCAATCAGTTCTACGGCGGCAGCCACATTTTGTGGGACGTCGATCTCGCCGTACCGCGCGGTTCGATCACCTGTCTGATGGGCCGCAACGGCATGGGCAAGACGACGCTGCTCAAATGCATCATGGGCTTGCTGCCCATCGCTTCGGGCGCGATCAAGCTCGAAGACACGGACCTGCAAACGCTGCCGGCGGATCGCCGCGCCAAGCTCGGCGTGGGCTACGTCCCGCAGGGCCGCGAGATCTTTTCGCAGCTCACGGTGGAAGAGAATCTGCGCATCGGGCTCGGTTCGCGGCGCGATCGCAAGCGCGAAATTCCCGAGAAAATCTTCGAACTCTTCCCCGTGCTCAAGAAAATGCTCCGGCGTCGCGGCGGCGATCTGTCCGGCGGTCAGCAACAGCAGCTCGCCATCGGCCGCGCCTTGGTGCTCGATCCGACGCTTCTCATTCTCGATGAGCCGACCGAAGGCATTCAGCCGAACATCGTGCACGAGATCGGCGACATCCTGCTGCGACTCAACGAAACCGCAAAGCTCACCGTGCTGCTCGTCGAGCAGAAGCTCCCGTTCGCGCGGCGCATCGCGAGTCATTTCCACGTGCTCGACAAGGGCCGTGTCGTCGCGAGCGGCGGAATTCGCGAGCTCACCGACGAGGTCGTCCAGCAGCATCTCACGGTGTGAGCATGTCGGCATCGTACGCAACCATTGCTTCGTGGAACGCCTCGCTCGAGCTCGGCTTCGAGCGGCGTTGCGGCCGGACGGCACTGGTGCGTCGCACTCATCGCGGTCCGCTCCTCGTGCAGCGGCCGTTCTATCCCGAAGGCGATGTCTGTCATTGCTACATCGTGCATCCGCCGGGCGGCGTGGTCGGCGGCGATTCGCTGACCGTCGATGCGACGGTTGCCGCCGATGCGCACGCCCTGATCACGACGCCCGCCTCCGCCAAGTTCTATCGCAGCGCCGGCGCACGCGCGATTCAGACACAGCAGCTTCGGTGCGCCGGTACGCTCGAATGGCTGCCGCAGGACACGATCTTCTATCCCGGCGCGCTCGTCCGGTCCCACACCGAGATTCATTTGGAGACAGCTGCGCGATTCATCGGCTGGGACGTCGTCTCGCTCGGGCTCGCTACACGCAACGAACGTTTCGCGAGCGGACAGCTGTCGCTCAACGTCGAGCTGTGGCGGAGCGGCGAACCTGTGTATCTCGACCGCTTGCAGATCGCGGGCGGTTCTAAGGCGCTCGACGCACCGTGGGGATGGCACGGCTATACGTGTCTTGGAACGCTGCTCGCCTGTCCCGCAAGAAATGAGTGGCTCGATGGGCTGCGAACGATTGCCGTCGAGGACGGCCTCCTCGGCATCACGTGCGTCGATGACGTGCTGGTCGTGCGCTGTCTGGGCCGGCGCAGCGAGCCCGTTCGCCATGCGCTGATTCGTGCCTGGCAGATGCTGCGACCCTGGTTGTTGATGCGCGAGCCCGTCCTGCCGCGCATCTGGGCAACGTGACTTCGAGAGAGTACCGATGGAGCTGAGTCCGAGAGAAAAAGACAAACTGCTGCTGTTCACGGCTGCATTGCTCGCCGAGCGGCGCAAGGCGCGCGGCTTGAAGCTCAACTACCCCGAAGCCGTGGCGCTCATCTCCGCCGCCATTCTGGAAGGCGCGCGCGAAGGCAAGTCGGTCGCGGAGCTCATGAGCTACGGCGCCACCATCCTCAAGCGCGAGGACGTCATGGAGGGCATTCCGGAAATGATTCCTGAAGTTCAGGTGGAAGCGACGTTCCCGGACGGCACGAAGCTCGTCACCGTTCACAACCCCATCACTTGAGTGCGCACATGATTCCAGGCGAAGTGTTCACAAAACCGGGCGAGATCGAGCTCAACGCCGGACGGCCGACCGTCACCGTGCGCGTCGCCAACTTGGGCGACCGTCCCATTCAAGTCGGCTCGCACTATCACTTCTACGAAACGAACGGCGCGCTGCGCTTCGATCGCGAAAAGACGCGCGGCTATCGGCTCAACATTCCCGCCGGCACCGCCGTGCGTTTCGAGCCCGGGCAGGAACGTGAGGTCGAGCTGGTCGCCTACGCGGGCGCGCGGATCGTCTACGGCTTCAACGCCAAGGTGATGGGCAAGCCATGAAAATCAGCCGACAAGCCTACTCCGAAATGTACGGCCCGACGACGGGCGACCGCGTGCGCCTCGGCGACACCGAGCTCGTCATTCGTATCGAAAAGGACTTCACGACCTACGGCGACGAAGTGAAGTTCGGCGGCGGCAAAGTGATCCGCGACGGCATGGGTCAGAGTCAGCGCGGCGCCGCCGAAGTCGTCGACACCGTGATTACGAACGTCGTGATCCTGGATCACTGGGGCATCGTCAAGGCGGACATCGGTCTCAAACACGGCCGCATCGCGGCGATCGGCAAGGCCGGCAATCCCGATGTGCAGCCCAACGTCGACATCGTGCTCGGCGCCGGCACCGAGGTCATCGCGGGCGAGGGTTTGATCGCCACGGCAGGCGCCATCGATGCGCACATTCACATGATTTGTCCGCAACAGGTGGAAGACGCGCTCATGTCGGGCATCACGACGATGATCGGCGGCGGCACGGGTCCCGCCGCCGGCACGAATGCCACCACCTGCACGCCCGGACCGTGGCACATCGAACGCATGCTGGAAGCCTTGGACGCACTGCCGATGAACTTCGGTCTGCTCGGCAAGGGCAACGCGAGCTTGCCGGGGCCGCTCGAAGAACAGATTGCCGCAGGCGCCATCGGCTTGAAGCTGCATGAAGACTGGGGCACGACGCCTGCGGCGATCGACAACTGTCTTGCGGTCGCAGACAAGTACGACGTGCAGGTGGCAATTCACACCGACACGCTGAACGAATCCGGTTTCGTCGAAGACACCTTGGCGGCGATTCGCGGGCGCGCCATTCACACCTATCACACGGAAGGCGCCGGCGGGGGTCACGCGCCCGACATCATCAAAGCGTGCGGCGAGCCGAACGTTCTGCCCTCCTCGACCAATCCGACGCGCCCGTACACCGTCAACACCGTCGACGAGCATTTGGACATGTTGATGGTGTGTCACCACCTCGATCCGGGCATTCCCGAAGACGTTGCCTTCGCCGAGTCGCGCATTCGCCGCGAAACGATTGCCGCCGAGGACATTCTTCACGATCTTGGCGCGTTCTCGATGATCTCCTCCGACTCGCAGGCCATGGGCCGCATCGGCGAGGTCGTCACACGCACCTGGCAGACGGCACACAAAATGAAAGTGCAGCGCGGTGCGCTGCCGCAGGACGATGCGAGCTCGGACAATTTCCGCGCGCGACGCTACGTCGCCAAGTACACGATCAATCCGGCGATCACGCACGGCGTTGCGCACGAAATCGGCTCGCTGGAAGTGGGCAAGCTCGCCGACATCGTGCTCTGGCGACCGGCCTTCTTCGGCGTGAAGCCGGCCATGATCATCAAAGGCGGCATGATCGTCGCCGCCCCGATGGGCGATCCGAATGCGAGCATTCCCACACCGCAGCCCGTGCACTATCGCCCGATGTTCGGCAGCTTCGGCAAGGCGCGTTCGGCGACGTCCGTGATGTTTCTGTCTCAGATCGCCATCGCCAATGGGGTGCCCGAGCGCTTGAAGCTCGGCAAACGCGCCGTGGCCGTCAAGAACACGCGCACGGTGACCAAACGCGATCTGGTTTTGAACGACTATCAGCCGCGCATCGAAGTGGACGCCCAGACCTATCAGGTGCGCGCCGACGGCGAGCTGCTCACGTGCGAGCCCGCCTCCGTGCTGCCGCTCGCCCAACGCTACTTCCTGTTCTGACCATGCTGACGATCACGAAACGCGCCGCTGTCAACGCCGTCCCGCAACTGCACATCGTGCTGCCGTTCGAATCGCGGACGAAGTCGCGCTTACGGACTCACGCGACGAGCGGCGAGGACGTCGGCATTTTTCTCGAGCGCGGCTCCATCTTGCGCGACGGCGATCTGCTCGAGACCGACGACGGCCGCGTCGTTCAAGTGCTTGCCGCCGACGAAGACGTCTCCACCGTTCATTCGCCGGATCCGCGGCAGCTCGCGCGCGTGAGCTATCACCTCGGCAATCGTCACGTCGCGCTGCAAATCGGTCCGACGTGGGTGCGCTACCTGCACGATCACGTGCTCGACGACATGGTGCGCGGTCTCGGCCTCGAAGTCGTCGTCGAGCGCGCGCCCTTCGAGCCCGAAGCCGGTGCGTACGGCGCGCGTTCGCATTCCCACGCTCACGCGCACTCGCTCTCGCCCTTACTTCCGCATCGTCATGACTAGTCCCGCAACTTTGTTGCGGTTGCTGCACCTTGCCAGTCCGGCTCTGCCGGTCGGCGCGTTTCATTTTTCCCAGGCGCTCGAGTACGCCGTGCATGCAGAGCTGGTCGCGGACGAATCGTCCGCTGCCGCGTGGATCGAAGGTGTCGGCGAAAGCAGCTTGGCGACTCTGGATTTGCCCGTGCTGTTACGTCTGCACGAAGCCTTTGGTAAAGGCGATATCGAAGCGGCGCTACGTTGGAGCCGATTCCTGATCGCGGCACGGGAATCCGCGGAGCTGCGCGCCGAAGACCGCCACATGGGCGGTGCGCTCTTCAAGCTGCTGCCGGAGCTCGGCTGCGACGTACCGGAAGAACGCGTACCCTGCTACGCAGCGGCATTTGCCTGCGCTGCAGCTCGATGGAACATCGATCCGCGCAACACGCTGACCGCCTTTGCGTGGACGTGGACGGAAAACCAGGCGCTCGCCGCCGTGAAGCTCGTGCCGCTCGGTCAGACCGCGGGACAACGACTGCTGGCCGCCGCGAGCGAACGCATCGTGCACTGGGTCGATCGCGCCATGCAGCTCGACGACGAGGAGATCGGCGTTGCAACGCCGATGCCGATGCTGCTCAGCGCGCTGCACGAAACACAGTACACTCGATTGTTCAAATCTTGAGGGAATTCCTGCGGGCGTCGCTCGATCGGCGTCTGGACCGGAGATTCAAAGCCTCGCTATCGCATCGACGGAGTCGTCCCCGGCGAGCACTTTGCAATGAAAGGGCGTGACGAATCCGCCCGCCTTGATCACCGCAACACCGTCCTGCCGTTCGAAACTAATCATCACGTTCGCATCGCGCTCGCCGTCGGCGCTCGGATCGGACCATTCCGCATTGGCGTGCGTAATGACGAGAAACGGCGCCGTCGCAACCACAGTACCTTCGCCGGCCCAGCACCCCGTATAGGCGCACAGCGAAAAACTGCCCGACGAGTTGAACGCGAGCGACATGGGCGTGAAATTGCCCTCTTCGGTCTCCGCAGCGCATGCACCGTCCGCGCACTGCACCTCGACGTCGTTACGGCAATTCCACACCTCGGCGTGCGCGCAGCCGATGAGCGACGCGGCAGCGACGCTCAGTCCCCAGAACATTCGTCTCACGGTGGTCCCCAGTTGAAGCGAAGGGAAGAGGGAAAAGGGAAAGGGGAAAGGGGAAAGGTGGCCTTATACCGAGCAGACATGTTGCACGACTAACTAGACAGACCAGCACTGAGCTAGCATCGGCGTGGGCAAAAGGCTCCGGGCGTAGACCACTACATCTCGCCCGACGGCGACCTCTTTCCCCTTTCCCCTTTCCCTTTTCCCTTTTCCCCTTTCCCTTTTCCCTATTCCCACCTCACGCCAGCTGCGCTTCGATCGACTGCAGCCGCGCGCGCACGGTGCGCATGAAGTCGAGCGTTTCTCGCGTCAGGCGTTGGAGGTCTTCGCGAGGGCCCTCCAAGTGCTGCTCGCACATATTCCGCCATCGTTCGAACGAGGCCTTGAAGCTCTCGTACTCGGCGCTCAGGCGCGCCCGGATGGCATCGAGCTGCGGCAACGACGGCTTCGTCTGCTCGCGGTGCGCAAGCTTTTCCTCCAGCCGCTTGAACTGACGTTCGAGCCGCGTGTGCTGAATGCGTACGGCCGGAACCCTCCGCAGCTCGCTCGCCAAACCGACGCACGACAGCGCGAAGATGAGCCATTTGGTCGGATCCCACTGCCACCAGCGCACGCCGTTGCGATAGTCGGAGGCAAACCGATGATGAAAATTGTGGTAGCCCTCGCCGTAGGTCAGGAAGGCGAGCAAGCCGTTGTCGCGCGCGGTGTTCGCGTCCGTATAGGGCTGCGACCCCCAGAGATGCGCCAGCGAATTGATGAAGAACGTGGCGTGATGATTGACGACGAGCCGCAGCAGGCCGCCTAGCAGGAACACGCCCCAGACGTCGCCTACCAACGCGCCGATCGCGAGCGGCAAACCGATGTTCGTGAGCAGCACGAGCGGAACGTAGTAACGGTCCTGAAACACCGCGATCGGATCGCTGAGCACATCCGGGATGTTGGAGTCGTCGCGTCTGCCGCTCGGATAGTCGCGCAACATCCAGCCGATGTGCGAGAACCAGAAACCGCGCTTGGCGGAGTACGGATCGCGCTCGTTGTCGTCGATGAAGCGATGATGACGGCGATGCCCGGACGCCCACACGAGGATGCTGTTCTGGAGCGCCATCGTTCCGAACAGCATGAACACGAGCCGCACGGTCCAGTGCGCCTTGTAGGCCCGGTGCGCCCACAGGCGGTGATACCCCGCGGTGATGGAGATCCCGTTTGCCGCCAGCAGCACGAAGAAACTGACCCACGCAGCCGTGCTGTAGCCGTGAACGAGGCCGTACCACGGGACCACGACGACGGCGCCGAGGGTAGTAAGAAGAAACAGCAGGATGTTGACCCAGATGCGCGGAGCGTGCTCGAACTCGTCGTTAATCGTCGTCGCCATGCGGCCTGTTCCGTCAAAACAATCGAACAATCATCGTAGCAGCGCATCGTCCAACTTGGTTGACATTTGTCAATCCCATGCAGCCGCGTTCGGCATAGAAACGAACGCGTAACCGTCTCGCGAAATCCCTTAGCGGCGCGCAAGCCGCAGTCGTATAGCCTCCGCAGCGCATGCGTCCCACGATCGATCGCACTTCGCACCGACCGCCGACCGACTGCGCGGTATGTCCTGACGCTGAACGTTGCTGGGAAGAGGCGCCCGCGCCAGCATCGGGGTTCCTCGTGCACCGTGCTGTCGAAATCGCCAACGGAGGGAAAGTTTTTGGCCAAGGCGAGCGCTTCGCAGGCGTGCACGTCGTCGCCTCCGGCTGCGTGAAACTGCTCGAAGTCAGCAAGGATGGTGCAGAGCGCATCATCGATCTGTGCCTGCCGGGCGATTTGGTGGGAATTTCCGGCTGGCTGCACGGACGCTATCCGCACACGGCCATCGCCGCGAACCGCACCAAACTGTGCCAATTGCTGTGGCCGCGATCGAAAACGAGTACGCCGCCGGCAACACTGCTCGAGCAGCTGCTGCGCAAGACCGCCCGGCAACTCGAAGACTCGCGGCACGGATGGCTCGGCTTACCGGCCGTCGACCGAGTAGCCGCATTTCTGACTCGTTTTGCCGAGCGTGCCGGCTCGTCGCTCACCCTTCCCATCACACGCAGCGAGATCGGTTCGCTGCTCGGACTTGCCGAGGAGACCGTCGTGCGTGCGATGCGCGTCTTACGCGAACGCAACGTGCTTCGTGTCGAAGGCAATCGCGTGATTTGCGTTTCCGGGCCAACCGCGCCTTCCACCGCCCAATGAAGCAGTTCGACGTCATCATCATCGGGGCCGGTCCCGTCGGGCTCAATTTCGCGGCGGGACTGCTTCAAACACAACTCGACGTGGCCATCGTGGAGCAGCAGCCGCGCTCGGTACTCGCCGATCCGCCGTACGACGGCCGCGAAATCGCGCTCACGCACGCCTCCATTCAACGCCTACGCGACAACGACGTTTGGGATCGCATTCCGGCGTCGGAAATCTCGCCGCTACGGGACGCGTGTGTATGGAACGGCTCTTCGCTGACCGGCCTACGTATCGATCATCGCGACGGGCCGCGCGATCAGTTGGGGTTTCTGGTGCCGAACCACTGGCTGCGTCGCGCCGCGTTCGAGCGCGTGCAGGACGCACCGCGCCTGACTTGGTTCTGCGAATCCCGGGTCGTCGACATCGCAGTCGAGCCCGGCGGACACGATGCGCGGGTACAGCTTGCCGACGGTAACGAGCTCAGCACATCGCTCCTGGTCGCCGCCGACACGCGGTTCTCGCAGAGCAGGCGTGCGGCCGGTATCGGCGCCAGATCCGTCGACTACGGCCGCACGATGGTGCTCTGCCGCGTGCGCCACGAGCTCCCGCACGATCAGATCGCCTACGAATGGTTCGATTACGGTCAGACGATCGCCATGCTGCCGTTGAACGGCTCGTGCTCGTCGCTGATCGTCACGGTGAACCACCAGCAAGCGCGCACGCTCATGAGCCTCCAACCGGCCCAGTTCGCCGCGGAAATGGAGCGACGCACTCGGCGACGATGGGGCGCATTGCAGCTCATCAGCGAGCGCCATGCGTATCCTCTCGTTGGCGTCTATGCGGATCGGTTCGTCGCTCACCGCTATGCGCTCATCGGCGATGCCGCCGTCGGCATGCATCCGGTCACCGCACACGGCTTCAATCTTGGGCTATTCGGCCAAGCGACGCTGGCCAAGGAAATCTTCGCTGCCGTCGCGGCCGGCAAAGATATCGGTTCTCCGGAGCTACTCGCCCGCTACGACCGTGCACACCGTCGCGCGACTTTGCCGCTGTATTTGGCAACGAATGCCATCGTGAAGCTCTACACCTCGGAAGCACCGCCGCTGCGTTTGCTGCGCCACACATTGCTACGCGCCGCGCAACACGCGACGCCTTTCCGACGCATGCTGACAGCGTCGCTGATGCAAGTACATTGATCGAGCTCTCCTTGCAGAGCGCTCCTGCTTCGGCTGACAAGGACGTGCGCCGTCGCCTACTTCACGTCTCGATCTCCAAGAATCACAGCCTGAACCGATGCGGCATGGACCCGCTCTCGTCTCGAAGGCGTTTACTCGAGCAGGAATTACCCAGGCTTTACCGGAGAGACACATGACCCTCAATCGAATTTCGCTCGTGGCATGGCTTGCATCCGCCGCCTTTGCGATATCAACGGCAATGGCAGCCGAGACCCCAGCACCGGAGCAAGACGACACGGCGCCGAAGGCGGCCTCGAGCCCGCATCAACGCGATGCCACATCGACCGAAGCACAGGAAGCGCCGACGACGACGGCAGAAGCCGATCCTTCTTCGGCTTCGTCACCGCATCAGCGCGAAACCACCGAAATGAGCGATGAACGCAAGAAGCTGGCGGCCGCGGAAGGTAAGACGAAGCGCGATCAAATGATGGCCGAGTGCATGCAGAAGGAACAGCAGCGCAATACGACCCTTTCGACTTCGCAGATAGAAAGGATGTGTATGGACCAAATGAGGAATCGCGGAGAGATGGAGCATCGTGAAGGCATGGAGCGGCGCACCAATCCGCAACGCGAATACTCCGAGCAAGAGGAAACGCCGAACCGTTAATTCTAGAGACTCGAAGCCAGCGACGGGCGATGCGCGAGCAACGTCCGCGCTGGTTTCGGCATCGACGCTCTTTTCTTTCTTATAGGTAGGGTCTAGGTCGACCCATCGGGTTCGTCGTCTTTCTGCCGCGCAGCTTGCTCGCGCTTTGCCTTCTGCTGAGCGCATACCGCCCGAAACCCGGCGGCCATGAAAGTGGCCATACGCTCCTTCACGGCTCGGAAGTCGTCCGACTTACACAGTCCGCCCGAGAGTTTGTCGATGCGGCCCGTCCGAGCGAGGGTGAGCATCAAAGCGCCCGTCACGAAGTGATAGCCCCAGAAAATGTCCTCTTCGGCGCAATCGGGCATCGCCTTCTTGAGCAGCTCGATCAGACGCAGCACGACGGGATCGAAATGCTTGTCCATCATTTCGGCGCCCCACTCCGGCGTGTTGGCGACTTGAGCACCGAGCGCCGCGTAGTTTCTCCAGCCCTCGCCGCCTTCGATGTACAAATCGAGGTCGGTATCGAGGAAGGCGTGCAGCGCACCTTCGACGGTCGGCTTGCCGCCGGTGGACTTCTCGTATTCGTCGAGCACGCGCATGCGCCGTTCACTGGTCACGACGGCGCGACGACCGAACACGGCATCGAACAGCTTCTTCTTGTCTTCGAAGTAGTAGTTGAGCAGCGTGTGGTGGACGCCGACCTGCTTGGCGACATCCTTGAGCGTCACGCCGTAGAAGCCGTGCTTGGAAAACAGATACTCGGCGGTATCGAGTATCTGTTCCATGGTCTCGGCACGGCGCTCCGCCTTGGTCCAACGCTTTTTCTGTGCGTTCTTACGGCGCGCGGTACCCGTGCGACGGCCCGCGGCGGTCTTTGCACTCTTCTTTCTCACGCGTTTGCGCGGGGTTCCCCCCTCAACAGGCGGCTTGACGCCTTCCATGTGGACTCTTCGCCGACGAAATGACAGCAAAAATCATGCGCGCGCATAGTCAGCTCTCAACCTTTGCTTGTCAATTTTCCCGGTTGCGGCAAGCGGCATGGCCGGCAGGCGAACGATCGCATCGGGTATCCACCAAGGCGCCACCCGTCCGCGCAATGGTGCGAGCAATTCCTCGTCCGAGATCTCTGCTCCATTGTGAAGCTCGACGAGCAAAATCGGCCGTTCGCCCCATTTCGGATCGGCGCGGCCGATGACCGCGACGAGCGCCACCTTCGGCAAGGCGCCGACGATCGCTTCGATCTCGGTCGGATTGATCCACTCCCCGCCCGACTTGATCAAATCCTTGGCGCGACCGGTGATAATGAGATTGCCCTCGTCGTCGATACGCGCGAGATCGCCGGTGTCGAACCAGCCGTCCGCATCGGTTGCAGGCGTCTCCTGGCCGAAGTATCGATAAACGACCGATGACCCGCGCACGCGCAAATGACCTTCATTATTGCGCTGCTGGGGCAAAGGGCAGCCGCTTGCATCCGTGAGCAGCAGGTCGACACCGATGGCCGGCCGTCCCGACATATAGGCCTTACGGTTCGGATCGTTCGGCGGTGCGCTCGTCCCGAGCGGCGACAGCTCGGTCATGCCCCAAGTGGTCTGCACCGTCACGCCGAGTCTGTGCTCGATCCGATCCATCAGCGCCTGCGGAATCGACGCGCCTCCGACCATGACGCGCTTGAGCGAAGGCACATCGCCGCCGTTCGTTTCGAGATGTTCGACGAGCCCCAACCAAACGGTAGGCACGGCTGCAGCGACCGTCACGCCCTCGGCGCGAATGAGCCTCGCGAGACTGGCGCCATCGGTCTTGCGGCCCGGCAGCACGAGCTTTGCACCGCAGGCGGGCGCGACGAACGGCAATCCCCAGCCGTTCGCATGGAACATCGGCACGACCGGCATGATCGCGTCCGCGCGCGTCACCCCCATCACATCCGCCTGGAGCTGCCGCAGCGTATGCAGAAAGCTCGCGCGATGCGTGTACGTGACACCTTTCGGCGAGCCTGTCGTACCCGACGTGAAGCACAGTCCGCACGGCGAGCGCTCGTCGAACTCGCCCCATGGCACATCGCCGCTTGCTTTCTCGAGCAGATCATCGAGCGCCACGACCGTACAGCCGGCGCGGACGCCGTCCGTCGACGGCGCTCCGTCGATCGTCAGAATGTGCGTCAGCTTCGGCACTTCCTCGGCAATCTGTTTCGCGAGCGGCATGAGATCCGCGCTCACGATCAGGATGTGCGCCTCGGATTGCCGCAGCATCCAAGCGAGCTGCGCCGCGGTGAGACGCGGATTGAGCGTGTGACACACCGCGCCCATCGCCATGATGCCGTACCAGGCTTCGAGATGGCCTTGTGTATTCCAGGCAAGCGTCGCGACGCGCGTACCGAAACGCACGCCGCGTTCGGCAAGCACAGCCGACACACGCTTCGCTCGGTCTCGCAGAGCTGCATACGTGATGCGCTTCGGCTCGCCGTGCTCGACCGCCGTCACGACCTCCGCATTCGGATGCCACTTGGCGGCGTGGTCGATGAACTTGTCGAGCGTCAGCGCGTAGGGTTGCATTTCGCCGTCGATCATCGTCGCTCCGGCACTTTCGACGGCAAAGGCGGCGCTGCAACGCCGACATTCCAGTTCCAACCGATGTTTGCTACCCGACGTCGGCGCATGACTTCTTCGTGCAGCTCGAACATTCCGGGAAGCGGGTCGGTCGCTGCCTCGGGCACCGCCGAGAACTTCATATAAGACTCATCCGCGGAGTAAGGACGCCACTCGGGCTCTCCCGCAGCAGTGGGCACGCCGTCGCGAGCGAACGACGACCAATAATTGAGCATGGCTTCGGACATTCTCTTTTCCACAGGCGTATCCGGAATCTTCGGCCACGTCGGCGTCGTTCGGTCGAGCGTGCCGAACACATACGGAATCTCGCTCGCGTGGAAGGCGTGCAAGCCCGCTTCGTCCGCTGCCGGATAGCCATGATCGAAATAATAGAGATACCCTCGCGCGCCGACGTTTGTCTGCGCGCGGACCAGCCGTTCCGACGTCCAGCCGTACATCGCATCGCGCGTCGTCGCGAGCATGCTTTCCTCGATCTCGTCGCCCGGATAGAGCGCGAGGAACGCATCGGCGAGATCGCGATAGCCTTTACGAATCGCCGCCTCGTATTGCTTCTCGTTGGCCGGAGGCTTTGGCAATAGAACGCGCAACGACCGGATCTCGCCGCTATTGAAGCCCGCGATGATCGGCACACGCGCCTGTTCGCCGCGATCGAACACGTTCACGATCTCATCGGGCAACACGACACCGTCGACGACACCCCATGGAACGAAACCGACGTCGTTCGCCCTTCTCACGAGTACGCGAACGTCCATGGCACGCAAAGCGGCGATGTCTTTAGCGCCGAGCATGTTCGCTATGTACACACCGGCCTGTTCGGCGGCCGGCATGCCGAACCGCGGCTCTTTGAGTGCAGGCGTCGAGACCATGTAGGCGCTTTGTGCGATCGCCTTGTGAAACAAACCGCGCGCCTTAGGCGAGGCCATCAAATACATCACGCTCAAGGCACCGGCCGACTCGCCTGCGATCGTGACGTTCTTCGGGTTACCGCCGAACGACTCGATGTTCTCGCGCACCCATTCGAGCGCTGCGATCTGATCGAGCAGACCGTAATTGCCAGAAACGCCTTGCGGCGACTCGGCGCTCAATTGCGGATGGGCGAGATAGCCGAGCACGCCGAGCCGGTAATTGATCGAAACGACGACGAGTCCACGCCGCGCCAGTGCCTCGCCGTCGTACATCTCGAGACTGCTCGCACCCGTCCGCAACGCGCCGCCATGAATCCAAACGAACACCGGCGCATCCTTCGCATCCTTGGGCTTCCAGATGTTCAACAACAAACAGTCTTCGCTGACCAAATCCAAGGGCTCCGCGTAGATGCTGTTCGGATCGGCACGCAGCTGCACGCACGCAGGACCGAACTTGCGCGCATCGATGACGCCTTCGAAACGCGGCGCAGGCACCGGCGGCTTCCAGCGCAGATCGCCGACGGGAGGCAGCGCATAACGGACACCTTTGAAGATCTCGAGCCCGTCGCGTTCCACGCCTTTGAACATTCCCACAGGTGCGTTCACGATGACGTCGCGCTCTTCAGCCACTGCCGACTGAACGCAGAGAATCGCGGCCAGCACCGCACCCGCACGCAGCATCGACCGCCTCATGCGTGTGCTCCTTCGCCGGCGGATTCGCGACGAATCGCGCGCGCCAGCCACAGGAACAGACCGATCGCGATGAAATAGAACGGAACCAGCGTGTAGAACGCCATCTGCAGCGAGTTGTCCGGGTAGTTGGCGCGGAAGAAGTCGCTCGCGGCACCGAGATACGTCGGACCGAGCCCCAAGCCGATGAAGTTCATGACGAGCAGCAGCAGCGCGCCGCACAGCACGCGCTGATTCGGCTTGACCTCTTCCTGCACGAACACGACCGCAGGCGACAAATAGAAGTAGTTGAGTCCCGTCGGAATGGCGAGAAAGGCCAGCGCCAATGGCCAGCTCGGCGCCCAGACGAAACCGACGAACAACGGCACGGCCGCGGCCAACCCCAGCGCCGGAACATAGGCATACGCCGTCTTCGACTTTGCGCCGAGCCGATCGACCAGCCGTCCCGACGCGTACATGCCCGCGCTGATGCATACGCCGATGAGCACCGAGTAATAGATCGCCACTTCCGTCAGCGTCATGCCCTTCTCGCGCATCAAGAACAGCGTCGTGAAGTTGAGCACAGCGTAAGTCACGAATTGCGTCGCACCGCTCGCCAGCGCGATCAAGAGCAACACGCGGCGCGTGAAGAACATGCGACACGTGGGCCAGAACGGCGCGGTGGGGGCCGTTGCACTTGCGTCGTCGCGGTGCTTCACGTCCAGTCCGCCGCGTTTCGGCTCGCGCACGAACAAGAACACGACGATCGCCACGACGATGCCGATCACGCCGACGGCAACGAACGCATCGCGCCAGCTGTACGCCGCCGCGACGGAGGCACCGAACGCGACGCCGAGCGCCATGCCGATCGGCGGCCCCATGTTGTAGATACCGAGCGCCCGGCCACGCATACCGGAAGGAAAATAATCGGAGATCACAGCATAGGAAGGCGGAACGCCGCCTGCTTCGCCGATCCCGACCGTCATGCGCGCAATGACGAGCTGCGGATAATTTTTCGCCAATCCGCATGCGGCAGTCGCAGCGCTCCACAAACCGCAGGCGAACGACAGCAGCTTGACGCGATTCGTCCGATCGGCAAACCAACCCACCGGGATCGCGATGAACGTATAGAACAGCGCGAAGTAAAGCCCAGAGATCAGACCGAGCTGCCCGTCAGTGACCTTGAGATCGTCCTGAATGGGCTTCGCGAGGATCGACAGGAGCTGCCGATCGAGAAAGTTCAGGACATAGACGAAGCACAGAACGCCGAGCACCCACCAGGCCCGCGCGCCCGGCCGCCCCGCCGTTTCGGCGGGGCGGAGGGCGGATGGCGTTGCTGCGTCGATCGAATTCACCGTCTCGATTCGACGCATGGCTTAATAGTCGTAGTTGATACGGATGCCGACCGTTCGTGGACGCATCGTGCTTGCACGCGCATCGGCAAACGCTTCCGGATGCAGATACGTGATCGAGCGATCGTCGAACAGGTTCTCGGCATACAGCATCGCCTTCCAGTGCGAGCCGAATTGCGCGCCCAACGATACGTTCACGTTCTCGAACGACTCTGTGTGGCCGTAAGTCGCTGCCTGCTGGTTCGGATTGCCCGGCACGTTCGGGAACTGGTTGGGGAACCCATCGACGTGCTGCACGTACGCTGCAAAGAACCCCTTGACCGTCGGCGTGACATCCGTGGTGTAGCGGACGAACGCGCCGCCCTGGAATTCCGGGAACGCGAGCTTCGCGCCCACGACCGCGCCAGAAACCGTGGCTTCCTCAGGCGTCAAGTCCGTGACCTTGGCATCGTTGAGCGAGCCGTTGAGTCCGATCTCCAGTCCCAGAATGGGCATTGCGTACAGCTCGAACTCGATGCCCTTGCTGCGCGCCTTGCCGATATTCGTGGCGAACTGGATCGAATCCGATCGGCGATTCGCCTGCACCTGGATGTTGCTCCAGTCGATCAGGTAAGCCGCGAGATTCGCGCTCAGCTTGCCGTTGAGCCACGTGCCCTTGAGGCCGACCTCGTAGTTGTCGATCTCGTCGGACGAAGCACCGTACGGAATGACGATGTCCGTCGGATCGACTGCGCTCGGGAAACCTGCACGCGCATTCACGATCGGCGTGCGGAAACCCGTCGAGTACGTCGCGTAGATCGTCGTGTTGTACGCCGGCTTGTACGAGACGCTCACTTTGTACGACGGTCCCTTTTCCTCGCCCTTCGCGCCTTCCAAATATTCGAGCGGCACCACCGTCAGCGGACCGTTGATGCCAAGGAGTGCGTTGACCAGGTAATTGCTGTTGTAGCCGCCTTCCTGGAAACCCTGCACGTCGAGCTTGCCGTAACGAATACCGCCGGTGAGCCAGAAATTGTCGCTGAAGCGCCACGTCAGCTCGCCGAATCCCGCAAGCTCATGCGAGACAGCATACGTGTAGGCGCGCTGGTAGTACTCATCGGGCAGACCCGTCATGCCGCGGGCGGCGAGGAAGGCCTCATCGGAACGGTAGAACAGGTCGACGTCTCGACGCTTGCGGTAATAGAAGCCGCCCACGACCCACTCCAGGTTTCCGGTCGTGTTCGACACCAGACGGATTTCCTCGACGAACGCGTCGTCGTACGCGAACGCATCGAGCGCGAACGGCACCAGGTGATTGAACGTACCGTCGAGATCGATGATGAACGACTGGTCGTAGCGCGAATACGTCGAAGAGCTCGTGAAGTCGGCAAAGCCGAAATCGACGTTGATCGTCGCGTTGTACGAATCGAGCTCGCCGCCGTACTTGTCCGGCTTTCTGGTGTTACGGGTCTTGCGACGAGGATCGAGCGCAGGATTGATCATCTGCGAATCCTCCGGATCGCTTTCCTCGTGCAGCCACATCAAGCGCAGCGAGAATCGATCGTTGGGCTGCCACAGCATGATCGCGCGGCCGCCCAGGTTCTCGAACGAGTTCGCGTTCTTCCGGCCGGTTCCGATGTTGGTCACCCAGCCTTCCTCGTCGCGATAGAACCCGACGACGCGCAGCGCCAACTGATCGTCCACGAGCGGCACATTGATCATGCCGTGATAGCGCTGACGGAACGAATCGCCGTCCGTCATACCGAAATCCACGAGCGCGGCCGCATCGAATCCCGTGAGGTCCGGGCTCTTGGTCAGCAAACGAACCGCGCCCGCGAGCGAACCCGAACCGAACAGCGTGCCCTGCGGCCCGCGCAGGAACTCGACGCGCTCCATGTCGAACAGCGTGGGATCGAGCTGCGTCGAGTTGCCGTTCGCCGAGATCGGCAGCTCATCGATGTACACCGCCACCGTGTTCTGCAGGTTCGCACCGTAGCCGTTCGTCGCGATGCCGCGCACGGAGAACGTGTTGAAGTTCGACGTCGGCTTGTTGAGGATCGCGCCGGGCGTTTCGAACGCCAGCCCCTCGTAACCGACGATGCCCTTTTCGTTGAGCTCGTCCGGAGAAAACGCTGTGACACTGAGCGGCACGTCCTGCAAACGCATTTCGCGACGCGTTGCCGTCACGACGACTTCCTCGACGCCGGATTGCCTGTCTGCGGATGGTGTTGATCGCTCCTGCGCCAGAGCGGCGCCTGACGGAGCAAGAAGTGCGACCGCTGTTGCGGACACAATGAGCTCGCGACTCATAAAGGTCCCCCTTCCCAAATGCCGGTCTGATTGCCGGATGCGCGCAATTACTATCCATCCCGCGCCCAATGTCAACACTCACTCACGTGTGTGTGAATGACTTTTGCGAGCGCAAAACGATCGACACGGAGCCGTCGCCCCGGTGATTTCTACAGACAATTCAAGCACTTATATTTGACAAACGGCGCACAAATGTCGCCGTCTTCGGGGGTCTTCAGAACGTTCGCCGGCGACGCATCGTGCATTCCTGCAGTCTGCTGATGCGTCCGTCAGCGTTCGTCACGCCGCTCGCTCACGACGACCGATGCGTTGCGAGCGCAACTGCGCGCGATGCGGCACGAGTTGTTCGTTGACGGTCCTCGAGCTCGCCCCGCACACGCGCAGCAGAGCACGGTCTGCCGCGAGCCGGCAAATTACGGATTGAAGGGAGAACTTGCTTGCGACTGGCGGGGATGGACGGCTGCATCGGCGTCGAGCGACGCATGCGAAACGGTCCGCTCGAACGCGCGGACGGTCTGAGTACGAGACGATGCAAAGTTTCGAGAGAGTGACTGCATCAAACGATGCGTGCCGCGTCGTCGGCACGCATCGTTGACGCTCGTGCGCTAATTGGCGTTCCGTTTCTCTTCTTCGCGCGCGCCGGCGAGGATGCCCGGCAGCGCGTAATTGCCTTCATGGCACGCGTATTCGTAGATCGGCATCGGTGTTTGATTGAACGGGATCTCGCCTTTCCACGGGGTCGTGAAGATTTCAGGATCTTCGACCGTGAATTGGTAGCGGATGGTCGTCGGACCCGTCCGTGTGAAGCGCTCGATCACCTTCAGCTTCTCGGAAGTCGGTGCCCGTCGATAGACAGCACCGGCGCCGATCTGCAGATACTGCTGCGGATTGAATTGGGTGGTCTCGACGACCAGCGTGTCGCCCTCCCACCGTCCGACCGAATGTCCGAACCATGGACGGATTGCTTTCGGCAACGGTTTGCCGTCCAGATGAATGATGCGCGCGTCGTGCGCCATCTCCACCAGGATCATCACGTGATCGCGGGTTTGCACGATCTGGTAGTTGCTGTTGTAAATGACCGGGAGCATCGGCGGACCCGACACGTTCCCGAACGCAACCAGACAGCGCTCTCCCAACGGGCGCCCTTCCGGACCTTCGAAGGCACGCTGCCGCGCCGCATCGTTGATCTCGGCTGCGAGCTGCGCCCCCAATGGCGTGAACGGCGGCAACCTACCGTTGGCAGGCTCGACGATCAGCGAGCTGCGATATTGCCCATCGATGTACGCGATCTTCGTTCCTGGATCCATCCAGAACAGGTTGTAGCCGCCGGGGTCGCCGCCCGCTCTGAGCTGGGCATTCGGATCGCTCGGCGCATCGGCAGCGGACAACCGCCTTGCCATCGCTGTTTCCATGGCACGCGCTTCCTGTTCCGTCAGCACCAACTTATCGCCGAGGTTCGCCGGCCGCTCCAGCGTCGTGAGCGTCGCGTTCGTCCAGACACCCTGTAGGTCGGGATGGCCGAATGAGGTCCGCGGTGCGCGGTACTCCGCCGCCTCCGCCAGCGAGGCCGAAATTGCCACAAGACACAACGCCGTCAGGCGAGCACGAAGAAGGATCATTATTCCCCCGAGATCAACAAAAGATTGCCAGCCTGAACGGCTAGCAAAGCGCGTAGCTTACTCGCCTTCGCGGTCGCAAAATGAAATCGTCGGGATGACTTAAAGAAAGTTGACGACCGCACAGCCTGCGTTCTTGCGCAGCGGAACTGTACGTAGTGGCTTCTGCGGCGCAGGTCGCCGCCGCAACACTTTCTGCCGGATAACCGAGATCGGCGTTACCCGCGATGTTCAGTCGTTCATCGAGATGTTCGTGGTCGTGCGATGCCGGCGGGCGGGTGTCCGATCGAGCGTGGAGAGGGCGAGCGCCCTCTCCACGAGTTACATCAGAATCCTTTCGACTCGACGGTCCAGTTCGGCAACTGACCAAGTTCGTTGTCCGGCCCGACGAGGAACTGGAGGCGCTCCGTCTTGCCGTTCAGCGTGCCATCGAGGAACTCGACCACGGCTTGCACGAGTTGGAGCTGAACGTTCTTCGGGGCGGTGCCGAAGAAGCCGCCGTGACCAGCTGTCGCGTGCGAGGCGAAGATCGCCGGGACGGCCTCGGTGCGCTCGTAGCTGCCGATCGAGTTCGGATAGGCCACATCGCTAGGTCCACCCGCGACGAACAGTGCCGGACCGGAAAGATTGTTCAGGTACATGCGGCACACCGCGAGCGGGCCGGATTGACCGCCGGTGCTGTCATCGGGGAAACAGCCGCTGTTGAGGCTCACCACGGCTTGCACGCGCGAATCGTGCGTGGCCGTCCAAAGCGCATCGATACCGCCGCAGGAGTGTCCCATCGTCGCAATGCGCTTGGCGTCGAGATGATTGTGATACGGCGAGCCGCCCTGGCCCGGCGGGGAAATCGCCCAATCGATGGCGGTTCTCAAGCGATCCTCGGTCGCCACGGAGCCGGGCGCGGAGATGGCATCGGGCGGACCGTAGGCAACGACGACGAAACCGCGCGCCGCGAGCTGCATTAGAAAGTAGAAGTGACCGTCGTTGCTCGCGGTGCATGCGCCGTTGCTCCAGGCCACGACCGGGAACTTGCCTTTCGGTCCGTGCAATTCAGCCGGACGATAAACGGTCCAGCCGGGCAAACCCGGTGCCTGTTCGCGTACGACATCGAAGTATTGCTCCATCGCTGCCGGTTGCGATTTCGGCTCTGGCGGCTTCGCGTGCGAGACGGATACGGCCAGTGCACTCGCCAGCATGATCAGCGGAAGGCGTGCTCTACGCGTCATCGAACTCAATGTGGTCATATCGTAAGCCTCGTTTAGTAGTTGCGCGCTCCATCGACACACTGAAGTTGCACCAACGCCCTGGTCGAGGGGTCGAGTGCGTGAACTTCGGTGATACCCCCGAGTCGGCCGAGCGCCGACCTTCTGGATGACTTCGGCCGTTGGGAAACGAACCGTGCATGTGCAAGGCGCGCAGCACTGGTCCGTTTCCGTGTAAATCACTCGTATAAATCAAGTGATTTAACCAAACGTTATGTCCCGACGCCGCACAGTGTCAACGGGACATGCCGCAACAGTGAGTTCGCCGAACGCTCCCGAACGTTGGCCCCGCTCGAGCGTGCACGCACCGGCGACGCCTGCCGGTGTAAATCAGACAGCGCAACTCGACGCCGAAAGGAGTACGTCCTTGAGATCCCTCTTCGAATCCGGTGCGCATCAACGAACCTGGACGGCGCGGATCGAGGCGGCTTGGAACATGGAGCCAAGTAACCGTTCTTGGAATTGTTCTCGCGCGGTTAACGAGCGTAATTTCCCGTTACGCGTTAGGTTAGGGCCTTGGCCCAGCAACGACTCACATCCTATGACACATTTATATCGCCAAGCTTCCTGCTTCGCTGCGCTGATGTTGCTCTCGGCTTGCGGCAGTAAGACGCCAACGGGCTCCTCTGACGTTCACACCGAATCGGCGGCCGTATCCATTCAGGCGCTGATGTTGGACCAAATCGAACCGGCCGCTGAGGCGCTTTGGGAATCCGTGAGCACAACCGTGACCGTCGACGGGGTCGAAGAGAAGCGGCCGGAAACCGACGCGGAATGGGCCGCAGTCCGAGCACACGCGATGGCTCTGATGGAAGCCGCACGGCTTTTGAAATCCGAAGATCGCCCTCTCCTGACACCCGGACAACAAATGGCCGACGAGGGCGTACAAGGCGTAATAGCCGCCGAAGAAATCCAGGCGAGGATCGATACGAACCGCGCGCAATTCAATCAATTCGCCGATTTGCTGCACTCAGTCAGCGAGCAGATGTTGCGAGCGATCGAAACCAAGAACATCCAGGGCATGCTCGATGCCGGGGAAGCCATCGACGCGGCCTGCGAATCGTGTCACCTGGCCTTCTGGTATCCGAACCAGGTCATTCCGGAGTTCCCGAACAACTCGCAGTGATCGCGCTCCGGATCAATCGCCGGCATTGTCTGCGATAGCGAGGAAGCCGCACCGTGCGCCGTGTCTGCAGCAGGATCCTTCACGGGCACGATGCGCCTCTTTTCCCTCTTTCCCTTCTCCCTTTTCCCCTTTCCCCTTTCCCTATTCCCTTTTCCCTATTCCCTTTTTCCCTATTCTTCCCTACTCCCTAAAACCGCCGTCCAATCGACACTCCGTACACCCACGGATCCAACTCGACCGTGCCGAGCTTCGCGCCATCCAGCTTCGCGTCGGTGTCGATGTCCATCCAGCGTGCTTCGACGTTGATGAACCAGTCGCTGCCGATCGAGACATCCAAGCCGGCCTGCGCAGCAACCCCGAAAGACGGATCCAGCTCCAACTTGCCGCCTGCCAGTGCGCCGGTCGTCTTCTCATCGAAGAACAGCGTGTAGTTCACGCCTGCGCCGACATAAGGACGCACGGTACCGGCTGGGTTGAAGTGATACTGCACGCTGATAGTCGGCGGCAGATGCTTCGTCTCGGCGACTTTGCCGCCGCCATTCAAATTGATATCGTGTTTGAACGGCAATCCCGCCAGCACCTCGAGACCCCAATTCGGCGTGAACAGATACGTGCCGCTGAACGTGAACATGGCACCGTCATCGACGTTCACGACGGCATGGTTGTTCGACTTCGGCGCAACGTTGTGCACGCCGGCGCGCCAGATCCATCCACCCGAGTCCTGCGCCTGAGCCGCAAGCGGGACGGCACCCAAAGCCAGCGTCAGAAACAAAGCATGCGAAACTTTCACGTGAATCTCCTAGAGCATTCGATGCGTCGGCAGTATGCGAGCGGCACATCGTCGATACCTTTAGGAGATCCCCATAAAAACTTCGGATGACTCCGCAGCCTCTCATTCGGAAACAATTGCTGTCGACTATCGAGGGCATTCTGCGCAGAAAAACGCGTCCAACTAACGGCAGATTCTTTCTGCCGACGCTGCCGAGCATCGATATACTCTTCGCCAAACCACGGGACGACTCCAAGCAACATCCATGAAAACCATCCTCTACGGCATCAAGAACTGCGACACGATGAAGAAGGCGCGCGCCTGGCTCGATTCGAACGGCGTGCCGTACGAATTTCACGACTACAAAGTTTCGGGAATCGACAAGGCGACCCTCGAACGCTGGGCGAAGACGGTCGGATGGGAGACGTTGCTCAACCGAGCGGGCACTACGTTCCGCAAGTTGCCTGACGAGAAGAAAACCAATCTCACTCAGGCGAAAGCCATTCAGCTCATGATCGAGCAGCCCTCGATGATCAAGCGCCCCGTGCTCGAGCGCGGCAAGACGCTGCTCGTCGGATTCAGTCCGAAGGAGTACTCCGCGCTGAAGTAAGCTCGGCGACTCGCTGCACCGGTTGCGTATTGATCCTGAGCGCGCATACGGTCGGCAAAACCCCCACCTCGAACTTCTGAAGTTGCGTACTTAACTCCCGGTGGACGCGCGCATATTCTTTGCGGGTCCCATTCAAGTGCAACTTCGGGAGATTCCATGAAGCTGTATTACTCGCCTGGCGTTTGTTCGCTTGCCGCTCACATCCTCTTGCGCGAGACGGGTTTGCCTTTCGAGCTCGTTCGCGTCGATCTCGCGAACCATAAGCTGCACGAAAAGGACGACTACTACGCGATCAACCCGAAGGGTTCGGTGCCGGTGCTGGAGCTGGACGACGGCGAGCGTTTGACGGAAGGTCCCGTGATCGCGCAATACATCTGCGACCGCGCGAATCGCACCGATCTCATGCCGGCCGCAGGCACGATGGCTCGTTATCGGGTGATGGAGTGGCAGAACTTCGTCACGTCCGAGCTGCACAAGTCGTATTCGCCCTTGTTCAACCCGGACTTCAACGAAGATGGCAAGGCATGGTTCCGAGGCTTGCTCCGGAAGAAGTACGAGTTCGTCGATAACCGCTTGCAGAAGAGCGATTATCTCACCGGCTCGGATTTCACTGCCGCCGACGCATATCTGTTCACGGTCACCAACTGGGCGCGGCGTGTCAATGTGGATCTGCAAGGCCTTGCCGCACTCGAAGCATTCATGAATCGCGTCCGTGCACGCGAAGCCGTGAACGCTGCGCTCGTTGCCGAAGGACTCGTGAAGAAAGCAGCGTAGACTCGCGAACGCTCGCCTCTCCCCTTGCGGGAGAGGCCGCGAGAGCGAATGCGTTGCGGCACCGGCCGTGACTCGTGACTCTGTTCCCTTGTGAGTGGTGAGTAGTGAGTGGTAGGCGCGCAGCGCCCTTCCCTTCTTCCCTACGGATCACGAATCACGCGCTTGAAGCGTTCTCCGCGTCCAAGTAGAACGCCGTGCGAGCTGGCGATCCCCATCTCGAGACTGAGCGCGATGCGTTGCGCACGATCGATGAACAGCTCGGCCACTCGCGGCTCGAAAAGATCGCGTGCGGTCGTGGCAAAAATGTCGAGCCACCGATCGAAATGCTCCGCATCGACGGGCAGCGGCAAATGGGCGCGCATCGGTTGGCCGTGATACACGCCGCTCGACAGAATCACGGATGACCAGAACTCGCACATGCGCTGCAGGTGCGGCCCCCAGTCCTCGATGCGCGATTCGAAGATCGGCCCCAGCAGCGCATCCGCGCGTATCCGCGCATAGAATGTGTGCACGAGGCGCTCGATCATGTCCTCGTCCACGCCGGTCTGCTCGCGCATCGACTGAACGATCCGCGCACGGCGGGCCTCCCGCTCGGCCAGTTCTTCGTCGGTCAATTCCTGCATTCGTCGAGGTCCTCCACGCTCGCATTATGCCGTCTCGGAAGTAGGAGGCTTTGATCCAGATCAGGAGAAGCGCATTGCGCTTCTGGCTACAGGCTACAGCAAACGGGCTCTGGCGCAGGGTGGAGCGTGCAAACGCGCACTCCTGCCTAGGCTCTGACAATGAAAAGTACAACTCGAGCTCGCAGCATCTTCGTCGACGATCAAGAGAAAGCGCTCCGGTTCTATACCGAAGCGCTCAACTTCCGGAAAAAACAGGAAAGCCTGCGGGTCCCGCTCGGGCCCAGACGATCTCGAGCTCGTGCTCGAGCCGAACGGCCATCCGGCGGCAAAGGCTTATCAATCTGCACTCTTCGAAGACGGCATTCCCTGCACGGCCTTCGAGAGCACGGACATCCAAACCGAAGTGAGCAGCCAGCCCGCCTGCGCAAACCCCTAGCGCCCCGGCAGAGGAAGTCGCGCAACGCAGTCCTTTTGATACGAAGCAATCCAGATCTCATCGTCCACGATGCGCGCCGTCGATGCGCCGTTGAACTTCGGATTCGGCGTCGTGTACGCAATGAGACTGAACGTCATCGTTTCCGGATGAAGCTCCGCGACCACCGTTCCGCGGTGACAGCGCATGTCATCGGCCTTACCGTCGATGATTTTTCGCGTGCCGCCGCATGCAGGCTCGTCATACATCATCCCCGCCGCAATGAGCCGATCCCCGTCCCAATGAATGTTGTCGGGCATGAACCCCGGAGCAACAGCTTCTTGCGGAGACGAGGAAGGATCGTTCCTCGTATAGCGCAGTACCGAGTGCCGTCCGAACGCCACAACGAAAAATCCGCTGTCGTCCTTTGCCGTTTCGAGACCGTTATTTCCGGGAAGCTGCGTACCTGGAATGAGTCGAAATCCCTCGCCACCAGGCTTCCACTCGTAAACGCCTCCGGTATTTCGGCCCTCGACAAAGTCGGCGAACGTATCGCCCGGGTGCACGAGCACGGTGATCAGTATCGTTCCGTCGGAGTATGTCGCCACACTGTTGGCCGCAAGTCCCTCCGGCAGCAAGACACATCCGCGCCAACGAATCTGCGGGACGTCTTGCCGCGCATCGACGCGAAACACCTCGACGCTCTCGCGCCCGCCGTGATTGGCGACATACAAGTCGTACTGCTGTTCCCCTTCGGCTCGGCGCAAGTGAATGCCTTGCGCATTGAACAACGAAGGATCCGGTGCGGATGTACAATCAGGAAACTTCGAATCGGGCGGACCGACTTGCTCGGCCGCACCGGTATAGAAAGGCTTGAATTCCCTTCGCCGCGTATCGATGAGCTTCAGTCCGGCACCGCCGCTGAACCCGCTCGCGATCAGCCAACGGGTCTCAGGAATACGAGCAAGATCTTCGGGTCGAGGCTGACCGCAGAGTAGATCGAGACCGCCACTGCAGGCGGTGGAAGCCGCGTTTTCCTTCGAGCAAGAAATCAGCCCGGACGCGGCCAACAGCACCGTAGCGAGCGCTGCGAAACGCATTCTCATCGTCGGCCGATATGAAGGATCGGCGGCGATGAACCGCCGATCCTCTTACGCACTTACAAGGAGAAGTTGAGACCGACGTACCACTGCCGACCGGTCGGATCGTAGATCGCCGGATCCGTGCTCCACTGCGAGCTCGACACCGTGTACGCACCTTCATCGCTCAGGTTTTGAACACCCGCACGGATCTTGATTCGATCCGTCGGCGAGAACGTGGCATAGAGGTCATACACGTGGTACGCCTTCGTGCCGGGTTGAGGCGCCGCCGGCGTCGTAATCGAAGTCACGTCATCCATCGATTCCAAGAAGCGCCACCGCAGACCCACCATGAATCGGTCGTTCTCGTATCCGATGTCCATCATGGACTTCCAACGCGGGTGTGCGTTGCCCACCGAGATGGTGTGAATGTAGTCGACCTTCGGCTCGCCCTTGATCGTCTGAATCTCGAACGAGTCTGCATAACTGACGTAGGCGTTCAGGAATGCGTTACCCGGAGCGCCCATCCCGAAAGCCGCGAGGCTCGGGCGCCAGCTGAACTGCAGATCGACACCCGACGTTGCGAGGCTGCCGAGATTCAAATACGGCGTCTCGATCAACTCGAGCAAGCCATTCGAGTCGCGATGCAGCAGCCGGCAGAATACGGTGTCGTTCGAATAGTTCGGATTCGATCCGTCGAGGTTGTAGCACTTGCTCAACGTGGTCAGACCAGGCACCACCGAGATCACTTCGTTGATCTCGATGTTGTAGTAGTCGATGGAAACGGACATGTTTCGAAGAAGCTCCGAATCCGCCTGGGACGTCCATTGGATGCCGATGTTGAACGTATCGGCAGTCTCAGGATCCAGCTCCGGGTTGCCGCTCAACACACCCGCCGTCGCGGTGGTCGGAAAGACGTACGTATCGATCACCGATGCCGGAATTCCCTGCTCCAGACACAGCTGCCTGACGCTCGCCCCACCTGCGCCCGTGCGCGCCGTCGAACGAACGTCGCAAGGATCGCCGATCGCTCCCGGCGGCGTACCGAACGCGACCTGGCTGCCGACGGCGGCGGAGAACAATTCACCGATGCTAGGCGCACGCACGGCACGCTGATAGCTCGTACGAATCAGAAGCGAATCGACCGGTCGCCACTTCAAGTCTCCCTCGTAGGCATCCACTCCTCCCGACGTGCTGTAGTCCGAATAGCGATACGCCGCACCCAGAGTCAGTCGATTGATCAGCGGCACTTCGATCTGCGCCGCCACTTCGCTCACGTCCATCTCGCCGCTCGTCGGCAGCGATGCCAGGACGGCCTCGATGTCTTGTGCTGCGAGCGCAGTGTCCGGACTGTAGTCATACGTGTTCTTGCGCCAATCCGCGAGAAACGCCACACGAACCGGACCCGCGGGCAGCTCGAACAGCGAGCCTTGAATCGTGCCCTGCACGATCGTCTGATCGAGCCATTCGTTGCTGTTCGCACGTGTCGTCATGTAATTCAGACACTCTCGGGAAATGTTCGAGCTGTTGGCGATACCGAACGGATTGAATCCCCCGGCACAGATCGAATCTCCGCCATCCGGTGCATCGAGCAGCGTCTGCACACGACTCTTGAGCACGGCGTGATGCATCGTCTGATGGTGATCCGTTTCGTCGTACGAGACGTACACGTCGTACGACCAATCGCCGAACGGCAAATCGCCTTTTGCACCGACGATGTACTGTGTGGTGGTGTACTGCTCGTCCCAACCCTTGTATGGAACGCCGACATAGCGGCCGTTCCACACGAACGGCTCCTCGGGTCTCGGCCGCGATGCCAGCAACGTCCGCAGATCGTCCGGAATGAACGGATTCGTCACCGGAATCGTCGTGAGTCTGCCGAACTGCGTAAGGCTGCCGCCGCTCTCGGTGTAAACGGTCGAATCGACGTACATCAACTGACCATACAGAGTGAAGCCATCGGCGACCTCGTAGTCGAACTTCGTCAGCAACGAGTGACGATCGGTCGGAGTGACGACGAGGAACTGCGGGCCCACAGGCATGCGGACGTTACCGCCCAGGATCGCGTAACCGTTCGTCGTCGGCCCTTTGTAGTTCAGCGCTCCCGTTTGCGTGAACAACGTTCCATCGTCGTTGAAGCCGAGGTTCAACGTGTTGCTGACGGAACTGGTGATGCCGTAGCTCGCGAACAAGCCGTTCAGGATGGCCGGATCCGGCAGATTGTCCGCCGACGGCACGAATGTGCTTTGCCCGATGAACGACGAAGGCGTTACGAACTCGAAGAACTTTCGTTTGCTGCCGTACAGACCTTCGCGCTCCGCATAGCCGAGCGACAACACGACGTGCCCGCGTTCCGACGCAAAGGAAGAGCCGATAGCGAGCGACGCGGACTTCTTCTCGACGTCACCGTGCGTCGATGCACCGAACTGAACGTCGGCTTTGACGCCATCGAAGAACGGAAGGGTAAGGAAGTTCACCACGCCGGACATGGAATCGGAGCCGTACACTGCCGAAGCTCCGCCCGTGATGACGTCGATCGAAGCGATCGCCGCATCGGGAATCGCGTTCGCATCCACGTTGCCGTTGATATCGGAAAGCGGCAGGCGGCGACCGTCGAGTAGGATGAGATTGCGGTTGGAACCCAGGCCACGCAGATCGATCGTCACGCGTCCGCCCGTCCCTTGTCCGCCGCTGAATACACCCGAAGTCGCGGCGAACTGCGGCATCTGATTCAAGTTCGCAATCAGCGAGACGTCGCCGCTGCGCTCGAGATTCTCCAGAGCGGTCGAGACGATCGGACTCGCCGACACCTGGTTGGGACTGCGGATCAGCGATCCGGTGACGACGATCTCCTCGACGACTGTCTGTTCGGACCCAGCCGCCAGCACTTCCGCCAGAGGAATCGATGCCAATGCAGCTCCGCAGAGAATCGATTTCATCGATGTGCGCAGAACTCGATTGCCCAAGCAACGGGATTCGTGGTTATTCATGTGCCCTCCCGGACGCCGCGGTTCCCCCTAGACGCCCCTACGTCATTGCTGTGCTCCGAAGCGCCTCAAGCGGCTGCGCTTCGATTTATACGTACCAGTTCGTACATTCGACCGGCACGAACCTAGACTGAGCCTACACGTACCAGTTCGTACATGTCAACGCGGGAT